>WNFC01018775.1_pt1 | contig 14795 bp, 11 predicted proteins | sample 5400541 | NCBI WGS metagenome assembly WNFC01 (sample SAMN13153342, study PRJNA577476) | soil metagenome | isolation source: 120 cm saprolite under Douglas fir tree site 2 hole 2 replicate 1 | place: USA:California | collected 2015-04-18
GGATGCTTGGCGTACCAATCGAGAAGCGGCTTCTGGAATGCGGAGAGCTTGAAGTAGAAATTGGCTTCGGTAACGGTTTCCGTGGGACGGCCGCAATCGGGGCAGTTCTCGCCGGGCTTTACGTCCACGTAGGCGTTGTCGTAGATGCAGTATTGCCCGGTGTAGTGGCCGGGGTAGACGAAACCATTGTCACGGCACTGCTTGAAAAGCCATTGCACGGTGTGCGCGTGTTTCAGGTCGGTGGTGCGGATAAATTCGTCGCCTTGGACACCGAGTTCGTCCCAAAGTGCGCGCCACTCCGCGGCCATTTTCGCGACGAATTCGGATTCCGGAACGCCGGCTTTTTTGGCGGAGCGCTCGACGTTGACGCCGTGCTCATCGGTGCCAGTGGTCATCACCACGTCGTAGCCGCGCATGCGTTTGTAGCGGCGGATGGTGTCGCACACGATGGTCGAGTAGGTGTGGCCGATGTGCGGCAGGCCGTTGGTGTAGTAGATCGGCGTCGTCAGATAATATTTTGGTTTTTCGGGCATTTTTGAGTGATCAGTATTCAGTGCTCAGTGTCCAGTTTTAAATTCCAAGATGCCGGACCAAACTCCGGTTTCACAGCTACATCATCCATCTTGCCAAGCTGGGGCGCAGCAATGCTGCGCCCCTACAAAGACGATTCAGCCGCGCGACTCGTAGGCGCGGAGGGCTTCGCTGATCACGCGCTGCAGAGGCACGTTTTTTTCGACGGCGAGTTTGCGGCAGTCGTCATATTCGGGTGAGACGTGCAGGATGCGGCCGTTCACGCGGGAAATCTTGATGCGCACGTCGCCGAAATTTGTGGTGACGCTTACAAACTCGCGCGGCAACGTGCGGCGCTGGGCGCGATAAGTACGCGCGCCAAACGTGGTTGTTTCGGCAAAGATGAGCGACATCAATGAGTTCGTGTCCTGCGGCTTGCACAAAACTGTGAGGAGCGTACCCGGACGATTCTTTTTCATTTGTACCGGCGTGGTGTAAACATCGAGCGCACCCGCGGCCAAGGCCTTTTCCAGAAAATAGCCGTAGATTTGCGGGTTCATGTCATCGAGGTTTGCTTCGATAACGGCAATTTCTTCGTCGAAACCGGCGACGGTCTTTTCCGCGGCTTCGCCGATCATAATGCGGACAACATTGGGCTGACCTTCGAGATCGGCCGTGCCGGCGCCGTAGCCGATAGCGGTGACACTCATCGGCGGCTGCGGACCAAAGGAATCACAAAGCGTCGCGACGATTGCAGCACCCGTCGGAGTAACGAGTTCCTTTTGCATGCCATTGGAGTACGTCGGCTTTCCCTGCAGTAGGTTCGCCGTAGCGGGCGCGGGAACGGGCAAAACTCCGTGGGCCATTTTTGCCGTTCCGCCGCCGACGTTCAATGCGGAGCAAGCGAATTTTTCAATGGCGAGTGCATGGAAGCCGATGCAGGCGCCAACAATGTCGACGATGGCGTCGACGGCGCCCACTTCGTGAAAATGAATTTTTTCGAGCGGCACGTCGTGGACGCGGGCTTCGGCTTCGCCAAGTTTCGTGAAGATCGCGGCGGCGCGTTCGCGCACCTGCGGCGCGAGCTGCGATTTCTGCAAAATCTCTAGTATCGTGCTGAGCGAGCGATGCTTCGACTGATCTTCGGTCTGCACCTTAACGTAGGTAGCAGCCATGCCATTTTTCCAGACTTTTTCGGCGGTAAGCTCCCACCCAGGGACCTGGAGGCCACGCAATTCGGCGCGGAGGTGTTCCACGTCGCAGCCGGCATCGACCAACGCGCCGAGCGTCATGTCACCGCTAATGCCCGAGAAACAATCGAAATAAGCGAGTTTCATGGGAGTTCGCCGCCGCAGGAACAGCCTACCCCGACCCAGTTCCGTTGGAGAAGAATTCATAGTATCGGCGGAGAGTGAGGGTGTCAAACGGAGGAGGTGACTCGTGATTGGTGACCCGTGACTCGTGGCTTGCCCGAGCGCCCAAATTACTGCGCGGCCCCGACAAGATCGGGTTCTGGAGTGGGAAGAGTTGGGGTACACCCCGGCTGTTTTTAAAAAGAGTGTGGAACCGACTGATTGCACAAGAGTTGTGAAACACTCTTGGTGCAAGGAGCGAAAAGAGCGAGCAAAGAGCGCGGCCGGGGAGCGGTACAGGCTGGCAACGAGCGGAGTCGGGTGCGAGGGAGGAGTTCCAGAATGGGAATTGTTGGTACACACCCGGCAGTTTTCGTAAGAGTGGCAAGCAAAGGACTTAGAGGATACGGAAAATGAAAGAGTGCGCAAACCTTTGAATCGAAAAGGACTTGCGGCGACGGGTTTTTCGTCAAGTTGAAGGAAGTTGTTCAGACAGGCAGCCTGACGGAGGTAGCGTCGAGAATTCACAACCCATGATAACACGGAAAGATTAGCTTGTCAATGACCATTACGATGTAGTACTAGGACGCGAAAGGGGGATGGAAAAGAGGGATTGAACGGGCACGCCACGGAGTCACAGAGGCGCCGAGAAAACGGAAGCGGCTGCGAAATGTGCGGGCCCTCGGGGGTTTCTCGGTATCTTTGACCCCTGTCGGGGGCATCTCCTATACTGAGGAGCTTTGAGATGGATGCGGGGAAAACTGCGTCCAGGGCTATTGCCTGTTGCGGGCTACGGCCGCGAAAGCGGCAGGAAGGCCCCGACAAGGTCGGGGGAAACTGCCGCACTCCAAAAGGGGACATGTGTACCAAACACTTACGAACCGGTTGCGCGAGGCGCTGGCGGGGCACATTCGCGAGAAATATGGAGTGGAGCTGGCGATTGTGCTGGAACGGCCGCCGAAGATTGAGATGGGGGAGGCGGCTTCACCGGTGTGTTTTGAATTGGCGAAGCGGCTGAAGCGGGCGCCGCGGCAGATTGCGCAGGAGATTGCGAATGGTCTCGCCGAGATCGAAGGAGTGGCACGCGTTGAAGTGGCGGGCGGCGGGTATTTGAATGCGTATTTCGACCGGGGCCGATTCTGGGCAAGTGCCCAAGCGGAGCAAAATGGCGAGTCGCGTGTAGCGAGCGGCGAGAAAATCATCGTCGAGCATACGAGCATCAACCCGAACAAGGCGGCGCACATCGGACACGTGCGGAATGCGGTGCTGGGCGACACGATGGTGCGGATTCTGCGGCACGCGGGAAACCGGGTGCAGATTCAGAATTACATCGATAACACGGGCGTACAGGTGGCGGATGTGGTGATCGGCCTGCTGCAAATGGAAAGGGCCACGCCGGTTTGGGTGAGGAACCGGGCAGCGGAACCAAAGTTCGATTATTACTGCTGGGATTTGTACGCGAAGGCGACGAATTTTTTTGCGGAGGACAAGGCGCGCGCGACGAAGTTGCGCGGGGAGACGCTGAGGGCGATCGAAGAAGGCAAAGGCGAGGATGCCGAGATGGCGCAAGTCGTGGCGGACGCGATTGTCGGATGCCACCTGCGCACGATGGCGCGACTCGGTATTGGCTATGAACTGCTGGCGCGGGAGAGCGAGATCCTGCACCTGAAGTTCTGGGATGCGGCGTTCGAAATGCTGAAGAAATCGGGCGCGATTCAGTTGGCGACGAGCGGGAAGATGGCGGGTTGCTGGATTATGCCGTGGAAGGAAGAAGAAAATTCGGGAATTAACACAGAGGACACAGAGAGCGCAGAGGACGCAGAGAAGGCAGAAGACGCGGAGAATTCGCAGGACAAGATTATTGTGCGGTCGAATGGGACGGTGACGTACGTCGGGAAGGATATTGCTTACCAGCTGTGGAAATTTGGATTGCTGGGGAAGGATTTTCACTACCGGAAGTGGCCGGACGCGCCGGAGGGGCAGACGGTCTGGGCTACGACAAGCGGGGCGAATGATCCGGAGACGCCGCACTTTGGCGAGGCGGCGTCAAGCGTTTACAACGTGATTGATGCGCGGCAGGCGTATTTGCAGAAGGTGGTGGCGGCGGGGCTGCGGGCGCTGGGGCACGGCAAGGAAGCGGAACACTCGATTCACTTGTCGTATGAGATTGTGGCGCTGACGCCGCGATGCGCCGCGGAAATGGGCTACGAGCTTACGCCGGAAGAGGCCAAGAAGCCGTATGTGGAAGTGAGCGGGCGCAAAGGATTTGGGGTGAAAGCGGACGACCTGCTGGACAAGTTGGAGGCGGCGACGCTGGCGGAAGTGCAGCAGCGGCATGAGGAGATGAAAGCAGAGGAACAGAAGTTGACGGCGCATGCAATCGCGGTGGGGGCGCTGCGGTTTTTCCTGCTGAAGTTCACGCGCAATGCGATTATTGCGTTCGACTTCAAGGATGCGTTGAGTTTTGAGGGCGAGACGGGGCCGTATTGCCAGTATGCAGTGGTGCGAATTCGCGGGATTCGGCGGAAGGGCGCAGAGGCAGGTGCGACAAACGTCGCGGTGACGAAGGAATCCGTGAGCCAACTGCTTGCAGGGGCGGAGGGAAATTCGTTTTGGGAGTTATTGGTCGCGGCGGGTTCGCTTGATTACGCGGTGGATGCGGCGATTGCCACACAGGAACCGGCGTTCGTGGCGAAGTATGCGTTTCAATTGGCGCAGGCGTTTAATAATTTTTATCACAAGCATCATATTTTGTCGGAAGCGGACGAGCAGAAGCGGGCGTTTTTGTTGCGGCTGACAGAGTTGGTGGAGGCGCAGCTGGTGCTGGCATTGGGATTGTTGGGGATTGAAGCGCCGGAGAAGATGTAGAGATCTTGCCGAGTAGGGGCGCAGCATGCTGCGCCCCTACAAGAAAAAAACTTAATACGACAAGACGAGGTGGACGAGGGTGCGGAGGGCGACGCCGGTGGGGCCTTTGGCGAGCCAGGGCTTGGCGTCGTCGTTCCAAGCGGTGCCGGCGATGTCCAGGTGAATCCACGGCGTGTCGCCGGTGAATTCCTTGATGAACATGGCGCCGGTGATGGCGCCGCCGCCTTTGCCGCTGCCGATGTTCTGGATGTCGGCGACGGTTCCCTTGATGAATTCGCGGTAGTCGTCGTCAATGGGCATCTGCCACATTTTTTCGCCGACGGCTTTCGAGCTGGCGAGAAGTTTATCGGTGAAAACCTGATCGGAACCGAAGACGCCGACGTTGACGTTGGCGAGGGCGACGACGATGGCGCCGGTGAGGGTGGCGGCGTCAACGAGATGCGTGGCGCCGAGTTGCTTGGCGTAATGGATGCCGTCGGCGAGGATGAGGCGGCCTTCCGCGTCGGTGTTGAGGACTTCGATGGTCTTTCCGGACATGGCGGTCTGGATGTCTCCGGGCTTTTGCGCTTTGCCGCCGGGCATGTTTTCGGTGGAAGGGACGACGCAGATCACTTTGACGCTGGGCTTCAGCGCGGCAAGGGCGCGCATGACACCGAGCATGGTGGCGCCGCCAGCCATGTCGTACTTCATTTTTTCCATGCCGTCGGCGGGCTTGATGGAGATGCCGCCGGTGTCGAAGGTGACGGCTTTGCCGACGAGGCCGATCACAGGTGCTCCGGGTTTCGCATTTGCGGGCGTATAAGTGACGACCATGACGCGTGGCGGTTCTGGGCCGCCCTGAGCAACGCTGAGGAGCGCGCCCATCTTGAGGTCGGCGATTTTCTTTTCGTCGAGGATTTCTACCGCGAGGCCGGCTTCCTTGGCCATGGCTTCGGCTTTTTCGGCGAGGATGCGCGGCGTGAGCTTGTTGGAAGGCTCGTTGACGAGGTCGCGCGTGAAGTTTTGCGCCTCGGCGATGATGCGGCCTTTCGAAAGGCCTTTGTCTCCCGCGGCGCGTTCGGCTTCGGAGAAGCCGGCGACCACGACAGTTTCGACGTACTTGTCGTTTTTCTTGTCGGTTTTGTACTTGTCTGTCTCGAAATTAGCGACGAGCGCGCCTTCGGCGATGGTCTGAGCAGCTTCTTCCTTGGCCTCGCCTTCGCGGACGAGGAGGGCAAAATTCTTGACGCCACGCGCCTTGAGATACCGTAAGGCGGCGCCGGCGATTTTGCGAAGCGTCGCGCCATTAAATTGTTCGCGCTTCCCTGCTCCGACAAGGAGCAAGCGGGCGGCCTTGATGCCCGCAGGCGCGTGGACCAAAGTGAACTCCAGGATCTTGCCGGTCAATTCGCCGCTTTTTGCGAGCTTGCGCAGGAGGCCCGCGGCGGCCTGGTCGATCTCGGCGATGCGGCCCTGAACGGGCTCGGTCTCTTCAAATACGTACGAAACCAGGGCATCGGTTTCGAGTTCTGCAAACGGCTGGGTTGCGAGCGTGATCTGCATGGTGCGTTATCGCCTCCGATTGCGATACATGGATTGTTCGACTTCCCGGCGAGCTTCCTTGGTGCGCTCGTCCTGGCGGCGGTCCCACGACTTCTTGCCCTGTGCAAGGGCGATTTCGACTTTGGCGATGCCGTCGCGAAAGTAGATCTTCAAAGGGATGACGGTCAAGCCCTTGGACTCGGTGCGGCCGGAGAGCTTGTCGATTTCCCGCTTGTGCAGCAGGAGCTTTCGCGAGCCCAGAGGCTCATGGTTCCACGGGCCACCCGGTAAGTACTGTGCAATGTGCGCGTTAACAAGCCAGGCACTACTGGGCTTGAAGTCGACATAAGCATCACGAATATTGGCTTTTCCCTCGCGGAGGGCCTTGACCTCGGTGCCATGAAGGACCAGGCCGGCTTCATGTTTCTCAAGTATATGGTAGTTATAGGAAGCAGCGCGGTTCTGGGCGACGATCTGTTCGCCGGACTTCCCGGACTTCTCTGTCTTTTTCGCAGGCTTGGCCACAACTTCTCATCATAACCGCAGGATTAAATCTTGTCACTCTCGACACAAGGCAGGGTTAATTGATGCAGGGCGGCCAACCCAAGCATCCTTGCCGCGCCTCTAACGCGAATGTTAGACTGCTTGGGCTTCGTGTCGAGGCCTTGGAGAGTGCATGCGCCGCTGGGGAAGCCTAATCCTTTGTGTTGCTTTCGGACTGCTCGCAGCAGGCTGCCCGAAGGGCCAGCCGGATTTCAACCAAGGTAAGAAAGCGGAGACGCTTCAGGACTACGACGCCGCGTTTGTCTTCTACCAGAAAGCCGCCAAGTCTGACCCGTACAACGCCAGCTACAAGATCAGGCTGAACCGGATACGCTTCGAAGCGAGTGAACAGCACGTTAAACATGGCGTTGAGCTGCGGAAACAAGGCGACCTGCAGGGCGCAGCAGCCGAATTCCAGCGGGCGCAGGCGATTGATCCTGCGAGCCCGGTGGCGGACCAGGAGCTTCGCAAGACGGTCGAAATGATCGCGGAGAAAAACCGCGCGGCCGATGCGGCGGCCGAGCCGCCTGCCGATCAGAACGAGGCACCGCTGGCAGCGATGCCGCCGGAAATCAAGCCTCTCTCGCGCGCCGCGATCAATCTGAAGATGTCCAATGACGCGAAGATCGTGTTCGACACGATCGGGAAACTCGCGGGGCTGACGGTGATTTATGACCCGGACTTCCCTGCCCGGCGGATCACGGTGGAATTGAACAACGTGACGATAGAGCAGGCTCTGGAAATCGTGTCGCTGGAGAGCAAGGCATTCGTGAAGCCCGTGACGGAAAATATTATTTTCGTGATTCCAGATCAGCCACAAAAGCGCCGGGACTACGAAGAGCAAGTGGTCAAAACATTTTATGTTTCAAACACGGTTCAGCCGCAGGATTTGACCGAGATTGTGACCGGGCTGCGGCAATTGCTGGATCTGAAGCGAATCCAGCAGCTTAACTCGCAGAACGCCATCATAGTTCGCGCACCGACCGCCTGCGGGACCTGGGTATCCTCCCCGGGCAAACTGCCACGATTGCAATCAACCCGAACACCACGACGAGCACTTCGGGTAGCACTAACAATATCAATCTAAACGTGCTGCGACACCTGAATGCAACGGATTACGTCGTTACCCTGCCGAGCCTGACGGCAAACGCGGTCCTGAGCGATACGAACACTAAGATCATCCAGAACCCGGAAGTGCGCTCGGTGGACGGCCAGACTGCCAAACTGCGGATTGGCGATCGCATACCTATCGCCACTGGCAGTTTTTCGTCCGGCATTGGAATAGCGGGAGGAACCGCAGGCGGCATAAATCCGCTCGTGAATACGCAGTTCACGTATCTGGATGTTGGAGTGAATATCGATCTGACGCCTCGAGTGCATCCGAATCGCGACGTCAGCTTGAAATTGAAAGTGGAAGTCTCCGCGCACACCAGCGACGTCTCGATCGGCGGCATTACACAGCCCGTCATCAGTCAGCGCGTCATCGAACATGACATCCGCTTGAAGGAAGGCGAGGTCAGTATTCTGGGCGGTTTGGTCCAGCGGTCCGACAGCAAAACCTTGGAAGGCTGGCCGGGCCTCGCGAAGCTGCCGCTGCTGAGATATCTCTTCTCCCACGACAAGACGAACCACCAGGAAGATGAAGTGCTGATCGTCCTGACGCCACGGATCGTGCGCATTCCCGAATGGACGAAGGCGAATCTGCGGCCGCTGTATTCGGGTTCCGAGACAAACGTGCAAGTGAAGCGGGAGATCGAGATCCGCGCGCCTGCGCAGCAGCCTCCTCCAACGCCAGCGCAGGCGCCGACCTCGAATCAAAACATGGGAGCGCCAGCGCCGGCACCTGCGACAGGCGCCGCCGCACCTGCGGCTGGGCCGGTTCAGGGAACACCCGCCGCCAAGATTCGATTCGAACCGCAGAGCTTGACGTTGAAGGCGGGGCAGACGGCCACGATCGGCGTTGTGGTTGAGAACGTGACTGACCTTTTCTCCATTCCACTCCTGTTGCAGTACAACCCCGCGGTCATCAGCGTGGAAGAAGTGCAGCACGGCGGATTCCTCTCCGGGGGAACGCAGGAAATCGCCATCGTGCATCAGGACTTCAAGGATAAAGGGCAGTCGATCATCTCCGCGACGCGCCAGCCGAACACGCCGGGAGTGAGCGGGAGCGGAACGCTGATCGGAATCGTCGTCAAAGCGCTGGCGCCCGGTTCATCGAACCTGTCGATCGTACAGGTGAATGCGAAAGATTCGCAGCAGAAGCTGATACCGCTGATCACCAGCGAGGCGACGTTGCAAGTCCAGCCTTAGACCAACTAGGCGAGCGATGTTGCGCGACACTTCATACCACGGGCGAGTTGGCAAACGAATCCAGCGGAGGCCGTTCCCCTCCCAGGCGGGGATGACTCTGCTAGAGTTGATCATTGCCTGCGCCATTCTGCTTATTCTGTCTTCCGCGGCAGTGCCTATAGCGAAGTACACCGTCATTCGACAGAAAGAAGCGGAGCTTCGCCGCGACCTACGGGAGATAAAGGATGCGATCGACCGCTATAAAGACGCGGCCGACCGGAACCAGATCCGCGTGGAAATCGGGAGCGAAGGCTATCCCCCGGACCTGGAAACGCTGGTGAAGGGAGTGCAGCTCGGCGCAAGCAGCGATCGGAAGATTCGTTTTCTGCGGAAGATCCCGGTGGACCCCATGACCGGGCGGGCCGAATGGGGACTGCGTGCCGTTCAGGATGATCCGGATTCGACGAGCTGGGGCGGCAAGAACGTGTTCGACGTATACTCGAAGTCGACGGGTACGGCGCTCGACGGTACCAAGTATTCGGATTGGTAGAGCGAACGAGGATTCGAATTGAGAATGCGGCCGCAAATTCGGACTGGCAAGCCATCGCTGGTGAAATGCCGCGGCGTTCTGTCGGGAGCGGGATTTACGCTCATCGAGTTGATGATCGTCATTACGATCATCCTCATCTTGCTCGGCATCGCGGCGGGACGTTATGACAAATCGGTGCAGAAGGCAAACGAAGCCGTACTGAAGCATAACCTCCAGACGATCCGAACCTCGATCGACAATTACACCCTTGACAAGCAGGCGGCGCCACAATCTCTCGATGATCTTGTGCAAGCCGGCTATCTGCGTTCAGTCCCGATTGATCCGATAACGCGAGCGAAGGATTGGGTGCCGCAGTACGATACTGTGGTGCTGAGCCCGGATCAATCGAGCACGGGCATGGTTGACGTTCATTCGAATTCGCCCCGGGTTTCACCTTTCGAGAACACGCCTTACAACGAGTGGTAGCCGTTCCCTGTTTGATTCACAAAATCATTGAGCCAGCCTGGACGGGTTTGACGGAAGCGCGCTCGTCAGCTATAGTGGTTCTGCGGGGTGGAGCAGCCTGGTAGCTCGTCGGGCTCATAACCCGAAGGTCGTCAGTTCAAATCTGACCCCCGCAACCATCCGAATTGGTAGAGGGGCCGTATTATGAGACGGCCCCCTTTCTTTTCCGAGCAAGTTCCAAGCTCCTTCTGGCTCATGGGTGAGCTCAAGTTCCTTATTCCGTACAAGGCTGTTCTCATTCACGCATACGGCACCTCGATTCTCTTGTTCGTTGCAGTGCTGTTTGCAAATCTCTTTGCCGCCGCGTTTGCGATCAATCGCAGATTCTTTCTCAAGGACACTGGCAGAAAGCTTTCGCATCTCGACAAGCAACTGCAAGTTGGACAAGGGGAACTGCCCGCACCTTCAGTCGACACCATAGATGGGAATGACGAGGAGTTGAGCTGAGATGTCGCGCTCGAATTCACCCGAAGAAGTGTCCGGCTTTCGCAGCCAGGAGTGGCCACTCGACGTCAACGATTTGACCCGCCCGAGTTTTTGTACCAGTTCCAATGAGAGAGTCTACGCGTGACGCCTATGCGTATTTCCTGTACCACCAGCAGGTAGGTCACTGAACCATGTCGCGATCCTCATTTGCACCGCGAATGCCGTCTTGACAACTCCGGAAAACGGTGCACTATGTCCTGCAGGGACCCAAACCCGCCGACTCCGCCCCCACAGTAGACCAAACCTGGACGTCCCGCAGGAGATCGAACATGAAAGCCAAGATTCTGACATTTTCATCTCAAGGTGACACAACGCTTCTCGAATACGATCCGGCAACCGCTGACATGGAAGAAGTGAACAAAGTAATTGCCGAATATGAAGCCAAGACCGGCGCGCAGCCGTTCGACATGGCAACCGGTGAACGCCTCGAGAAAGTCACGCGCGAGCAGAACGAAGTCTTGATGGTTCATCCCATCGCGGGTGGCTAATGGTGCACTGGCCGCTGCCGGCACCACGCCCGCTTGCAGTGTAAGACTTCGTTGCATCGGGGCGTAACGCGACACTGGCGGTAATCCGTTTCCGATACAGGGTATCTGTATGGTGTCTGCAACGCTTTCTCTGATTGCATTCTTCGCGCTGATCGCATGGAGGTTTGTGTTCACGGGCCTGCGGCGCAGGCCGTTGGCCAGAGAAATTGCCGCCCCGCAGCAGCAACACACCAACATCATAGAACGGGGTCTCCATGTCTCAGACCTGGCTGGAGTAGCAGCCATTCCAGATAACCGCCTTGAGAATGGTTCGGACGGTGTACGCCCGATCGCCCCAAAAGATCCCGCGAAAACCTATCTGCGCCGTATCGTTGCCCTCACCGGCGCCACGCAAATGGGTAATGGCTATGTCCTAGATGTCGGCACAACTAGATTCCGTGTGCGCAATAGATATGTCAGCAGGATGCGAGACGTGACAGATCCCAAATGCGCATACGAGGAAACGTGCTTTTATTCCGCGGACAAAGACATGCCGAAAGCCGAGCAAATTGCTACCGCGCTGCTGCAACTCAAGAACAAACCAGCGCTGTTTGACAGGTGGGCTGCTCAGAGCGGGGCGTTTAAGGCCGACGGCCAGCCCTTCAGCCCCGCGCAGTAATCGACTTGCGATGAGAATGCAAACCAAATGCACGCCCGCCCAGCGCGCAGCAGAGTACCTGAAGCGCGTCGCTGCACTCACTGGAGCCGAGCAAGTTTGTGGAGATAGTTACTGGCTCAGAGCCGGGCGCAGGAACTTCCTGGTGGACTATAAATTCGTACGTGTTATCTCAGACCACGGCAAATCGACGTGCTTTTCTGTTGCGACGGATCCGGACATGCCGAGTGCGGAAGTGGTTGCGTCTGCATTGCTGCAACTGAAGAACAATCCAGGACTGTTTAAGAAATGGAGAAAACGGCCGGGATATGCGTTGAAGGCGAATGGGAAGATGTTCAGGGGTGCAGACTGGTCGGCGGGCGATGAGACTTGAAGCTTTACAGCGCCGACTATATTTGAGAGCTGTGCTGCGCCAAAAGTTCGTCTGCATTGAACCCATGTAAGCGCACCGCGCAGAATTTGCATGATCTCCGTCGCGGTTTCAGGCCCCAAGTCGGATTCCACTATCCCAGCTTTGATTGCTCATAATTTGCTGAGAGCGGCGCGGAATCTTCCCTGGATGACTGAGGAGTCCAGAGCAGTCCGCGCATAATCACCAAGGTCGCGAGAGCTACGACAAGCCCGGTTAAAGCAAGATAAAGATTCGGCTTGAACGCACCTACGAACGCAAGGATCAGGCAAATGGCGATTACGCAGGGGATGATGAAAATTCAGATGATGAGACAGACAATGAGCGCTTTCACTAGGTCACCCCCTAGCGGCGCTTTGACCACCCTTTCGAAACGGTGAGTCTCGAGTCCCAGCGGACGGGTACACTCTCAAGCTGGCCTGCGACCTGAGTTCCCGAGCGAAAAATGGTGTCGGTAAGCAGATCCGGCACACGCGAAACCTTCAGAGAGAATAACGAGCAATATTGGTGCCAAAACGCTCCGCCTGGACTAGCATCATTACTAGCGACTTGTTTTTCTAGAGACCGGTGCATCTGACGAGTTCGCGTAACGCGTCGATGGGGCCTTTCCCGATGTGCATTTCCAGATTGACAAGCTTCAGTTTATCAATGATTCATACCTTGAGGAGTTCACTTAGGTTCCATAAGCGAGGCTCATTCGTGCCTGTAGATCCCAATTCTTGCTTGGCGGTGCCCGCGAGCAACTCTAAGTTCAAGTCAGTATTATGCAAATGCGCTCCGAGGGAAAGGTTTTGCCTAAAAGGTACAAGACTTTGCCACCATCCATCATTTTATTTGATCGGCGGGTTGCCTCCCGACAACTCCAAGTGGCCCAGGTTCAGCAACTTACCCTCGGGACTGCTGCGCCCATTCAGCGCCGTTGAGCTACCGGGGAGAAAGGATATGGCATCAGCGTGGGAGGCGTGCCTTTCGGATCGAGGATCCAGATTTTTCGCATACTAAAATAGTTAATCAACTCCTGATTGTCCACAGGACCCAAATCGAGTGCCCACACGATTTTCGAGGCGTCAATGTCCGCCACGTTGTAAACCCAGTCCAATTCACTTTGATCGGTTCTATTCTTGACAAATACCAAGTGCGATCCACGCAAGCCCTTCAGTACCGAGACCGTGGCGGGGCGTTCGGGAAATTTGTAATTCTCCGACGCCCAGGTAGTGAGTTTCGGACGAGTCAAGGGGATTCCCAAAATTGGCGCGGAGATTCGAACAACTGCAAGCAGAACGCAAGACACAACGATTGCCCTGTTAATTCCCAAGCCCACCGGCCTCGCCCCAAAGAACAAGGGCCGAATATATCTCATCGTCAACAAAACGAACGCGTAAACCAAGGCAGTAATCGGTGCAGCGTAGTGTTGCAAGAAAATGACTGGCAACAGCATTCCGGCGAATGAAACGCCGGCAACCAGCAAGAGAAATTGCGTTGGCGCCGAAAAGTCCGAAAGTTTCGCTCCGAAGGGCAATGCCAACAGCAGCATCAGAATCGGGACCGTCAGCGCCGGTCCGAGGTAGAAAAGCCAGAAGAGGAAAATCCGGAGGAAGATGTTGGACAAAGGATGCCGTACGGCGAAATTGAACGCATCAAGCGCACTTCCCTCATAAAAATTCCGCATAGCGGGCGAACTATAGGAAGGCATCGGCTTCAGAGGCAGCCATGGGAAGGAAGGAGCACTCATATATGTCCTCTCATACACGAGATAGGGAGGCCGGAATGGTTGTCCCGTCGTCTTCCAAAAGTAGAACGCCATGGCGGCGAGGGTAACAGTTACGATGATTCCGAGCGGCAAAATCACCTGCAGAAGTCTTCTCTGAATCCGCTGTTCATCCTTCCTAAGCAGCCAAACGAGAAGAGCAATTGCAATCGGAACCGCCAAGAACAGGCTCTCGTATGGGCGGCTATTGAACAGGAGCGCCAAGCCGATTCCCATCCACGCCGCGTCACGGACTCGCTGTTTTTCCTTGATGCGGGGCAGAGCACCCAGCGCCAACGCGCCGCCAAGCGCCGCAACCGCACCACCCCAGTAGCTGTTTGCCCAGTAGCTGAAGGTTCCAAGCCGAATTACGGCAAGTATGCCGCCCAACAGCGCCCAGGCCGGCGGCATCCATCCTTGCAGCATCCAGCAAATCGCGGCGCACATCAGCGCCGAGCTCAGCAGAACGCCCCAGAACGGATGCCCGAACACCGCTTGGCCAATCGCCAAGAAGATCCCCTGCGCGGGGTAATACTTGGAGACGTAGGTAGGAACCTGATTGACTTGAAACGTCTCGAAGTGAACCCACATGGGGTGCGTCGGGTTCGCGAGCCGTCCGTGGGCAAACGTGTCTGCCATGAGCAGATAACTGAACTCGTCGTGTACCGCGGGGCTAGGAACTGGAAGGACCGGTAAGACGGCGAGCCGGGCCACGACAGCCAGGATCCCGACCGCTGCCACGGACAGCGCCCGCCGCTGGGCGAACCGGCTAAAACCAGATTCGATACGCTCGAACCAACGCGAGCCGAAATGCGGAAACGCAAAGGCCCACAGAATCGTCGCTATGCCGAGGCATATTTCAATTCGAAGCAT
>WNFC01021282.1_pt1 | contig 14793 bp, 14 predicted proteins | sample 5400541 | NCBI WGS metagenome assembly WNFC01 (sample SAMN13153342, study PRJNA577476) | soil metagenome | isolation source: 120 cm saprolite under Douglas fir tree site 2 hole 2 replicate 1 | place: USA:California | collected 2015-04-18
CGTGGACCGCAAGGGAGGTCATGCCACACGGCTGACAGTTGGCGTTGGGGTAGAGACTTCGCCGGTGTTCTCGCCGGATGGAAGCACGATCGCGTTTACGGGCGAGTACGACGGCAACACGGATGTGTTCACGATTCCGTCGGTGGGTGGTGTGCCGCATCGTGTGACCTATCATCCCTCGGTCGATACGGCGGTAGGCTGGTCGCCGGATGGCAAGAAGATTGTGTTTCGTTCGGACCGGCAGGCGAATAGCCGGTACACGCAGTTGTATGAGGTCCCCGCAGCGGGCGGATTTGCCAAAGCGTTGCCGCTGCCGATGGCGTTCGAGGGACAGATCTCAAGCGACGGCGCGAGCATAGCGTACTCGCCACTGGGGCCTTCGTTCAGTTTCGACTATAACCGGTATGTTGCGTGGGGAAACTACCGCGGCGGCCGTGCCAGCACGATCTGGATCACGGGACTGAAGGACCTTGCGAGCACGGAGATTCCGCATGAGACGGCGTCGGACCTCAACCCTGTGTGGGTCGGGAAGATGATTTATTTTCTCTCCGATCGCAACGGCCCCATGACGTTGTACAAGTACGACCCGGCGACGAAGGCTGTGACGGAGTGCCTGAAGAACGAGGGCAAACCGGATATTCATTCGTTGTCAGGCGGACCGGGTGGTCTGGTGTACGACCAACTCGGCGAGATCTATCTCTACGATCCGGCCAGCGGGCAGTCGCACATGGTGCCGATCGATGTGACTGGCGATCTGCCGGAGGAGGTGAGGGCGCGCATCGAGAATGTGAGCACGCAGATCGATCATGTTGGCATTTCGCCTACTGGTTTGCGTGCTGTGTTTGAGGCGCATGGCGAGATCCTGACGGTGCCTGTTAAAAAGGGGCCGACGCGGGATATTACGAATACGCCCGGCGTGATGGAGCGGAGTCCGGCATGGTCGCCGGATGGTCAGTCGCTGGCTTATTTTTCCGATGAGTCCGGGTTGTACGCGGTGCATGTCTCGAACCAGACGGGTAGCGGCGAGGTGAAGAAGTTTCCGCTGGCAAAGGAGCCTGCGTATTATTTCGATCCGGTGTGGTCGCCTGACTCGAAGCTGCTGGCGTTTCGCGATAACCGGTTGAAGCTGTGGATGCTCGATACCGGCAGCGGAAAGCTGACGCATGTGGGCGAAGACGATTTTTTTCAGACCGACAAGCGCGACATCGCGTGGTCGCCGGACTCGAAATGGATCGGCTACTCGCAAATTGTCGCGAACCATCTGCACGCGTTGTTTCTATATTCGGTGGAGACGGGCAAGTCGACACGGTTCGCTGCGGACTCTGCCGATTCGCGTTTCCCCACGTTCGACCGCAATGGGAAGTACCTGTACTTCACTGCGAGTACGAACACTGGAGGGACCACGGCCGGTCTTGATATGACGAGCGATCTGCTTTCGCCGTCGCGCAATATATACGCGGTTGTGTTGGCTGCGGATCAGGCTTCGCCGGTTGCGCCGGAGAGCGACGATGAGAAGACTCCTGCCGAAGCGCACGAAAAGGCGAAGGAGAACGCCGATGCAACACCAGCCGGCGAGGAGAAGGAGGGTGAGAAGCCGCGCCCTGCTGCGGCCAAAACTCCAACTCCTCCAAAACCTGTGAAGATTGATCTCGCAGGAATCGAGAGCCGTATCGTCGCGCTGCCGCTGCCGGCTGGAGATTATCTGCAGCTGGTGGCAGGGAAGCCGGGCGTACTGTACTTCCGTGAGGCTGCAGGCGGGAATCGATTCTCGGAGCGTACGGCTACGCTGAGCCGGTTTGTCTTCGACACACGCAAGACGGAGAAGCTGGCCGAGCGCGTTGCGAGCTTCGATCTTTCTGCTGATGGCGAAAAGATGCTGCTGGCACTGATGCCTGAGGCAACAGGCGGTCGAGGAGCAGGCGGCCCCGCCCCTCGTCCCTCTTATGTGATTGTCCCGGCAAATGCGCCGATCAAACCGGGCGACGGTACGGTGTCGCTCGCCGATCTCCAGGTGCGCATCGACCCCGCAGCCGAGTGGAATCAGATGTACCACGAGGTTTGGAGAGTGGAGCGCTCTTACTTCTACGATCCGAACTTTCATGGCGTGAATACCGTGGAGGAGGAGAAACGGCTGGAGCCGTATGTGCAGTCGATCGCCTCGCGCAGCGACCTGAATTACATCTTCCAGGAGATGCTCGGTGGCTTCTCGGTTGGGCATCTGCGCGGCACAGGGGGAACGATTCCTGAGGCGAGGCGGGTTCCAGGCGGACTGCTGGGCGCTGACTACACCATCGAAAATGGCCACTACTGCCTGGCGAAGATTCTTGTCGGGGGCAGTTGGAATCCGGAGGAGAAGGCTCCATTGGCTGAGCCGGGACTAAACGTTCACGCCGGCGACTGCATCCTGGCTATCGGCGGCGCAGAGGTAAAGGCCGACGACGATATTCAGCGGCTGCTGGAGGGTACGGCAGGCCATGCGATCACGCTGCATGTCGCCTCCGCGAACGGCAGCAACGCGCGCGACGTTACGGTAATTCCGATTCGCAGCGAGGCCGCTCTGCGCAACAGCGAGTGGATCGAAGACAACCAGCGCAAGGTTGATAAGCTTTCGGGCGGCAAGCTGGCATACGTCTATCTGCCCGATACCGGCGCCGGCGGATTTACGAATTTCAACCGTTTCTACTTCTCTCAACTGGATAAGCAGGGTGCGGTGATCGACGAGCGCTTCAATGGAGGCGGGCAGATGGCCGACTACATTATTGAAGCGATGCAACGGAAGATCGTCGGATACTGGGCGTATCGCTACGGCGCAACACAGAAGACGGTGAACGCTTCCATCTCGGGACCGAAGGTGATGATCGTCAATGAGGTGGCAGGGTCAGGCGGTGATGCGATGCCGTGGCTCTTTCATCAGGAGAAGGTTGGGACGTTGATCGGAAAACGCACTTGGGGTGGTCTGGTTGGTATCGGAGCGATTCCGGTGCTGATGGATGGAGGCAACGTGACGTCGCCGAGCTTCGGCTACTTCTCGCCAGAAGGTAAGTGGCAGATTGAAAACCATGGCACGGATCCGGATGTGGTGGTTGAGCAGGATCCGAAGATGGTGAGTGAAGGACATGATCCGCAGTTGGAGAAGGCGGTGAGTGTAGCGATGCAAGAGCTCGCGCAACATCCTGTGCAGGAACCCGCGAAGCCTCCGTATCCGAACTATCACAAGAAGTAGGCGACGAGGATGCGGATAGAGTCGACCGCATCGTCATCTATATTCCCAAGCCTGCAGCTTTCGCGACGGATCTCGCCGCACTCTCGATCTGGCCTGGGTCTTTGGTGGAGATGGCCATCGCCAGGACGATGACCGAAGAGGCTATGTTGACGGCCTTGTCGATGCTTTGGAGTTTGTCGAGCGCGCGGTCTGCAACTTTCGTCGCGAGAGAGATTTGATTCACCGCCTGGTCTGCGTTGGCCAGCGTGAGGTTCGCGGCTTGCATGGCGAAGCCTGCAGCAACGTTCATCAGGGAGAAGACGTAGCCCTGCAACTGGACGATAGCGGGATCGGTGAGCTTGCCGCCGGCGGTGATGGCGTTCAGACGAACCTGTCCGATCTCTACCGCGATGTCGTGAAAAGACTGAGCCAGGGTTTGCATCTGGTCGTCAGAGAGGGTTGTGGCGGCCGGCGGCGTGACGGGATTTGGCGTCTTCATGGCTAGTTCGACCTCGATTGAATGTCGGAGAGTGCCGCGTTCAGCGATAGGACGAGAGGCCTGACCTGCTTGCAGATCTCAACGATGCTGGCCTTGCTGGTTGCTTCCTGCTTCAATTTGGTGTGGAGTGCAGCGATGTCATCCATGATTTTGCCATAGGTGGCGATGTCATCTTTGCGGGATTGCATCGCTGACTTGTCGTGCGCGTATTGGCGCTGCACGAGGATGAGAGTGAGACGTTCGGTGGGTTGAGCGCTGGCCATGGGACCCTTGTAGAAGTTGTCCAGGCTGAGCTCTTCATTCGAAAGCAACAACGCATAGTCGACGGTAATGACTTTTTTGAGAGCCTGGGTGAGCGACTGGATGGCGGCATCGTTCTGCTGGATGAGCTGGGCGAGTTGCTTTTCGCGGTAGCCCTTGGTGACGGCATCGGCGAGCGATTTCAAGATACTCTGCGCGGCGTTACCGGCGGATGCGGTGTTTACCGATAGGCTGGGATTTGCTCCGGTGGCAGTTACAGTTGCGTCGATTGTGACGTCGTAGCCCATGGGCTGATTGGAGGCGAGCTTGCCGAGGGCATCGAAGTAGTCTGCGAGGACGCTCTCGTCTTTGGCGAGATGGTCTGCTATCTCCTGATACGGCTTGCAGTCCTGAGCTTGTGCGACTGGGGGACGCTCTGCCGGCGGCGTGTTTTCGAAGAGGGTGTTCTGGCGCGCGCAGGTTCCGGCGACATCGTTGGAGACTCTGGGGAGAGAGATTCTGGCTTCGTCGGAGAGCTTGGAGAGGCCGGCTGCGTCGTCCAGATTTACGCATCCGTTGAGAGCCAGGAGGAACGCTGCACCTGCGACGATTCGCAAAGAGAGATTGCGAGGGGCCATGGTCAGGGACATCGAGACCTCTTTCTTGAGAAGCCTTGACTGTATTTGAAGTCTCGGGATTTTTCCACTGAGACGGATAGGCTGCTTCAGGGCTTTGCGGGAGTTTCGGTGTGGGCCTGGATCAGCCACTTTGTGGTGCCGGGTTGGCGGGTCCAGACGGTCGTGGAGTTGTTGTCGTAGCTCGTGCGCTGGGGTTTGTCCTCGGTGCCGCAGTTGAAGGTGTTGACGACGTGATAGGCGGTGAGGGCGGAGTCCGGGGAGAGAATGCGAACCTGGAGGTCGCGAAGTTCGTAGGACTCGAGCTTGCAGTGTTTCAGGCTGATCAGGAGAGCGTCGACTGCCTGGATGTGATCTTCCACTTCAATGAAATCTTTGGCGAAGAGGCTGCGCACGGTGGCGAAGTCGCCTTCGGCCATGGTAGTCCAGAGATGCTGCTCGAGGTTGACGATTTCGACGGGGGCCGGGGTTGGGCTGGCGGCTTGAGCGGAGGAAGATGTGGCGAGTGCCAGGAGAAGAAAGAAGGGACGCATGGAACTATCGTAGCGTCTGGCCCTCCTCCGTGCGGATTGGACTACTTGTTGGCCGCGGCTGGGGTACCTACTCTACGAATGGAGGCGTCAACGATGGCGTAGAGGAGTTGGCCGTGATCGCTGCGGGCTTTGGCCTTGATGTATTCGCCGGCGCGCTGGCCGGCTGCGGCGTTGTCGGGGAGAGTGAGGCCGCGAGTCTGGGCGGAGATTTCGGCGAGCTGCTGGATGATGTCGAAGAAGGTCGTTTCATTCCGGCCGGCGAGTTGCCAGCAGTCGGAGACGGTGCAGGTGAGGATCTGTTCTGTCGTCCAGTTGTGAGGGGCGGCGGAGTCGGCTGACGGAGTGATGGTGACGGGAGACTTCGGCTGCTGCTGGGCGGTCGCGGTCAGAGTGGCGGCGGCGAGAGTGAGACAGAGGGCAATTTTTTTGGCTGGGCGCAGGATCGTTCCTTTTTCAGGCTAGTAGGGGTGGTGGTAGTTGTCGTTGTTGCGCTTGTTCTGGGCGGCCTGGCCTACGACTGCGCCGATGCCGGCTCCGGCTGCTCCGCCGATGAGGCTGCCCTTGAGGCCGCCGCCGAAGACAGCTCCGAGGGCCGCGCCACTGGCGCCGCCGATGAGGGCGCCCTTACCAGGGCCGATGCCGCCTTGACGATGATCGTTGTGGTAATCGCGGTGGTAGTTGTTGTTGTAGCGGGGGTCGCGGTCGTTGTAGTAGTTGCCGCCGCGAGTGCCGTTGCGCATGCCGTTGTAGTAGGCGCTGTCGTTGTTGTGGTGGTTCTGCGCGGTGGCGGGAAGGATGCTGGTCGCGACCAGGAGAGGAGTAATGAGAACCGCTTTTCTTAGCCTGCTCATTTGCGGTTAGATGCGGAGTTGTGGTGGTGAGAATTTTTTGGAGATCCCCACCGTGAGGTATCTTGCAGAGAAGTCTTTTATTTTGATGTGATTGCTTGACGGAGTTTTTTGTGGATGGGAATTTAGGGCTATGTGGAAGGCTCGGGGACGATTTTTGCGTCTTAGTACTATCTGTTTGTGGCAGGGAGGATGTGTGAGACGAATGGTATTTTCGTGGCGAGTTTGTGGTGTGTTGGTGGCTGGAGTGGTTATGTTCGGACAGATCGGGCTCGCGCAGCAGACGGCGACGCAGCAGACGGCACCGAAGCAGACGGCGCCGAAACCGAAGCCGAAGACCACGGTGAAGCCGGGGATGGCGGCGTGGTCGCCGGAGGTACAGAAGACGCTCGGGGTGACGGCGGAAAACTTCAATGCGGAGGGGCTGAACAAGCTGACCCCGGCGCAGTTGATTGCGCTCCTGGTTTCGGCGCGGCCCGATCCGAGGAAGGGGTTGCTGCTGTGTCCGGCGAGCGGGACGGCTCCGGCAGGAAGGGTCAAGGTGCTGGTAACGGTGGCGGGGGATGATCCGACGGGTGCGATTGCGGCGGCGATCCGTCAGTCGGTGGGGTCGCTGAGTGGGGTGGATGTGGTGGACAGCGCGGCGACTGCCGACCGGGCGCTGCATGTGGTGATCCTGGAGCAGACGGTCAACAAGCGGACGATCGGGTTCACGGCTTCCTATCTGACGGCGACTCCGTGCAGCGAGGAGATCGGGGGCAAGAAGACGGAGGTTGAGTTGAAGGGAACGCTGGGGACGTATTCGAATGCAAAGGGACCGGACCTCGCCAAGGATCTGGCGGGGATGCTGGATCAGGATCTGCAGCCGCTGCGGACTGGGGCGACGAAGTAAGTCAGCTCACGCCCTTTTTGGGGTCCCATGAGCCCTGAAGCTTGCGGATCATGATGATCTGGCCGGTGTGGTAGGCATTGTGGGTGCTGATGTGAGCGATCGTGGGGGCGATGGCTGCGAGTTTGGCGTCATCGGCTGATTCGACGAGTTGCTCTAATGCGGTGAGATTTTCGTCGAGTTTCTTGACGGTATCGGGCCAGCTTGTGGCGTCGAATTTATTGAAGGTTTCGGTATTGTCGGAGGTGGTTGCGGCCTTCTCCCCCTTTAGCTGGGCCAGTGCTGCGGTGTTCCAGTAGAGAAGATGGTAGGCGATCATGCCGACGGAATGATCTTCGGGAGCGGGGTTGTTGGGGCCCTCGGATTTGGGAATCCAGCGAGCCTGCTCGGGGGTGATGCCGGCGACTGCAGTGTTGATGGGGACGAACCACTCGGCCTTGTTGTGGGCGGAACGAAGCTGGGCGAGCAAGACGGATTTCAAGGTGGGGGGCGGCCCTGTGGGCTTGGGTGTCTGTGCGAGGACCAGAGGGGAAAGAAGAAGGGTGAGGAGGATGGGTTTGATAGGCATGGCGTGATCGCTCTCCGTAGGCTGGCGGTTATTGCGCGACTGGTTTATCGCGCAACTAAGGATACATACTAACGAGACTCTACAGAACGAAAGGAACGAGAGTCGTGGGGTCAGTTTGAAAATAGGATCTTGCTCACGACATGCGAATGCCCCATCGTTGATCCGCTCTTTATGGCGGCGATGGGGCATTCCGGTTTCAGGTTGAGCTACGAACGGCGGGAGAGCGATCTCCGAAGCAAGGGCAGCGCTGCGAGGCCGAGGCCGAAGAGCGAGAGGGTCGCGGGTTCGGGAGTTCTCGAAGTTGGGCGTGGTGAAGGTGATGGAGTCGAAGGAACCGTTGAACTGGACGAGACCGTTGCCTTCGGAGCCGTGAACGACAGAGCCAGTGGAGGTGAGGGCGCTGCCGCCGAATTCTGCGGAGGGGCCGCCACCGAGGAGGTTGAAGGATTGACCACTCTTGGAGGAGAAGTCAAAGGACGCGGGAACTCCGACTTGACCGAGACTCCATATGGCGAAGATGGGATCAACGACGGTGGAAGAGAAGCTAATCGTTTCAGTGAGGGCCGATCCCCCCTCGATTTGAATGGTGGGGGTATGAGGCGGCGCGTTACCGACGACGCCGCCGGTGAAGGTAGCGGCGGGCGTCCAACTGGGAACGTTGGTGAGGCCGGTCGTCTGGCCGGAGTAGGTGACGTTGATGCTGCCGATGGTGCCGGTGGCGGAACCCGGGTTGCCGGAGGTGGCGGAGGACCAGCTGGTCCAGGCAATAGTGTCGGCATGTGCGAGGGCGGGTGCGGAGACCGCGCAGGCGGCAAGAAGAAGCGCGGACACTGGATTTACAAGCAAGCGTTTCAGCTGCATAGTCATTCTCCTTTTTATGTCCAAGAGGGCCCGGGAGGTCGTTTATAGGCTTAGGGATGCGACAAGTCAATTGAATTTTCGATGACTAAGTCCGGACAGGCGAAGAGTTACAAAGCTTATGCAGAGAGATGCACGCAACGTTTTGCGGGATGCCTTTGAGATGACAGTAAAGATTGAGGTTAGAGCAAGGGGTGTTGGCGGGTTTGCTATTGCCCACCTGGGAGATAGCAAAGTCCATTCATCTTGTAAGGATTGATGAATGGGCTTCTTTGCGGGTTCTACCCGCGGTTTTAAGAGAGAACGGCAGATTGATTGTGCGGCTAGTTGAGCAAATATTGAGCTAATTTATTGAACGGTGAGGTTGACGATTGTGGATTGGGTGATCGTGCCGGAGGCGGCTTTGATGGTAATTGCCGATGTCCCGGCCGGGGTGGATGGGACGAAGACATTGCTGTAACTGGAACAGCCTGCGAAGAAGCCGGAGGAGAGGAGGAGGGCGCCGAACAGACCGAGGAGACGGCGGTAGCGTTGCTGGCTGAGTGATCGGCGACGGGGGAAGAGGAGGAGGGCGCCGAAGGGGAGGAAGAGGGCGACGGTGATTTTGTCTATGGAGGTTCCGTGAATGGTGAAGGGCCGGACGCACCCCATTTTCTTTACGGTGGCGATGGTCAGAGTGGTGGTGGCGGGTGCGCCGGCGGTCACGGCCAACGACGTGGGAGAGAAAGTGCAAGTCGCGGCTTCGGGCAGACCGCCGCAGGCGAGGGCGACCGTGCCGCTGAAGTTGTTGGTGGGTGCAGCGCTGAGGACGAACGTGGCGGATGATCCGGCGGTGACGGTGGCGGCAGAGCTAGATGCACTGAAGCCGTAGGTCGCTGTACCAGTGGCGCTGGGGTTGGTGTTGATGGAGGCGAGGAGACCGTGTTTTTCTCCGGTGAGCCCGGCTGCGAAGTAGAGCGTGTTGAGGTTGCCGGTGGTGGTTGACGAGGGTGCGGTGAGGCCGAAGAAGAGCCCCCACAGGCTCGCGTAGACGAGGGTCTTGCCGGTGCCATCGGCTAACTGACCAAGGAAGGCGAAGGTTTTGGGATCGTAGACGTTGATGATACCGTCGCCGAAGTTGCCGACGAGCAGGTCTCCGCCGAAGATGCCGAAGGTTGTGGGAGCGATGGCAAGTCCCCAGGGCGCGTTGAGGTTGCCACCGGGTGTAATGGCGTGGGCGACGAAGTTGCCGTTGGTGTCGAAGACGTTGACCATGCCGTCGCCGGGAGCGATCGTCGGTCCGCCGGTGCTGGCGCGTAGGGCGTAGGTGACGAACACCTGGGTTCCGATGACATGGACGGAGTAGGGAACGTAGTTGGCGGGAAGGCTGGGATCGGTGAAGGAGCCGGCGAGTTTGGCGGGGGCGAAGGCGCTGTCGTAAACCTCGATCGTCGCGGCTTTGCCGAAGTTAGTGGCGAGGAGGTAGGTGCCGTTGGTGTTGGTCACGAGGGCAATGTCGGTGTAGACGGCGCCTGCTGCGCTGTTGTTGATGGCGACTTGCGCGACGGCTCCGGCGGTGCCGAGCTTGTTGTTCCAGCCGGTGATGATGCCGTCGAGCGAGGCAAAGAGGAAGGTCGCCTTGGTGCCGTTGGCGAGGACAAAGCCGGTGGCGGCGCCCGTGGAGGCTGCGCCGGTGGGTGAGCCAGTGGCGGTGGTGCCGCCGCTAGCCGCGGGGATGCTGATTTTAAATGCAATCGCGGGGGTGGCGGGCGGGGTGAACGGGGGAAAGTTGGTGGGCGAGATGACGTAGCTCAAGCCGGTCCCCTGGGTGCTGACCCAGAAGGTGCCGTTCGTGATGCCCCAGGGGTTGATGAAGTTGGAGTCGGTGATGGTGGCGGGAACGGAGCCGTCGGAGACGAGGTTGGTGACTGCGTAGGTGCCAGCGGTTTGCGCTGCTGCCGGTATGGCAATTGTCAGAAGAGACATTGCAAGAAGATTGCGGCGGCCGGATTTGCTCTGCGTCGGGCTCTTAGGGAAATTTGAAAACGTGGAATGACTTGATGCGTCTGGCATAGTTGTCTCACTCTTCTCTTTCTGCGAGTGTGCGCAGAAATTTGGCCTCAAATGGTTCTTGAGGGTGAAGAGTACCGAGTTCGCCTATTCAGTGTTGTCAGAAAATTGTCATGGCGGCGTCATTTAATCGCATCAGTTTTGTCTATCGCTGCGGGACATCATGGGAATGCCGTTGGGCGGACGATTCATGATTGGAATTTGCGGGTGACTGCGTCGCCATTTTTTTGCGGTCATGAAAAGGCCCATCTCAGCGACGTTCACCTGTCGCTAAGATGGGCAAGGCAATCAGAGATCCGGGAGAACTCAAAAAGCAAGCAAGCGATCAAAGAACGAACGATACCGCCGCAGTGCCTGCCGCAAATCTTCAGTAGAGACGTTGTCTCCACGGTCCCACTGGTGTTTCAGCTCAGCACGCTCCGCGGCAAACTGCTCCGCAATGCGTTTCACGACTGTGGCAACCAGGCTATCTGCCTTCTCGACTGCGGCGCGCGGCTCGTCGACGAAGCCGATCTGTGCTTTGTCCCAGCGTGAGCGAAACTCGTTGAGTTCGTTGTCGGGGAAGAGTGGTCCGGGCCGCTCGTTCTGATTTTTTTGGTCTGGCACGATATCGCGAGGTCCTTCGATAGTGTGAATGGCGGCCACGTCACGAGTTGTTTCTCGATTCGCCTCGACATCGCGCGGCTCATCGATTACTTGCGTATCGGTATGGGAGTTCTTGTTTTGATACTGCGACCTGGGTGTTGCAGGGTTTGCGATCTCTGCGGTGGTCGGTTTTGGTTCGTCTCGAATTTCGCCGATCATGCTACCTCTTTATGGGCTACGTCTGGCTTGCCAAGTAATTCATCGAACAGGGAACGGAAATGCACCATCGCCTTGCGAAGATCCTCTGTGCTGGTTTGGCCTCTGCCATGGCGCAGAACGATGTTGTGAGCGGCTCGATAGTTGCCGACAGTATTCGGATAGTTGACCGAGATATCGTCGGCGCGTTGATTGAACTCGCTCATGGGATAGCCGCGCGCGTTCATGACATCGGTGACGAGTCTATCCGCTTCGTTCACTGCGCCTTTGGGATCGTCAACGAACTTCTTCTGAACGAATGCCCATTGCTCGGCATACCTTTCGCGCTCGGTCGGAGGCAGGGTGCGGAGCTCAAAATGGGAGACGCACTTCTCCCGTTGGGTAAGCACGGTTTCAGCGCGCTGCGGGTCTCCATGCTGATACACGACGCGATCGTATTCTGAACCGAACTTCTGTTTCAGATGTTCGGTTTTGCGGCGCCTGGTAACGAGAAGTACAGCAACGCCGACCAGAATTGCGCCAATGACAATGATTGCGGTCAGGATTTTTGGGTCCATAAGTTACCCCTCGTTGCCTAGATGCGGGAAGCCTCACGGACGTTGTGCTGACGATCAGAGGATCAGAGCGATGGGGTTGGAATCTTGGCTGCGGTGAAAAAGGCATTCCCTGGTGACGATGAAACTGTCGCACAGATGGAGCAACCCAGGCAGCGCTCTCGTTTATGCGCGCCATTCCTGCGTTTTATTCGTGCGCAGCGTTGTGCCGATTAGGGTTTGATGGGAATTTCAGTGTGCATCTGGACCAGCCATTTTCCGTCGCGCCGAACCCAGGTGGTGGTCGCGTTGTAGTTGCTTGCGATGTGGGACTGGCCGCAAGTGATCTCGCTGGAGCCGCTATAGGCGATGACGGCGGCGTCTGCTGAGAGCATTCGAGTCTGATGGTTGCGGAGCTTGAAGCTGACGACGGTGCACGTGTTGAGATTCGCCATGAGCTGATCGCGGGTCTGGATCGTTTTTTCCACCTCGATGTAGTCCGGCAGCAGTAGCGACTCGAACGCGCCGAGATCGTGGGACTGCAGAGTCTTCCACATCCCGATCTCCTGGATAAAGATGAAGTCCGGCTCCGAGTCGATGTCTTTGGCGGCCGTGATCTGTTGAGCGAGAACCGACGTAACGCTCGCCGCGAGCAGCGTAAGGATGAGGATTGGCTTCATGGGTGGGAGTTTAACCTGAGTGGGCTGAATTGCATCCTACATTTCTGGAGGTGGGACATGAGAGCTCTTCCGTGGATTATTGCCGGGATTGGAATCGGTATGGGGGTGACGATTCTGCTGTTCAACGAATCAGAACCGGACTATGCAACAGAGTACGACGGGGTAGAGACCGCGGCCCGCAAAACCTTTGGCTGGGGCACGAAGAAACGAGCCGAGGGGAAGGTGAGATCGTTCGCAGGCGCGATCAGGGAGGGTGCAGGAAGACTTACCGGCGACGAACAAATGGCCGATGAGGGTGCGGCGGATCGAGTGATAGGGAACGTGGAGGATGCAGCGGGACAGCTCGGGCACGCAGTAGGCGAGACGATTCACGATTTGAATCGGTAAGCAAAGAGAAGGGTCCGAGTCGGAAGTGCATCCTTTTGTGTTTGGTTTAGATCTGCGCCGCGCGACCAGGAGCACTCGGACTATCCGCGGCTCCGGATTTGAGCGCGTGAAGTTTATCCTCGCCCATCACCCGGCCGAGCTCCCTGAAGGCGAAGAGGGGAATGAAGGCGCAGAATATGACGATCGTCCGGCCGATCAGATCATCGAAATTGATATCATGCACGACAGTTCCAGCAGGCCGACCGTGAATGAGGCGCTTGACGAAACACCGAGCGCGATGCGTGATTTGAATCAGGAGGCAAGTCGCGCCTAAGTGATGGTGTAGAGCGGGGCGAACTCGGGAATCCCGGCGGTCCTTCCCGCAATCCAGCGCAGGACGTAGACTTCGGCCGGATCGGTGAGGGTGTGGGTCAGGCCGTTGGGGATAACCTCGAGGATGGTGTGGGCAGCGAGGTCGCGGTAGTAGTCGATGTCCGGTTCGACCATAACGCAATCGACACCGTTGAGGTTGAGCTTATCGTTTTCGTGAAACGTGAGTTGCACATTGGCTTCACCGAACTGGATCTGCTTCCAGCTGGAGGTGGCTCCGGGATGAAAGATACCGGGAGCATTTTCGACCGCGAACTTCCCGGCTGCCGCCGAAGCCTTCACCTGATCGATGAGACCCGCGTCGCGCCACGCAAAGAAACGATCCTGCGCCGGAGCGTACGGCGCGTCCCAGCGAATCTGCTTGATGTAGTCGAGGGGCGTACCCTGAGGGAGCGCAATCTGCCTCATGGCCTCGCACAGGTTCAGAAGACACGCCAGAGGTTCTTCGGCTTCGAGCAGATTATCGTAGCGCTGCTCGCCCGTGGCGTTGTCGGCGCCGGCAGCCACGAACGGATAGTCCACCTTCGCCGTGTCCCATCGCGCGTTGACGAAGCTGAAGCCGGGGTCGTTGGGGATCAGCATGATGTCGAGCGTCGTCGTATAGGTATTCGACAGCTTCACCGGCTGGTATCCTGCCTGCTTGTAGCCGTCGGAGGAGACGACGACGGTGTAGTTGTCGAAGAGGTTGTTATAGAAGGGCAGGCCGTTGAAGGTAAGGTCGTTTTGAGTGTAGTCACGCCAGACCTGCTGGGTCTGGTTGCCATCGACGATCTTCACCAGGAAATCGGCGGGCTTGGAGAAGAGCTGGCGCGAGCCGTCGAAGATGCGGAGGCGCAGTGTGCTGGTATCGGCCATGCTTCACCTGAAATTGACCGAGACTACGATAGCATCCGCGCGAGCGATGGGCGGGGGCCCGCTCCTTCGCGAAGAAGTGGCGGGCCCCCGGCGAGTGTCAGGCCTGGACCTTCGACTCGGCTTTAGTTGCGCTCGATTGGGCCTGCGGAGCCGCAGCGATTCCCAGCTGCTCCATCATCGACATGAGATTCCAGCTCGCCCATTCTTCGACGATCTTTGAACCCTCGATGCGGAAGATGGAGGTGCCGGTGACGCTGGCTTTTTTGTTTGTCGGCGGCATGCCGAGGAACTCCCCCTTGTGCGTGCCAGTGCCTGTCCAGTGGATCACGACCTCGTTCCGTTCGGCGATGGTGTCGTCGATCGTGAACGTCAGGTCGGGGAAGCCGTTGCGGCAGGTCTGGATGTGGTTCTTGAGGTTCTCCGCTCCAGAGGTGAGAGAAGGGAACACGGGGTCGTGGTAGCGGCAATCGTTTGCGACGAGTTCCATGACAGTGTTGAGGTTTCCCTGGTTCCAACACTCGTCCATGAATCGCTGCACGATCTGCCTGTTGTCTGTGGGTTGCGTGTTTTGTGCGGACATGTTGAGTCCCCCTTTCTATGGCCGGGAATTATAGGCTGATTCGATGCTGTTTGCGGAGGAAGGGTCGCCCGTAGTGCGAATGCCCACCTTAGCCGTAAAAAAACGCGGGCGAGATGCGGCGCCCGAGGTTATGCTCTGAAGAGAGATGCGAGCTAACCGCAGAGGAGAGTGCGTTTTATGGCAACCGGCACACGCGAAGAGATAAGGATTGGGCAGTTGGCGATTCGCTTCCTGGTCGAGGGCAAGGACTCCGGAGGCTCCGTCGCC
>WNFC01020698.1_pt1 | contig 14792 bp, 8 predicted proteins | sample 5400541 | NCBI WGS metagenome assembly WNFC01 (sample SAMN13153342, study PRJNA577476) | soil metagenome | isolation source: 120 cm saprolite under Douglas fir tree site 2 hole 2 replicate 1 | place: USA:California | collected 2015-04-18
TGGCGGAAGATTTTCCAGACCGCGAAGATCGAGCCGGAATGAGCAAGCCGCCTTCCATCGCGGTCGTCGGCGCCGGCATCGGCGGTTTGGCTGTCGCGGCCTTGTTGAAGCGTGCGGGTTACGACGTGCAGGTGTACGAGCAGGCCCGCCGCTTCGAGCGCGTCGGGGCAGGCATTCAGATGACGCCCAACGCCGTAAAAGTCCTGCGCCGCCTCGGGATCGAGGAGCGGCTGAGGCAGGTCGCATTCCGCTCGGAGCTGAGGCTGAGCCGCGAGTGGGACAGCGGCGAAATCACCAGCGAACTCAAATTGGGCGAGGAGGTGGAAAGGAAATTCGGGGCGCCTTTTCTGTGTCTGCACCGCGCCGATCTTCACGCCGCGATCGAGTCTGCGGCGCCGCCGGAGATTGTCCACTTCGACATGAGGCTCGTGGGACTGGACCGGAATGCGGGAGAGATCGCGCTTACCTTCGCCAACGGCTCCCGCGTGCGCGCCGACGCCGTGATCGGCGCGGATGGTGTGCATTCGGTCGTGAGAGAACTCCTTCTCGGACCGGAGAAACCGCGCTTCACCGGGCGCGTCGCGTATCGGGCCCTATTCCCTGCCGCGCGCCTGGGCGACACGCGCGTCGCGCAGGTCCAGACGAAATGGTGGGGGCCCGATCGCCACGTCGTGATCTATTATGTGACGGCGACGCGCGATCAGATCTACTTCGTCACCAGCGTGCCGGAAGGCGCAGAGTGGATGACGCGCGAATCGTGGTCGGCGAAGGGCGATCTCGGCGAGCTGCGCAGGGCCTACTCGGGATTCCATGCCGAGGTGCGCGCCGTGCTGGATGCCTGCCCGGGCGCGTACAAGTGGGCGCTGCTTGAGCGCGATCCGTTGCCGCGCTGGTCCGAGGGCCGGGTCGTGCTGCTCGGCGACGCCTGCCATCCGATGACGCCTTACATGGCGCAAGGGGCGGCTGCCGCGCTGGAGGATGCGGCCGTGCTCGCGCGCTGCCTCGAACGGACGGGCGGGGAAGGCTTGGAACAGGCATTCAAGCTCTACGAAGAGACGCGCAAGCCGCGCACCTCCGCCATCCAGGCCAAATCCAGCTCCAACACCTGGATGCGGACCGACGCCGATCCGGGATGGGTTTACAGCTACGACGCCTGGGGCGCGCCACTGGGGGAGTCGCCGTCGCGTGTCTCCGAATGACAAACCTTCGCTCTAGAGTCTGGGTGCGGCGCCTCGCCCCGTGGCCATTGTGGGAGCTCAGGTGGACACGGCGATCGAGCATAAATATCTTCTCTTGAGCTTTTATCCCGATCATCTGCGTCTGATCGATCTCGAGACCGGCTACGAGCCCGCTGAAGGGCTGAAATTCGCTTTTTGGGTTCGCTGAATCCCGCACTTACCGTTGCCGTGAGAGTGAAACCTCGCTAGCCTGGCCGGTTTGCACTATCATTGTTTCCCGAAAGGTGGAGGTGTCATGTCTCGATTTCTTACCAGTGCAATTGCAACCGCGGTCCTCGTGAACGTTTGCGGCTGCGCCACCGAATCTTCGCGCAGCGTCGAAGTGGCCAAGGTGCAATCTGCGGCCGCGCCATTTCGCGGCACGCGGGTTCCTGTATCCGTGGGCAAGTTCGACAATCGTTCGGGCTTCATGCGGGGCATCTTCACCGACGGCGTGGACCGCCTCGGCAGCCAGGCCAAAACGACCCTGATTGCGCACTTGCAGCAGTCCCAGCGCTTCAACGTGCTGGATCGCGACAACCTCGCGGAAACCAGGCAGGAAGCGCAGTTCAAGTCCCAGAACCAGTCCATTCGTGGCGCGGATTTCGTGGTCACGGGTGACATCTCCGAGTTCGGCCGCAAGGAAGTCGGGGATCGACAGCTGTTCGGCATTCTCGGTCGCGGCAAAACGCAGGTCGCGTACGCCAAGGTGACTCTGAACATCGTCAACAGCATCTCTTCCGAGGTGGTCTTTTCGGCGCGCGGTGCCGGCGAATACGAACTATCCAATCGCGAGGTGGTCGGCTTTGGAGGCACGTCGGGCTATGACGCAACTCTCAACGGCAAGGTGCTCGATCTCGCCATGCGCGAAGCCGTGAATAATCTCGTCAACGCGCTCGACGGCGGGCTGTGGTCCGCGCAAGGAACGCGGTAGTCGCCGAGCAGAGGGCTGCGATGGCAGGTGCTCGCCCGCTGAAACTTGTTGCCGCGATCGCCGTGGGCAGCGTCCTCGCGGGATGTGCGCCGGCGCAGAAGCGGCTGTACTACTGGGAAGGCTTCCAGGGCCAGCTGTACGAATATTTCAAGGCCGATAAGTCGGGCCCCGAGGAGCAGCTGCGCATCCTGGGGGCGGAGGTGGAAAAGGCCCGGGCAAGAGGCGCAGCCTTGCCTCCCGGCTTCCGGGCTCATCTCGCCATGCTTTACCTTCGGCTCGGACGAGACGGCGAGGCAAAGCAGGAGCTCGAAGCCGAGAAGGCGAACTTTCCCGAGTCCGCGCAGTACATGGACTTCCTGCTCAAGCGAATGACGGCCCCGAAATCCTGAGCTCGCGCGCTCCCATGCACGACATCTTGTCGACGACGAGCGCATTTTCGCTGGGCAGGGCGGCAGCGCGTTGGACTGCAACTCTGCTCGTGGCCGCCGTGCTGGGTGCGTGCGCCGCGCCCGCGCCGTACGACTACACGGCGTTCAGGCAGAACCGGCCGCTTTCAATGCTCGTGCTTCCGCCCCTCAACGAGACCCCGGAGGTCACCGCCACCTACGGCGTGCTGTCCCAGGTGACATTGCCTCTTGCGGAGGCGGGCTACTACGTGGTGCCGGTATCGCTGATGGACGAAACTTTCCGCCAGAATGGACTCAACAACCCGGCGGAGATTCACGACGTGTCGCCGCGAAAGCTGCGCGAGATCTTCGGCGCCGATGCGGCTGTCTACGTCAAAGTGACGCAGTACGGCACAGGCTACAGGGTGATCGACAGCGAAACCAGGGTTACTGCCGAGGCCCGCATCGTGGATCTGCGAACCGGGGAGTTGCTCTGGCAGGGTCGTGCCACCGCTTCGTCGAGCGAAAACAGAAGCTCGAACCAGGGCGGCCTGGCGGGGTTGCTGGTCAGCGCGATAGTCACCCAGATCGTCGAAACGTCCTCCGACACGAGCTTCAAATACGCAGGCATCGCGAGCCAGCGGCTCCTTTCGCACAGGGCGAACGGGGTGCTCTACGGGCCCCGCTCGCCGAACTATCAGAAAGACTGATGGACCTTTCTATCCAGACGCAAGGGGCGTAGGATTTCCTTCGCTCAGCGAGAGCAAGTCGATTGTCGCCAGGGGAGAAACGCCATGATGAAACTCGTCGTTCGCGCGACAGCAGCAGTTTCCCTCGCGCTCGCCGCGGCCGGCTGTGCCCAAAGCCCGGGCAAGGCCTCCGCGCAGGTCGGCAAGGTGGAATTCCAGAACTCGTGCAGCCCCGCGGTGCAGGAGAAGCTGCTGAGCGGCATCGCCATGCTGCACTCGTTCTACTATTCCGCCGCCGAGAAGGCCTTCGAGGAGGTCGCGGCCGAAGACAATCGCTGCGCGATCGCCGCCTGGGGATTCGCCTCGATCCTGATGTCGAATCCGCTCGCCGGCCAGGGCGCCTCCGCCAAGGACGGGCCGCGCGCTCAAGGCGCCATCGACAAAGGCCGGCTGATGGGAGCGAAGACCGAACGCGAGCGCGACTACCTCGAGGCGGTGGCCGCCTACTATGAGGACTTCGCCGGCCGGCCCGAGCGCGCGCGCCAGCTTTCGCGCGCCAAGGCCTACGAGGCGCTCGCGGCGAAATATCCGGACGACGACGAGGCGCAGATCTTCTCCGCCCTGTACCTCGCGGGGACGCAGCTGCAGTCCGACCAGACCTATGCCGCCTACCTCAAGGCCGCGGCGATCCCGCGCCGTTACGCGCAGATCGCGCCCGATGTGCCGCACGCGCTGCACATGCCTTCGCACATCTTTACCCGCGTCGGCGAATGGACCGAGTCCGCGGCGACCAACCGCCGCTCCTCGACGGTGGCGCAGAAGAACAACGAGCCCGACGAGGCCTTGCACGCGCTCGACTACATGACGTACGCCTTGCTGCAGATGGCTCGCGACGGCGACGCGCGCAAGGCGCTGGACGAAGCGCAGCAGATCAAGGGCATCACGCCGCGCTTCATCGCTCCCTACGCGCTGACCGCGATGCCGGCGCGCTACGCGCTCGAGCGCGGCGACTGGCGCGCGGCGGCCGAGCTCCAGCCGAGGCAGGACAACTTCCCGTTCACCGTGGCGATGACGCATTTCGCGCGCGCGCTCGGCGCGGCGCGCAGCGGCGATGCCGCGTCCGCGCAGAAGGACGCCGACCGCATCGCGGCGCTCGGAGCGGAGCTGAAGGCGGCGAGCAACGCCTACTGGGCCGGGGAAGTCGAGGTGATGCGGCTCGCGTCGTTCGCCTGGACGGCGCTCGCGCAGAACAGGAACGACGAGGCGCTCGGCCTGATGCGCCAGGCCGCGGACCTCGAGGACAAGAGCGAGAAGCACATCGTCACCCCGGCGCGGCTGGTGCCGGCGCGCGAGCTGCTCGGCGACATGCTGCTCGAGCAGAAGCGCCCGGCGGAGGCGTTGAAGGAATACGAGGCCTCGCAGGTGCGCGAGCCCAATCGCTACCGCGGCTTCTACGGAGCAGGCATGGCCGCCTCGCAGTCGGGGAACACGGCCAAGGCGAAGCAGCACTTCAGCCGGCTGGTCGAAATGGCCGGATCCGCCGGTTCCCGGGCCGAGGTCGGAAGCGCGCGGGCCTATCTCGCCCGCAACTGAAGGCTCTGCGGCTTCCAACGCCCATTGAAAAGAGGTCAGGAGCGAGCATGGAAGCAAGCCCGAGCAGCCACGCAGACAGCTGGACTCCGGAATTGGAGCAGCTGCTCTCGGCGTGGCATCGGCGCATGGAGGCCTGCCAGCACGCGTACTATCTCGAAGCCGAGCGGTACAAGCGCTGGCATCTCTGGCTCGGAATTCCCGCCGTGATCTTTTCCACCGTGGTGGGAACCGCCGTTTTCGCCACGCTCGAGAACCAAGTCGGCGTCTCGGCGCGCGTGATCGTCGCGCTCGTGAGCATCGCGGCGGCCGTTCTCGCCGGCCTCCAGACGTTCCTCCGTCTATCGGAAACGGCCGCGGCACACGCGCAAGCCGGCGACTGGTACGCGGCGATCAAACGCGACATCGAGCAGCTGCGGGCGCTCCGCCGCGACGAGCGAGGCCATGCAAAGACGTGCACCGACGTGCTGCGCAAGGAAATGAACAAGGTGTCGCAGAAGTCGCCCGAGTTGCGCGAGAGCTTGTGGACGGACGTCGCCAAGCGCTACGGCATCGACGGCCAGGCCGGAGAGTTGCCGACCGACCGGTAGAGTTCTGAGCGGTTTTCGGACATGATGGCGCATCGAGACCTGCAAGGGGAGAGCGCAGGCATGAGACGGTTCGCAATTCACCTCGCGCGCGCCGCGGTCGGCGCGGCCTGCGCATTGCTGTCGTGGACCAGCACGGCGCAGCAGGACCTCGCCGCAAAACCCGTGTTCACCGACAGCGAGATCAGGATCATCCTGTCGCACGGGCCGTGGCCGGCACTCGCGCCGCCCGATCCGAGCAATCGGGTTTCGGGGCAGCCGGACGCGATCGAGTTCGGGACGCGCCTGTTCTTCGATCAGCGCCTCTCCATGAAGGGAACGGTCGCTTGCGCGAGCTGCCACGTACCGGAGCGCAACTGGAGCGACAACCTCCGGCGCGGCGTCGGCATGAGCGAGGTGGATCGCAACACGCCGACGCTGATGAATCTGGCTGCGAGCCGCTGGTACGGATGGGACGGCGCGTCCGACAGCCTGTGGTCCCAGAGCCTGCGCCCGATCCTCGACCAGCGCGAGCTGGCCGCGACGCCGCGCCACGTGGCGCAGCTCGTGCGCAACGACGAGCAGCTGTCCTGCCGTTACCGAAAGGCGTTCGGAACCCCGCCGTCGCCGACCGACGACGAAGCGGTGCTGGTCGGCGTCGGCAAGGCCCTGGCCGCCTTCCAGGAAACTCTGATGAGCGGACGCACGCCCTTCGACCGGTTTCGCGACGAGCTCGCGGGGGCGGGACGGCCTCGCCTTGAAACCTACTCCGAACCGGCGCAGCGGGGGCTCAAGATCTTCATCGGAAAAGGCGGCTGCACCACCTGTCATTCCGGACCCAATTTCTCGAGCGGCGAGTTCTTCAAGACCGGCCTGTCGAAGTTCGCTCCGCGCGGGCAACAAGATCCCGGACGCCAGGCCGGAATCCGGCAGCTGATGGAAAGCCGCTTCAACCTGCTCGGCCCCTACAACGACGACAAGACCGGGACCAGCGCCGCGCGCACGCGTGAGGCGTCTTTCGAAAAGGCGGGTTTCGGCGAGTTCAAGGTGCCGTCCCTGCGCAATCTGATACTCACCGCTCCCTATGGCCGCGACGGCAGCGTCGAGACCCTCGCCGAGGTGGTGCGCCACTACGCCGATCTCGATCCCGTCAGCCTGCACGCGAAGGACGGGAGGCCCGCGAAACCGCTCGACCTCACCCCGCGAGAGCAGACCGACCTCATCGTCTTTCTCCAATCGTTGAGCACTTTTTCCAATCCATGGCGCCCCGACGATGGAGGGGAGTGCCGCTGAAGCTACGCAAGAATGCCGACGATCCTCCCGATCGACCAGTACGCGGCGACGCTGCCGATCGCGTAGAGCGCAGGCGTACGCGCAACAGTTAATCTCGGCCAGCGGGCGAGGGTCCGCCACATCTATCCGGACGTCGCAAAGGCCTGTTAGTCCGCTGTATCAATACGTTATCCGGTTATTGCCAACTGCAGACGCCCGTGCTGGGGAAGCGCGGGGACCCGAATACGAAATAACCTGTATCTAAAAATATTTTTTTCCGATATTATCCCGAACGCAAACGACCTTTCCCCGGCCCGAGGCCGGGGAAAAGAAAATCCGGGTCCGGGAAAAATCCCGGCTCTTGGACCGCAAGAAAAACGCATCGAGCTGGGAGGCTAGGGCGTGAACGGAAGGCGGTGGGCTCATTTGCGGCGGCTGGCGCTGTGCTGGCTGTGCGCGTTCGGCCTGCTCCATGGCGCGACGGCGCGCGCCCAGGGCTTGGCCCCCGAAGTTTCCCGCGGTCTCGCCTGGCTGCAAGGGCAGGTGCGGGCGGACGGCAGCCTCGCCAACGAAGGCTCTTCCATCGCCACGGCGCTGCAGGACCGCAGCGAAACGGCGCAGGCGCTCGCCACGCTTGCCGCCCTCCCGTCCAATCTCGCCGACGCTATCGCGTCGGAGTCCGACGGCAACACCGAATACCTCGCCCGCCAGGCGATCGCGCTCGTTGCGGCAGGGCGCGACGCCTCCGCGCAGATCAACCTGCTCCTCCTTCGCCGTAACGGCGATCGCGGCTTCGGCGGCGGGCCGGGATTCGAAAGCAATGCGCTCGATACGGCCTGGGTGGTGCTCGCGCTGACGCGAGCCGGACAAGGTACCGGCACGCCGGCGCAGGATGCGCGCGCCTACCTCATGACGAGCCTTCAGTCCGACGGCGGAGTGGCTGCGGCGAACGACGCTTTGCGGATCGAGTACAGCGCGGCCGCGTTGCTCGCGCTGCAAACCGCTGGCGACGGATCGACCGCGACCACGGTGCGCGCGCTGGCGAGCTGGCTGTTGCAGCGCCAAGGCGTGGACGGAAGCTGGCAGGGCGATATTTATCTGACCGCGTTTTCCGTGATCGCCGCAGCGCCGACCGTCACCGATCAAACCGCTCGCGCAGCCGCGTCGAGCTTCCTGCTCGCCAGGCAAGGCACTGTCGGGAGCTGGCAGGACGATCCCTTCCTTACCGCCGTCGCCCTGCGCGCCTTGATCACGGGCTCGGCCTCCCCCGCCGCGGCGGTCTTGACCGGCAAGGTCATCGACCAGGGCACGAACCTGGCGCTCGCCGGGGTGAGCGTTTCCTTAAGCGGCACCTCCTCCGGGAATGCGACGACGGGCGGCGACGGACGCTTCACCGTAAGCAACCTCACCGCAGGAACGTATTCCGCCCAGCTGACGCGCACTGGATACAGCGGTGCTTCCGTCTCATACACGGTCTTCGCCGGCCAGACGCTGGACGCGGGGACCATCCCGCTCTCGCAGATCGCGACGACCGCGATCGTGCGCGGACGCGTGACCGCGGCAACCGGCGGCGCCGCGCTCGCGGGCGTGTCGATCTCGGTCATCGGCGGAAGCACGCTGAGCGCGACGACGGACGTTTCCGGAAGTTTTGAATTCTCCGGCGTTCCACCCGGCGCGATGACGATCACCGCAAGCCTCGCGGGTTACCAGAGCGCGGCGGGCAACGCAACGATCGCAGGCGGCCAAACGCTGGTCTTCTCCCCTGCGCTATATAAGACCACTGAAACGACGCCGACGACCGGGCGGTTCGTCGGCAGGACGGTGGCGGCAGGAACCAACGCGCCACTGCCGGGTGTGACCATCGTTCTGAACGGTGCCGCTGCGGGTACGAGCGGTAGCGACGGCGGGTTCGATCTCACGCTGAGTCCGCAAAGCTATGTCGCGGCCTACAACCTCACCGGTTACGACAGCGTCAGGCAAAGTTTCGTGCTGTCGGCCGGCACGATCGTGGACGCCGGCACGATCGCTCTCCCGGCGCAGCGCACGACGACGAGCATCACCGGCGTCGTCACTGCTTCGAACGGTTCGCCCCTCCGCGGGGCGAGCCTGCAGGTGCTGGGAGGCGCGTCGGTTACGACCGGCACGGACGGCGCGTATGCGCTCACCGGATTGACCGGCAGCAGCTTCGATCTGCGCGCCTCGGCGACCGGGTACCAATCGCAGCTCATCAGCCTGCAGGTGCCGCGCCCGAGCGACATCGTGCAGAATTTCGCGCTGTTCGCGGGGAGCGGGTCGTTCGCCATCGGCGATCCTAGCGTCAGCCCGGCGAGCGTGGGCGCCAACGCCGACGTTACCGTGTCCACGTCGATCACCAATACCGGTTCGTCGAGCGCCGCCGTGGTGCTCCGGCTGCAAGTCATCGACGTGAACGGCGCGAACGGCGCGGCCGGCTCAGTTGTCGGCACGGGAGCGGCGTTCGACGCCGGCGGTGCGCCGATCGGCCAGATCCAGCTCAACGCGAGCGAATCCCGCGCGGTGCGCTTTGTCTGGAACAGCGGGCGCTTCGCTGCAGGCTCCTATCAATTGCTGATGCGTCTGGTCGCTCCGGGGTCGATCACCCAGGCGACGCCGCAGGGCTCGGTGCTGCTCGAGCGGCCGGCAGCCGCCTCGGTCGTGTCGCAGACGCACTTTACCGGCTCGATCATCGCCAATCCGCCCGTGCTGCGCGCGGGCACCAACACCGCCGTCAAGCTCTCCGCCGCGATCCAAAACGACGGCAACACCCAGTTGCCGCCTCAGGCCTACACCTTGAACGTCATCAACACCCAGAACAACGCAGTCGCGCACATCCAAACGGTCGCCGGCCGGATCCTGGCAGTTTCGGAGCTGGATACGCTGCCCTTCGATGATTGGACTCCCGCCGCGGGCGGCAATTTCCGAATCGAGTTCACGTCGCCCAATCCCGCACAAGGCAAGATCACTACCTCACTGTACGTAGGAGACGCGGGTTCGGCCGCGTACACAACCAACAAGCTCGTGGTCCCGGCTGGAACGCAAACCGTGCGCGCCAACATCACGATAACCGGGCAGGACGTGACCAGCGGCACGATCAGCGATCCATTGGTGCCGCTCATCAAGACGGCGGTCCAGAAAGCGGTGACGTACAACGATGCGGTGGCCGCGTCTGAAACCGTTGAGAGCCGTTGCCTGCGTTGCCACGTCCAATCGCAGGCGCTGGTGGGCGGCGAGCTGACCCGCAGGCTCACGACTTATAACGCAAACAACCGCAACACCATCTTCAACGCGATCATCGAATATCAGCAGAGCAACGGCGCGATCGACGGCTTCGGCGGTTACCAGATGACCCAGAGCATGCTGGGGATGTGGGCGCTGAACGCCTGGCACAAGAAAAACGAGATCGTCTCGACGCTGGTGAAAGGCGCCCAGTTTCTCGAGAGCGTGCAAGACGGCGCCGGTGCCTGGAATGCCGACCACGTCTCCGGTTGGTGGAGCACCCAGGTCGCCAACACCGCGTTCAATGTAAAGAACCTGATCGAGATTCACGATACCCTGAGCCAGGCGCCCGCGGGCAGCGCGGTGAATTATGCCGCGACGCCGTGGGCCGTGAGCGGCATCGGCAACACCTACGATATGGCGAGCGATGCGGCCGGAAACATTTACGTTTCCAGCTACTTCAGCGGACAGGTCTTTCGGGTCCAGCCGGACGGTTCGGCGCAGCTCTGGGCGACGGGGTTCACCAATCCCACGGCCGTATTCTTCGCCCCCGACGGCACGCCCTACATCGCCTCCTTTGGGGGACTGTATCGGCGTGAGCCGGATGGCTCGAAAACTCTCATCACCGCGCGCTCCGGGAGCGGGCTGGCCGTGGGGCAGGACGGCAATCTGTACATGGCCTCCTATTGGGACAACAAGATCTCCCAAATCACGCCAGCCGGAGCCGTGACCGACTATATCGTCGGCGGAGCGCTGGTCAACCCCTGGTCGATCGTGGCCACGCCCGCGGGCGACTTGGCGGTGGGCAACTACAACGGCTTCAATATCATCTGCTATCACCCCGACAAGAGCTACGACATCGTCGTGGGATGGACGGGCGGAAACCCGACCCGATTGCAGGCAAACAGCAGCGGCGGTTGGTTCTTGACGACCACGATGGGGCTCTATTTTTACAACAGCGAATGGCAGGGCGAGCGCCTGACCTATACCTACTTGCCGGGCCTGGTCGTTACGCCTGATGGCCGGATCGTACTGGGAGACGGGAACGGCGCACTCTACCGGGTCACCAAGACGCCGATCGACAAGGCTGCCGCGCTCGCCGCCATGGACGCTTCGATTGCCCGAGGCGTGAATTGGCTGCTGCAGGACGGCAATACCGATTCGAACAACAACCTGAGCCTTACCTTGCAAGCCAAGATGAACACAGTCGCCACGCTGTTGCGCTCGCGCGTCAACGCGGACGGCGGGTGGGGCTGGTTTAGAGGTTTCGGCAGTGATTCCCTGGTCACGGCCCAGGTCGGCGTGGCGCTCGACTACCTGAATCCCTCGCCGTCGGATCCGATCGTACAGAACGCGGTGAAATTGTTGTTGAGCCGCCAGCAGGCGGACGGGACCTGGTTCAGCGAGAACGGCATCCTGAGCACGCACCTCGCGGCGACAACCTGGGTGTCGATCTGGCTGCCCATCGTGCTCGATCGCCTGGGCGGCATCGATACGGATGTCTCCGCGACGTTCGCCTCCAACGTCACGATGAGCAACCCGGACAAAGCGCCGGCGACCTCCACGATCAATCCGGACGGCACGCGCACGTACATCTGGAAGCTCACGGGCGTGACCTCTTCGGGGCAGGAGATCAACTACGACTTGTCGCTTGCCGACATGGTGGTCAACGAGGTGCGCGCGGTGTCCACCGACGCGCACCTCACGTTCAAGAACAGCTTCACCGGCGGCAACGTCGACGCGCCGATCAACGTCCCCCGCGTGACCGCCTCGGCGTTCCTCGCGCTGGGCCTTGCCACGGACAGGACGACCTACGGCGCCGGCACGCCCGTCAATATCACGGGCCAAGTCACGAACACGGATGGAGGTCTATTGGGCGGTTCGGTGAAGTTCCAGATCTTCGCCGCCGACAACAACCTTGTCACCACACTCGGCACGTTACCGTTCTCTACCGTCGCGGCCGGTGCCTCGGCCAACCTGACCCCTGTCTGGAACACCGGCGGCACGCTGGCGGGTGCCGGCTATTACGTGCTGGCGACGCTGTATGACTCCGCGAGCGCATTCGTCGGAACCGCGCGCTCGAACTTCAATATCGTTTCCGACACGGCGAACCTGGTCTCCGGCCAAATCAATGCGGACAAGCTTTCCTACCTGCCGTCCGAGACGGCGCGGGTGACGAGCCGGGTGAGCAATCTCACGCAGAACCAGCCGCTGGATAACCTGACGGTGGTGACCACGGTCACCAGTCCGGACGGCAGCGTGCGCTTTACGCGCTCGGAGCAGATCGCGCAGCTCCCGCAAGCGACACTGAAGGACTACAGCTACTCGCTGCCGCTCGGGTTTGCCCTGGCGGGCAGGTATGCAGGGGCTTTGAGCGTACGCGATGCGGGCGGGACGGTGCTCGCGACAAGCAGCACGAGCTTCACGGTGCTCTCCAGCGCGGCGACGGGCAGCGGTCTCACCGGCACCTTGAGCGCCACGCCCAAACCCGTTCCCTTCGGCGATCCGGTCGCCTTCAGCGCGGCGGTAAATAACCTCGGTAACGCCGACATCCCGGCGCTGCAGGTGAAAATCATGGTCGTCGATCCTGCGGCGCAGCAGGTGCTGGCTGAATTCCCGTCGACGCTCGCCATTGCGCGAGCGCAGACGGCGCCGCTCTCTTTCGGCTGGCCCGCCAGCGCGGCGGTAGGCGGAACGTACGTGGCGGTGCTCACGGCGACGGTGGGTACTGCGACCGTCACGCTGGCGCAGGAGGCCTTCGTGATTGCGCCGCCGGTGACGCGCGTCACCGGCACGCTCGCGGCGCTCCCGAAACAGGTACCGCAGGGGAACCCCGTCACCCTCAGCCTCGCCGTGACCAACGTGGGCTTTGGTGCCGTTACGGGCCTCCCGCTCTCGGTGACCGTAGTCAATACGGCCACGCAGCAGGTGGTGGCGCAGTTCGCCGACAGCGCCAATATCGCGCTCTCGGGTACGTACCAGAAAGCGTTCAGCTGGCCGGCGACCGGAGCGGTGGGAACGGGCTACACGGCGACGCTGCGCGCCACGGTCGGCGGAGTCGCGAAGACGCTCGCCCAGGACAGCTTCTCCATTATCGCGCCGCCCGTTCAACTGGATGTGGCGCTTACGGCCCTCAAGCAGGCGCGCATACTCGTCCTGCTGTCGTGCAAGTACGGAGACAACGACGCGGACGGAGACCACGACGCCGAGCAGGGCGATCCGGCGAAGCAGGCCTGCGTCACGCAGAAGAGCGCCTTCCTCGCGTCTTATCTGACGGCCCTGGGCGTCAACTACCGTATCACGACCACGGACGACGATTTCACGCGCGCCCTCCGCAGCGGCCAGTACAACACCTATTGGATCACGGGCGGGGCCTTGAAGCTCGACAACGCCCTCACCGAGGAAGTGCGCGAGGCCGTGTTCCGCGGCGATGCCCTGATCCTCGACGCGGTGCACGACGAGCGCAACCACGGCCTGGATACGGTTGCAGGGACCAACGTGCACGGCAAGCTAGGGGTGACCGGCCCGACGATCAACGTGAACGGGCCGATCTTTGCGACGGGAACGCTTGCGAGCTTCGGCCGTCCGCTGCAGCTCGACCTCACCACGGGCGTGGCGCAGGCGGTGTTCGCGGCCTCGCCCACCCGGGCGGCCATCGTCACCAACCAGTACGGCCTGGGACGCGGGATTCTCTTCGCCTACAACCTCGTAGCCACGCTGATGACGCAGCCCTCGGGCGCCCTCGACGATCTCGTCTCGGCGGCGATCGGCTGGGTGGCGCCTGCGCCCGCGGCGGTGTCGGAGGCACGCAGCTACACGGTGCTGCGCGCCCGGGTCACCAACGTGGGCATCGCCGCCGACCTGAAGGCGACGTTCACGCCGCCGGCGGGCGCAACGGTGCTCGGCACGGCTCCCGCAGCGACTCCGGACGCGAGCGGCCGCCCGGTGTGGACGTTCACGCTCGCCTCGGGCGCGACGAAGAACCTGGACATCGGGCTGCGCCTGCCGGCGAACACCGGCAGCTTTACCGCGAACATCAGCATCGATTCGGCGAGGAACGACCTCACCACGCCCTTCAGCACCTCCGTCGCGCTCACGGTGGAATCGGCCGATACCGTCGCGCCGCGCGTAGCGGGCGAGCTGTCCGCGCTCGCCGTCTCGTCGACCGACAAATCGGATCGCGACCATGCGGTCTCGAGCATCCGGGCGGCGCAAGCTTCAATGACCTCGGGCGCGTACGAGCAGGCGATCGGGCAGCTTATCGACGCCAGCGAGCACCTCTTGAAGATCACGAGCGTGGACGTGAGCGCGCAGCGTGCGGAAGTCGACCGGCTGCTGCAGGAAGCCGAAGTGCGCTGGTTCATCGCGCAGCCGTAGGGAAGGGGAGAGACCGTGTTCAGATCGAAGGCGCTGCGACCGATAGCCGGTGTTGTTTTAGTCACCTTCACCGCGCTCACGCTGCAGCCGCTGACGGCGGCGGCGCAGCTGCCGTCGGCGCCGAAGCGCCAGCAGACCTCATCCGATACGGGCGAGGAGCGCTTCTCGCGCACGCTCAACGAAATTCACGAAATCCTGAAGGAAGTGGTCCCGCAGGCGGCGATGCCGCACAAGGTCACGCCCACGGCACCTACCGCCGCAGGGAAGCCCGGCGAGAAAGTGCTGCAGGCGGTGGGGCCGAAGCTGCGCCTGGAGTCCGAGCGCGCGAAACCCCTGCCCGGGGTCGACGTGACGGCCAAGGTGAAAGCGCTGCGCGGGAAATACAAGGAGCTGAAAAGCCTCGAAGCCGAGGTGAGCAAAGGCTTCAAGGAAACGGAAAAACATATCCGCGACAAGAACCTTCCGGCCGAGATCCTCGCGCGCCACGAGCAAGCGGTGGCGGAGTACGAGAAGCGCAAGGCGGAGTT
>WNFC01022967.1_pt1 | contig 14791 bp, 19 predicted proteins | sample 5400541 | NCBI WGS metagenome assembly WNFC01 (sample SAMN13153342, study PRJNA577476) | soil metagenome | isolation source: 120 cm saprolite under Douglas fir tree site 2 hole 2 replicate 1 | place: USA:California | collected 2015-04-18
CAATTCGTCAGAGTCGCTCGACTCAATTGAGGACCATGAATTCCCATCCTTCTTTACCCAACGCGGCTCGCCGCCGCGTCTGTTCCATTCCCATGGTACTTACAGCCTTCCGGTTGACGGTGATGAGATGAAGGTGTGTATCACAAGCTTCCGCATCATATAGCAGTGGGGCCATTCAACCTCAAAACAAAAAAATCATCCCCTCATCTAGAGGCAGGAAGCGCAACATATCCTGCTTCGCATGATCCTTGGAAGCAATTATGATGCCCCTATCCGTGAGTTACTGAGCGACCACCCCAACGAACGCAAGGTTGTCGATTTGTGTACAGGTGTTGGCCATTGGTACGTCATCAATCATACCTGTCTCTCTTTTTCGCACCCTTTCTGAAGGTGGAGAGCGGTATGTTGACGGGGAATCGTGCTGATTATGACAACCTTTCAGGATATTGGAGATGGCGAAGGAGTTCCCCCTCGTAAAATTCCGTGGGCTGGATCTTGGTACGTGCCCTTCCGATCCATGGTGGATGAAATTGATGACTGTATCGGACATTCTCCACCGCTTACTCGCACCACCCTTCTGTTGCGTTTCGTCCTACAGTTCCCATCCAAACGCGCGACCCCCCTCATAATGTTCGCTTCGAGATTGCTGATGTCACTGGTGTGCTGCGCTTTGCAGACGCATCGGTAGACGTTGTGCACGCACGGATGACTTGCCTCAGAGTTCGTTTCTGCCTAGAAACCCTCCTTCCCTTCTCTTGATGACATGGGCTCTTTAGGCAGACATAGTTCCACACTTTTTTCAGGAGGTTGCACGCATCCTGCGTCCAGGTGGACTATTTCTTAGTGCCGAGTGGTGTGTTCAACCTACCCTACATCCCGAGCACCCATCCTTTGCGGAGCACGAGGCGTACATCCCTAGAACTGTTTCATTTTACAATGCAGCATCGTGCGTCAACATTCCCTCTTCCCCCCTTCCTCGATGCCGCGCTCATCTATCGTCTCTGGCGTAGGGCCATCGTGCCTAGCCTTGCACCGCAGATCCTCCATGTCATCGGACAGAGTGGCGCCTTCGAGGAACCTGTGTCTAAGCAGTGGGCTATACCCATATCTACGCCTTATTCTCCCGATTCCACGTTCTCTTCCGCGCTTTATTTTATCAGTCAGGTGATGGGCCGGATTACCCAGGGTTATGCCGACGCCCTCGTGGCTGGAGGACTCTTTCAGCAGCAGGAGGCTGGCACGCCTACGTTTCTTGATGTTTTTGTTATCAGAATAAAAAAATTCTGTGGAGGTCGAGGTCGAGATAAGCAACGACGTTTTATTAAAAAGTTGCGCCCTCCACAATTATCAAGTCAAACGAACCGTGAGCGCGTGAGCGCTCTTGATCATGATGTCAACCTAATCCCGTCAAGGTTTGCTCGCCCACCTTTTTGTTCCACCGCAATGGCATCTTTCCTCCCCACTCTTTCCTCTGCAGACGTACAGCGAGCCGCCCAGGTATCCACATGTCCTTTTTCCTCCTTGACAACTCGCTCACCGACACATCGAACCAAGCTAATTCGGGAATCGTACGACCCCGCATCTTCCCACCGCCTCTCGCCCGATGAACAGCGTCATCTCCAGAACGAGCTGTTCGAGCTGCAGCGCAGGTGGGAAGCCTGGGGCCTCGTCGTCCCCTTCCTTTTCGAGCACGCCGACCCGAACGTTCAGTTCTTCGGCGCGCACACAGCTCAGGTCAAGATTTCACGCGATTGGTACGCGGCAGATACTTGCCCGACCCCTCCCGATCCTCATCCTCGTCCCTTACGCTTACGCTTGCATAGGGAGAGCCTCCCAACAGCCCATTCCGACCAGCTTGTTCCCTTTTTGCTCAACATCACTGGACGCTCGATCGTACTCGGCCTCAGCAAGGTCATCTTAAGGAAACTGTTTGTCGCTGTATGCATTACCATCCTTTTTCCTGTGTTCGTTCGCGTTATTCATTGATCATTCCAAGCTATCCGCCCTCGCTCTAAGGCTTGTGCCCCAAGAACCTTCCCGCTGGCCAAATTGGATCATTGCGACTGCCACGGAACTCTCGAGCGCGGGCGGATCTACCGAGCATGTATTAGACTTTCTTGAGATCGCCGTTGAGGAGGTGAACGGGGCTGACCTCCTTCCGACAAAGAGGTGCGGACCGCTTCTCACTCAAGAATCTATGTCGTTCTCAACACCTGACCCACAGATCTCAGATGCTTCAAAGCCTTAGAGAGGCTGTCCCTCTCGTCGCGCAAGCCATCGCTTCGTCCATTGTCCCTTCCATAGATCCTACCAGACTGCGCCAATTACACTCCGCACTGAAATGCCTAGAAGCCTGGATGCCTAATCTACCCAGCAAGTACGCCCCGCTCTCCGTCATAGCGTCGCACCGACTCGCACCTACCCCTGACACCGTTCTCCAGCGACGTGACTCCTCTTCTGCCTTCATTGTTCGTGCTTCTCGACCCAGCATCGCCTACTTTCCAGCCTGCGGTTTCCGCCGTCCTGGCAGTGCTGTCTGCCCCCGCTTTTGTGGACGGTACCGGCTCCACTACGTTGACGTTGCCACTTCTACAGTGGTGCGCGCAGGCTGGCCCGCCAATCATCAATACAGCCCTCCGTGACGGGCCTGACCACACTGCGTCCGCGTTATGTCGCCTGCTTGCCGGCCTGGGTGATCATTCAACCACCTACCTCACAGAGAACCTCAACACCCCGTTCGTGCAGGCGTTCCTCCACCTCATGTTGTCCTTTACCGCCCTCCCCGGTAGTTATGGCGTCGACGAGGAGGAGAGCGAGCGCATGCTCGGCTTTTGGTATCTACTTCAGGAGGCACTTTGGGCGGTTGAATTCCCACCCGAGGTTGAAGCGACGCGTGAGAAAGAGATGTGGACCCTTGCCAAAGCGGTGTACGCTGAGCTAGTCGCCGCGCTTAGGACCAAAGTCCGCTGGCCCCCTCCCCCGACCGGGTGGGCAAAAGGTGCGCGGATCCCCCTACTTTAGGTATCCGAAGGGAAGAAACGGTTGGAGTTTGCAGATCAGGTCGAAAAATTCCAGGTGTATGTCCTTCTGCATTAGTTCCTGGTCGTTTCGGGTGGCTGATGGCGACTACCCAATGAAGATACCGGCGGGATGTTGGCGATACCTTGATCAATGCGTAAGTTCTGATACAACATCCATATGTACTCTTAATGATCAGTCCCAGGTATTACGTCCTACGAGACGACATGCTTGCATATTACCTCGACGACCTCACAGCGCGGCTCTCAAACAAGGACGAAATCGGAGGCTGGGAGGTCAGCACGACTGATTTCTTAGATATGGATAACGCGATTTTACGTCGCTTCAGGAGGTCGAGGCAACGCTCCATTGCGTAATGTCAATACAGGAAGCTGTCCCGTTGGAGCCAAATCGGCACTTATCGCTTCTCTTCGGGTCCGAGATCCTCGGTCAGCTGCCAACATCTGGCAGCCATCGCGTACAGCGCACGATGCTCGGGCTTATTGGTGGATTTCGCTCCATCGTAACGTCCCTCGTTTCCGCTTACTCTCGAAAAAAGGTTCCTATGCCTCATGGTTCACAACCCTTCCTATGGGATCAAGCGAACCTTTACTCGCCGTCCTGGGCTACGTGGCGCCCGCGCTGAATGAAGCAAGCCTATGCCTGCCTGCTGCAAATGCCCTGCGCGATCTGTGCGACGCAAACCGTGCCGCTCTCGCACCACATATCACTGCCTTTGGAGAGTTGCATGCAGGGCTTTCGAGAGTACAAGACACAGAGAAGGCAAAGGTTCTGCAGTCGATCTCGAGTGTGATACAGGCGCTACCACCGGAGGAAGAGATAGCCCCTGTAGAGGTCTGTGTCAACTTGTATTAACTATAGCGTGTAACGAACATGCGCTCTAGGCAATTGTACAACCGGTGGTAACGAAGCTATTCCAGGCACTGGAGTCGTCATCGCTGGTCCGTTTTCCCGTTGTCTGCCATACGTCCTCCCTAAATTGTCCGTTAGCTTCCCGAAGAGGCGCGGGCTTTAGCAACACAACAGCTACAGACGCTATCCGGTGTTGCAAAGGGCCTCACCCGCACCTCCGATGTCGCTGGCTTCGAGAGTTCACCCGCAGTAGAGGAGGTGGATCGCATGCAACGTGCAAGGGATGATGTCCGTATTGCGAAGTTGAGGGAAGATATGTTGCACGCAATCCAGGGGGCTGTCGAGCTTTGGTCAACAGACGCAGGGATCAGTGAGGTACGCCCTGCGTTGCTTTTTAAGATCCCCTTTCCGTGTAAGTGATTCTAAAAGGGACAATGATAGGCGATCAGTGACCTCTTCAAATCGATCACGGCGCTCTCGGCAGACGCCACGCTCCTCTCGTTGCCGCCAGCACCCCTGCTCGAGCTCGTATGCGGTGCAGCACAGCGCCAGCTCACGGCTGTTTGGCTTGCGCTGGCGAATATGCTCATAATACAGCTAGATCCACCAGCTCCGTGGACCGTATCTCTGCGCGGAGTACCCTCCCAGGAGGTGCTTGCCATCGTCCGGGAGGTGGTCAGTGTATTGTTGGGGGTAACTTTGAACACCCTAGGCATTGAGGGTGCTATGGAAGCGGTGCGTCGACATTGCTTAAAGTCCGCCAGCAGAACTGTAGAAGGTGACTGGCTCCCTCATTCAGAATCCTGATATAGTGCAGGACTTTTTCAATTTTGTAGAGAAGGTTGGTGATTTAGAGTTCATCCTATTTTGATGATACTTATATTAGTGCAGGTGTCCTTCCATTTCGTTGCCGTATTCTATCAGCTTCCTCGACAGTCTTTCGATTCTCTTGTCCGATGCGCGATCTCCGCTCTCTGCCTACAAGAGCGCTACTCCTTAGTCGCCGCATCAACATTCTTAGTACGTTCGTTGGGACATTGCCGCGCCCAGCGTGCTCTAATCTTTCTTTCTCCGAAAATTGTTTTGTAGACTGCGCTTATTAAAGACACGCAGGCAAATGACGATATTGGTGATGCAAAGAAGCTCGTTCTTGCCACGCATGGTCGGGAGATCATGCGATCTTTGCTCGTCGGCTTTGCCGGCATTTCCCCAAAGTCAGCCGTCCCGAACCTCGTCGAGTTATTCTCGGCCCTAGTCGCCAAAGCACCGTTGGAGAGCAAAGAGTGGATTCTTGATGTCCTACATGGGGTCCGTCTCGACCTTGGCATGTATTTTATGGTAGTTAATTATGTTTCGCAGAATGATTTCGCCCAGTCTCGTGCAGGTCCAGAAGCCAAGGACGCTTTAGTGAAGGCGGTATTTGGGCGCGTACCGTTTGCTCTCCTGCTGCTCAGATGATTTGACTGAAATCCGTGTTGCTTATCTCTCCCAGCGCTTCGCGATCAACGCGACGGACTCGAGAAGCAGTGCGGCAGTTCACGATCGTCGCAAGGGGGCAAGAGGGCTCCAACTTCGGTTTTGCTTGGTAGAAACATCACGTAGGCAAGGCAATAGACGCCTGTCCTTGCCTGTTCACCCCCATGAGCCGCGAACACAATCTAGCTGATGGCACCAGCTCAACCAAGTTCGTTTCGGATCGATTTCAGATAAGTGTATCTGCCCACACCCCGGACACTGGGGTGCCGGAGATTCGATCTTCAATTCCCCCAGTTATGTGTATGTGGTAACAGGAGGCAAGAAGAGATGGTTGGTGAGAGGTGCGACGTGCGAATGAACAGTCGTGAAGTCTACGACTTTGAGCGGAGGACACTATGAGGACGTACGTTCCAGCGACGGTGTTCAAGGCTGATGATCACCCTCAAACGCCCAGGAAAAGAGAACGAAGCAAATACAGTGTGCTCTGCCAGTGTGGATACAGTCCCTCCGTCTTAGCTTTGAGTCTAAGAATTGAGCTCGCCGTACTGGCAAATACTAGTACTGCCTCCCAGTATGACACCCTCTTATCTCGTCCTCAAGGTCTCAAGGCCTCAAGCTTCAAGACTTTTGCCACCATCGCTCGGTCGCCCTACATGGAGTTTCTCCTTCCGCTTCTCCTGACGTCGCTTGGCATTAGCCCCCTCCACGCGGCGACCACATGTGCCCATGTTTATATTCATTACGAATCCTGTATATGTCTGTGTCCTCCCCCCCCATCTCCCCTTTCGTGAGCCTTCTCGACTCTTCGTTAAGTTTCCTTCTTTAATCACCACCTGTGGAGCCGGATAAGACGCTCGTACTAGATAAGTTACAATGCATATCAACTCACCCATTAGCGCCACGGATAACTGTCATCGTTGTGTGTTCTCGAATTCGCCCCTGCCAGTGTGTATGCATGTGCCCCATCTTTTCTCGTTTCTTCAACTTGGCCCCGACCCCGCAGAACCGCTTTCCATACCGCCTTCGTCGCTTCCCTCTCCTACCTTTGCCTTCTCACCTTCCCTCAGCCTTACTCTCGCTCGCCGTCCCTTGCTCTTATCGTCTCCCTTCCTTGTCTTTCGTTCTCACTTCCCCTCGGTCGATACACATTCTTTATTATCACCCACCATCACCGTCTACTACACTAGGGTCGTCGAAAGATCGATAGAAGAGTTTTACGTAACGCAAGTCGCGTTTTCGCGTGGGTGAGGGTAGCAAAGTGGTAGCAAAGCCCGCCTCTTTTGGCGAAGTTGTATCTTTCGAGGACATGTACGAATGACCCTTCTGATAATCAGCTCTCACTCAGGCTGAATGATATGTATACAATGGCTGCAATAGGAGACAGAGTTCATTAGTCATTAAAATATTAATAGTGCGCGCTCCCTGTACTTCATACTGAACCGACAACACCATGAAGAAATTTCGACATGGTACGCAGAGTGGGGTCCCCTCTTCCCCGTAAATGAGCTGTAATAACCGAGAAAATCCGAATGAAAGGGTACGGTTCAACGCCAAACTTTATGCTCCATTCAACACTTCACTCTCTTCCTGCATCTGTTCGAACATGATCTGGTCTGTGAGTGTTCATCCGAAACGCCGCCTTGAATAACTAACCCATGGTCGGTCTCTAGCACTGTATCGCCTTGGAGGCCGCTCATAGCACATTACTCGGTCTATGTCCGCCTCGTCCTTCAATGAAAACACAATTCCAAGTTCGTAGTTCGTCACCTATCACGGTGAGTCCTAACTTAGAACCTTAAAATGGGAGGCGCTTACATTGAGGATGGGGGTAAATCCCGTCCCAGAAAGCGTCCCCCACGCCGAAGGCGTAAAGTTATGCGAGCCAACGTACGCATAACCCGCGAGGCCATTCCGATCCTTCTTGACCTCTACGATGTCCGAGTCTGCGTCCGAACCTGGATCCTTCACGTGGGACGACCCGGCGCCTTGAAATTTTGCGATTATCATCTATTCAATTAAACCTCGCGTTAAGACCGTGGTCAGTATAACGATGTATGCGTACGCCACACACCTTGCTATGCATCAACACTCGTCCTCGCCGGCTCCTCGACTCGTGAAACAGATTCCGGGGAAACTTAGCTGCCTCCCATGTGCGTTTGCGACAAAACATCGTCCCACCACCCGCCTCTCCAAGCACGCTACTACGTACCCAGTCCCGAGTCGGGAACAATATCTTTAGTGTATTAGATGACGGCATTTGCGTTGCCGCGCGGCGAGATTTGGGGGCGTTGAGTAATGACTCGGGGCTACCCCCTTTCCCCGAAAGAACGAATTCGTTGAGCCAAGCAGCACTGTACGCCCCGATCGACGAACCCTGTTGGGGTCCGTTGTGGGATCGCCTTGATCCATTCTTCATTTCCCATAATAGACTCACCTGGTATTCCAGCGCGACGTCCCTCTGCTGCGGGTTTAGTTGGCCGATGGCGCGCATAAGGGCCGTGTGTCCCGACTTGATGACAGCAGGCCAGCCTTCGTGCTTCCCTGCAATGCTCGGGATGAGCGTCACGCGTACACGGGAGAAGTCCCAGTGCGTGCGAAGTGCACCTGGACGAACGGTACTGAGCGGGATATTGGGGTGCTTGAAGGCATCAGTCGGATAGGGGGACGGGCATACACGCAAGGACGACGCACATCAGTCGAGACAAGACTAGTAAGAGCGGGTGCTACATTGACCGCACGCATGGCAGTTGAAACGACGACCCGTAATCTCCCTGTCCGATAAAACAGTAAGAAGAACTAAAACAATAAGATGGATATCAACCAGAAGAGTTAGAGATCAAGTACCTTCATATGCATAACTCCCCGTCCACCGCGTAAGAAGGGTGTAACGCGAATCCAATTTGGAAGGACTTCTTTTACGGTTGCGTTCCCATTCTCCGTCGGTGCCGGTTGGGTCACGAGGACGACGGGGGTGCTGGGGACGAAAAAGGTGTAGATCCAAGAAAGCTGGAGGGCGTATGTCGAGACTATTGCTAGTTCTATTTGCGATTTCTGACCCTCATTCATTGGCGAAGGTGCCCCAACAGGAAGTCAAACAGACTCACATCTCCAATTATCTGAGACAACCTGAAGACCGGCTTACCGCCCGTTCCAAGCTCGACGTGCTTATTAGCTGTTTGACGCAGCTCTCCGTCCCAGAACAGGTTAGGTTCCTCATCTACCGTCCCCTTTGGCCGGCTTGATCCCACCCCGGAGGCGGGTGTACAGCTCGTCTCTCTTGACGACGCCCCACGCTTTGACGGTGGTCCCGTACAGTGTGAATGTGGTTCACTGCGTAGTCGTTTGAGCCGCGCGAGACGTTGTTGCTCGAGCTGGGCCCGCTCCGCCAAAAAGCTGGAGTTGGAGCGGGAAGCAACGGCGGAAGCGGAAGGAGGAGGGAGGCGATAGACGTGGTGGGCGACAAGTTTACTTTCGAAGCTGCGATGGCACGTGCGAGATCAGCTTGGAAACGTGCCTCGTCGTCGTCTTCGTTGTCTACGGACAGCGCTGGCGTGATGGAAGGAGGCTGAGCAGAACGTTGGAGAGACAGCGCGATAGCCCTTCGATGAGAAACATAACGCCATTCAGAGAAGAGAAGAGTACCGCTTGACGTGAAGACTCGTCGAGGTGACGGCTATCGGCTCTCACCTTGAAAAATCCTCTGATTCATCTTCGGACATGTCTCTGTGGTTCCAAAAGGTTGTCGGAAAAGTGTGGGTTTGAGCGGGAGAAAAGCAACACGCGTCTCTGAATTCACGTAAAGCCACAGGACCCTGTTCATCAATCGAATCACCCCAATGTGGTTCAGAATAGTCAGAGTTGTACGATTCGTACACAATTAGTACTAAAGTTTGACCCAAGTCCACCTCTGCGATTTGAAACTCCCATCGAGGCGCGCATCAAGTGCTTACAGGGACTCGTACATGAATAGGAACAAAAACCCAATTCGTTTGTGAACAGTCTACCAAGCCCACGAGAACCTCGGATACAGAAAACGTAATTCCCCACAGTCCAGCTCGTCCAGATGATCATCAAAGTAAAATCTCTCCCATCGATCGGGCCAATGTTCCAATTCCCTTTCACTATCCCTGCCATGAACGGTGTATAGGTTTCCCGCCCGGAGTCGCATGAGGCGGAGTGCCGGGAGGCCACTGCGAATGAAATTTTGGACCTCTGTATGGCTGACAGGCAACGCAAGGAACTTCAGTCCGTTTGGCAATCCGGGCCATAGATGCTGGGCACAATGGCGATAAGGTATTTCTCGAGATGGCGAAGGAAGATAGTGTCTTACATTGATATCGACGGTGGCCTGTCTTGCGACTTGCAAACCAAGTACAGTGACGCCGCGCGGGATGAGCCATGCGGAGAGCGCTGGAGGCATGTCCTTCGGCACGTCGATCAAGAGTGTGCGCAGGTTAACGAGTGAGGGAAGCACCCCCCAAATAGCCGCGTCGTACCCGAAACCCGCCAGGTCATAGGTATTCGAGATGCACAACGCATCAAGCATGCCATATCCGCGCACAAACTCGGCTATGGCTGGGAAGAGATCCGGATCAGTAAAGTTATGTGCTGCGCTGGTCAGCACGAATGACAACTTTCGCAGCGTTGGGAATGAGTTTGGTTTTGCGTAGGAACGGAATACTGTCGAAAGCACACAACCATGCTCTAGCTCAACTTCGAGCCGGAGAATCTCCAGCTGTCGTCCGTGTGTGAACAATTGTGAGAGGAAGTCCGCACTAGAGATGTTCATGGTGAGGTAGAGGTTGCGCAAATTACCGGTGGGGAGAAACGAAGCTGGGTAACGTTGGGAGTGGCGGATAACAAGCGTATGTAGCGCAACGGTCTGGCTGGACAAGAAGTTATCGACATTTACGAGAGCACTGTCGCCGACACCGCTATAGACAAAGCGGGTAAGATGACGAAGTGCAGGAAGTGGGGGCGGTGATGAACTAGTTGATCTGCCAAAAGATCTCATTAGGAGGACTGGTTGATCAGTAAGGGGGAAGCACTACGCAATAACCAGACCCTGTAATTTTGGGTGACTCTTCTCCAGCACGCCAAGTAGCGAAATGAGTGCATCACTGCCCATCTGGCAGCGGAACACTTTCAAGTTGGTAAGCTTAGGAATGGCGTTCGCCAACATCGCTAACGCGGTCCATCAATACCGCGAGATTAAGCGAAAACGACGAATGTACCTGTTTGAAACGAGGTCATGGTTTGCCCTTCCTCTGGCGCCCGTACAGATAACGATTGAACCAGGCCCGCATACTCCGTGTCAGAGAGAAGTCGGATCAGGATGTCAGCGCTACGCTGGGCATGCCATTTATCGATCTCTGCTGCACCTTCCGAGTATCCGGTATCGAACTGCGCTGTCCCGAACTGCAAGCAAATGTCCCTAAAAAGAAGCCGACTTGCGATCGACGATAGCGCATGAGGAACCAAGAGGAGGCTCCGAAGATCCCGCCGTGGGAGGAAGGATGCTATCTCACTCCATATTTCATTTGAGAAACGTGGAAACCCAGGCAAACGGCACTGTGCAGCTTTGAGTGCTTGTCGCAAGAGCTACACGAGCAAGAAAGACGACTCACATGGTCAATTCTCGATGTAATCTTACCACCAGGCAGGGGAAGCAATTCTCTCGCCTCACGATGGTTAGGGTCGACTAAGAGAATGGCCTGTAAATCTGACCGGGAAGGCATCGAGTCAAGAAAGAGTGTCTCTCCAAACTAAAAAAAAACTTTGTGTACCTTGATGTGCTGCGGCACGTAAATTGGCAGCAAACCTAGCCTTGGCTCGGAGAAGACGTGCCTGTATTACCCTGTCCTTGTTCATGGACGAGACTTCGAGACAAGACTGGACCCCGTTCTCGATCACCGTTCTGGACCTTCGGCCGGAAAGTATTAGAGGGTTCACGTTCCATTGCATTTAAGAGCACACTCGTTTTGTCACTGTTCGAAAGTGATTCGACAACATCGCGAATGCTAGCATCCAGCATTTTTGGGTTGAAGACCGACATTCCATCGATCGATGTACCTGCAAAGGGAAAAAAAGCTTCCCGTACAAGAGAATACAATCAGTAAACGACCCCGCGGAACGGAATGGCTCGGAATGCGAGGCAGATCCTCATCGTTCAGCCGGCTGGGTGTGGCTGTGCCTAGATGGTTCTAGGTTAGGCACAGGATCGCCGTCCTCCGTACGTACATTTATCAGAGTAGTCTATCACAACGCCCGTATGGCGATGAGGAGGAGCCATCGTTGATGGCTCGGACAACCACCCAGTACTTCGTGTTATGGAGGTTGGGGATGTGGAGTGACGTGTGGGCGTGCCAGTGAAGACCCTGTATCAGCTGCCGCGGGCTGACGTCGGTCGATGCCGGGCTCGGACATTCGAGTGGTTCGGTCTCTCAAGCGCCTGGCACGACAAGTACCGTGAGTACCAGGGACGAAACTGCCCTGACCTGTTTTCAGCCTCAGGCTGGGACTCGGATGACCTTATGCCTCGTATAAGTTGTATTGCGTGTGTCTTCGCTCTCACCCCGAAATTCCACCCCCGAATTTGGTCAGCTGATGCTTTATCAAGCTTTATCTCCTATCTAATGATCTATCGCGCACAGGTTGAATACACTTCCACCAAACCAGATAGGTTGCCTCGATCATGCGACATTACGATCTCTCCCAGGGGCAAGAGAAGAAAGATGGGCAGTCCGTGAAGAACTCTCGTTTCCGAAGGGGTCACATACGGTCGTAGGTCGTACTAGTGAAGAATCTCGCATCATCATTAACCTCACATATTACTCTGAGTCTGCCTAATGCTAATGTAAATCGAACTAGCCCTCTACATGTATCATGGTCATGCAAGTTTTGGAAGTCCTTCTTGTTTTCTAAACTTTTTTTAACCAGCTGAAAGGAACGGTGTTCAACGGACTAGACGTGCTATGACTTGATTACATCCTTCCATCGTCCGTGTCGCCCACGCGCAGGTATGTATAGTTGATGTCCTTCGTAACCGCGATGACTGACTGTGCCTTCAAGGTTCTTCTATATCCACAATTTCACACGTTTGATCAAGGTCTCGGGCCACCTTTCCGCTGTATTAGAGTGCTGTACCCGGGCCTTCCAGTCACTTTCTGTAACCGAGTCCGCGTGGGACTCACCATGCCGCTCTGTCGTTTCAGTTCACAAACGGGATTCCCGCAACTTTGTTTCCCCTCCTTTCTCGTTTAGCCCTGTTCACAATCTAATCATTTCTGTGCATTCTCTCTGCCTTGTATTCGACACATGATCGTCACAAGAACATGTCGAGCTGCCGGGACAATGTCTCGTGCATACATACTAGATGAATGCCCGAAAATTTCCAGGATAGCTCCTCTCCACAAATAGGTCCTCGAGATTTTGAGGACATCGCTAATTTACACCTACATCTGCATCTGTTCCTCACGAATCGGTCAGACTCGGAGGTGGTGTCCAAGCTTTTCTCGAACCTTTCAGAGGCATAGATCTTCATGAGGAAAGTGGACCAAACCAGGATATTATGAACTTCGTCAGACCTGTTGTTCTTCAAAACTTGCCAACGTGGAGGAAGCGTGAAGAGTACAAGATGTCGGTCATCAATACGTTTATGCCAATGGCTGGCTGGACGTGGATGTCATCGGATGACAACACGGAAACGCGCAAGCGCGATCCTCCGAGAGTCATGGAAACAAAATTTGCCATTAGCACGAACCGGCTCAGTATCAGCGACGACAACGTCTGACTGTGCGCATGGACACCAAAGGGACTTGCCTGTCTGGCATTGCCATGTGAACCCGTTCAAAGTCGATCGCTTGACATCGCAGTTTCGTTGCTCTTGTGAGCCTATGACCGCGGGAACAATATACACAAGACGTTAGTCGCACATGAAAAACGTCAACATGGCTTCCACAAGCCTGAGGATCGAAAACAGGCCCATTTGAGAGCCTTGTTGGTGTGTTTTACTGACAGAACGTCGACCCATGGCCGGCATGACCCACGGTGTGCTGTATCATCCGAAATGCCCTAAATCAATGCTGAGACTTTTAAGCACGGGTGACGTGGCGTCAGTGCCCATGTATACATACTGGGGTTCCCGAGCCCGTGGTATATCTAGCAATGCCTGGGCTCTTCTAGGGTTGTACAGTACTCACTTGTCAGAGGACGGTCCCCCAGATATGTCATGATAAGGTCTCGGGTTACGTTTGGCGTCATTTCCCAAGGATTACCGATTACCTATAGTATGGCCCGCAGCATGTGACCCAGTGAACCCATATATCTCGCTTGCCTCTGCGCTATAGTTATTCTCCACTACCACATTGCGACTCCGGATCTTAGGATAATGTAGTTGGCCCGTGATCAACGCCCCCGGTAACATGGATGTCAGTGTCAGACATGGCGAGAAAGCCTTGACTGTTCTGAGGCGAAGCCCAATTCCCGGATTCAAGCCACTAATATCCGAAAAGGAATCCGAGAAGAAAAGCCCGGAATGTCAGTGGGTGTGTGAGGTCCGTTGATTCCGCAGAGCAGCGTCTTAGCCCCGGGTGGTACCGGTAGTGAAGCTGTCGGCGTCCCACATTCCCAGCTTCTTTTCACAAGACTTGTTCGAGTACCGGAGTCCACGACCGGAGATGACGGGCTGCTGGATAACACGCGTGCGATCGTAAGTTACCGCTGTGACCGTCCTAGACGTGGTGTAGTACAGGTGGAACCGTGGAAGAGCGAAGGCAAGACACGGACAGATATAAATTAATTTGAGAGACTATCGTTGATCATAGCAGAGAATCTAGCACCATCGTGGGCTGAGAGCTACGAGTCCGAGTCATCTGCGCGAGCAGAAACCCAGAGGTGGACAGCCCCGGCCCCGTAGGGTCTAGGGCGACTTTTGATATATGTTGATAGCTTGAGGATGGTAAATTATCAAAGGTTGTTATTTGCACCCTAACGTTCGTTACATTCCAGAGGAAAGTCGTCAAGCTGCATCAACAGGCCCGGGACCGACCTACCTTCCACAACAGTGTCCTACTCGCTGTCACGGTATCATCCAATACACGCACTGGCATACACCGATCACCGAAAGTACTCATTATTCGAATACATCGACCCCGGAAAATGGTGAGACGCACCCGTGCCCAGGGAGCGGGATATTCTTCGCAACGTGGTGAGAGGTTCTTCCTGCAAACACACGACATTCTAGAAACGTTTGATCATGCAAGAAGCCTGACGGGCCAGGACATGAATATTGACTTAGCTGGGTATCGAAGTAGCTAATTATGGCCAAGATTGATTGTGCGGCGTCGAGTGGAGAGACTCGCCAACTCGTGCTGCTGCGTTGGCGGAGGAAAGGTGTAGGTGTAGGGAATTTCGGATGCAGAAC
>WNFC01004773.1_pt1 | contig 14789 bp, 15 predicted proteins | sample 5400541 | NCBI WGS metagenome assembly WNFC01 (sample SAMN13153342, study PRJNA577476) | soil metagenome | isolation source: 120 cm saprolite under Douglas fir tree site 2 hole 2 replicate 1 | place: USA:California | collected 2015-04-18
AATGTCTCTTCAGGTTGTTCTTCCATGCTCTTCCTCCTGCTAATGTAGCTCTTTCTTCAACTTTCCTGTGTCATATAAGTGCTGTAATTGTTTGCGGTTCTCTACCCACGCCTTGAGTATTTCATTGACCTGATTTTCGCCTAACACCATTTTCATAGAAATCTGGGGGGAATAGAAGGTTTCGAGGACAATACCCTCCATTCCCACCGCGATCTGGATATAGGGAAATACTATCTCTTTTTGTTGTTCTTCTGTCATTTTCTCCCTCTCCTGACAAAAAATCCATGCTCATATTATACACATCAATCGAGCCAAGCACACCCAGATCAAGCCCGTATGTATTAAAGATTGCGCCAAAATTGCCCTGTTTCATAGCGCTGGCACCGTGAAATAAAGAGTTGATGTGTGCGTATCGAACCCTTGAGAAAGGTTCTTCACACGATGGTCACCATCTGCCGCCTCTGTCTTCATTTGACACTATGGGCTTGCTATGCTACCATACGAGAGACGAAGTGTACAAATGACACTTGGTCGGGTGTGATGAATCGTGCTAGCGCCCGACATGTAGATAGAGAATTGAAGGATCCCGCACATGGGAATACTCCCCATTTTTATCTATGTAACGCTGGCTGTTCTCTTTGGTATTCTGGTAATGGTTCTGACTGCCTTTGTTGGACCCAAGAAACCAACACCTGAGAAGCTGGCTCCTTATGAAAGCGGCATGCAAGAAATTGAGGCACCGAAGCGACGCTTTCCTGTTAAGTATCTCCTGACAGGCATGTTATTCATTGTTTTCGATATTGAAATCGTTTCTTTTTATCCGTTAGCTATCTTACTTCATCAGATCAAGTTACTGGGATTGATTGAACTTCTTATCTTCCTGTTGGTCTTGATGATAGCTTACATCTATGTGTGGCGAAAGGGGGCATTTACATGGGAGTAACAAACCCCTGGGAGCCAGTACAGACGTTCTCGAATACCCAAACGCCGCGATTGCGGCACGAACTGCATGTGAAGAGCGGAGAGGCAGGCATTCTCACAACGCAAGTGAGTAAGTTGATCAGTTGGGGACGCAGCTCATCGCTTTGGCCAGCTACATTTGGTCTCGCGTGCTGCGCCATAGAGATGATGTCAGCCAGCGCCGACCGCTTTGATATCTCACGCTTCGGCGCCGAAGTGTTCCGTGCCTCACCACGCCAGGCAGACCTGATGATTGTAGCCGGACGCTGTTCCATCAAAATGGCTCCCATTCTGCGACAAATTTATGATCAGATGCCAGACCCAAAATGGGTAATCGCGATGGGTGCCTGCGCCTCTTGTGGTGGTGTCTTTAACAATTATGCGATTGTGCAAGGGGTAGATAAAATAGTGCCTGTGGACGTTTTTATCCCAGGCTGCCCGCCGACACCAGAGATGCTGCTCTACGGGTTTAATGAACTCCAGCGCAAAATCCGCGAAGGTATTCCAAATCCTCCTGATCCACAGAAGGCCAGCGGTATGAAACTACACGGGCCGATAGGAGAAGAACTGTAAGACGAGAAACAAGTCCAAAGCAGAAACAGCACACCGATTACAAAAGCGATATATTTGATGTCTCTCATCCAGCTTGCCAACGCCGCTTCGCGCTACCTACGGTCAGGCAAGCTGAAAGAAGTAAGGAATATCTATCAGTATGGCTATAACAGCAACTTCGACAGTAGCGTTGGTGAGGGAAAAGTTCCCGCAAGCAGTAGTTGAAACAGTCAATTTTCGTAGGGAGGAAACGATAATCCTTCTGCCAGAGCACCTGGTGAAGGTATGTGCCTATCTTCAGAGAAACCAGCAATACAGTTTCCTTTCAAGTGTCACGGCTGTTGATTGGTTAGAGCGCGAACCGCGTTTTGACCTGGTCTATCATTTACTGTCTATTCCCAATCAAAGCGAATTGCGCTTGAAGGTGCGAGTTGGACAACGTGGTGAGGAGCATCCCTCGGTACCAACCGTTAGCGGCATCTGGCCTGGTGCGAACTGGTACGAACGTGAAGTATACGACCTCTTTGGCATCACCTTTGCTGGCCATCCCGACCTACGCCGCATCCTAATGCCTATGGACTGGACGACTTACCCGCTACGCAAGGATTATCCCCTCACAGGCTTCGACCTGCCTGAACCTCATTGGGGCGGCCAGGTTCCGTATGATACTGACCCTGGTGTTGGTAGTCAAACATTGCGTACACCATATAGCCGTGAACTAAATGAGAGCCGGAGTAAAATCAGCCAGAGCCAGGAGCCAGGGACAGAGAAAAAGTAGTAGATCAACACTTGTATTTGTCTGGGAAATGTGATCAAGAGAATATACAATCCAGGAAGAAGCGCTATCGGGCAATTCACGATCCAATAATGAGGATGTATGCAGAAGCAAGATATAGAAACACAATATATCATTGAAGACAGCCAGTCTCTTGAAGATGGGAAGCGTATCGATACCATGACCATCAATATGGGACCACAGCACCCAAGTACTCATGGTGTGCTTCGTCTCATATTGACCATCAATGGTGAAACAGTCGTCAAGGCTGTCCCTGATATAGGTTTTCTGCACACCGGTATTGAGAAGACTGCGGAGGCCAAAACTTACCATCAGGCACTGGTATTAACTGACCGTATGGAATACCTTTCTCCGCTCTGCAACAACCTTGGATACTCGCTGGCGGTAGAGAAACTGCTGGGTATCGAAGAGGAGATTACTGACAAGATTAATCACGTACGTGTCCTACTTGCTGAATTACAACGTATCGCCAGCCACCTGGTCTGGTTAGGGACTCATGCACTCGATCTAGGGGCCATGACTGTTTTCCTCTATTGTTTTCGCGAGCGCGAAATGATCCTGGATGTTTTTGAAGAGATATCCGGTGTTCGCATGATGACCAGCTACATATGTCCTGGTGGTTTGCAAGCCGACTTGACACCAGCTTTTGACGGCAAGGTACGTGCGTTTACCAGCATCTTCCTTGATCGCTTGCAAGAATATCACGACCTTTTAACAAATAACCAGATTTGGATGGAGCGTACAAAAGGTGTGGGTATCTTGAGCGCAAAGGATGCTATCGCCTATGGCGCAAGTGGTCCCGTTCTACGCGGGAGCAACGTGGTATGGGATATTCGAAAAGCATTCCCTTACAGCGGATATGAGAAGTTTGATTTCGATATTCCAGTGGGCACGAACGGTGACGTCTATGACCGTTATCTGGTACGAATGCTAGAGATGGAACAGAGCCTGAAGATTGTAAACCAGGCACTTGAAGGCATGCCGACCGGAGCATATCGAGTTCGCGATCCCAAGGTTGCGCCACCGCCAAAGTGGCAGATAACTGGTAGCATGGAGGCGTTAATTCACCACTTCAAGCTCTACACTGAAGGCTATCGTCCTCCTAAAGGCGAGGTATTTGTACGTACGGAGGCACCCAAAGGTGAACTTGGCTTCTACATCGTGAGTGATGGTTCAGCCAAACCATATCGTATGCACGTACGTGCTCCATCATTTGCAAATCTTGAAGCACTGCCGCTCATGATTGAGGGTGGCTTCCTTGCTGATGCAGTAGCGGCGATTGGTAGCATTGATATCGTGCTTGGAGAGGTTGACAGATGATTTCAGAACAGGCGAAACAGCGCATGCGCGACCTGGCGGTACGCTATCCGGTTACCCGTTCAGCCGTAATGCCCGCACTTTATATTGCCCAACAAGAAGAAGGATATATCACCCAGGAAGCATTACAAGCAGTGGCCGAGACGATTGGGTTGACCGTTGACGATGTTGAAAGTGTAGCCACCTTTTATACGATGTATTATCAACAGCCCCCTGGGAGAAAGGTTATTAAGATCTGCACCAGTATCTCCTGTTACCTCCGCGGCTGTGATGCGCTGGTAAGTCATCTTGAGCAACGTCTGGGTCTTAAACGTGGCGAAACGAGCGCTGATGGCAATTACACGTTGATGACCGCTGAATGCCTTGCCTCGTGCGGCACAGCACCGGTACTCCAGGTAAACGATGAATTTATTGAGGAAATCACACTCGAGATGGCTGATGCACTGATCGAGGAATGGAACAGGGAATTAGGGGTGGTTTCAGCGATGAATTCTCCAGATTCTGCGAGTAGTGATGGGCAAGGCGGAAGCACAAAAGATTTTGAGCCAAAAACGGAGATAAAGTTGTAAGGTTTAAGGACTCGCACAGAATGCCAGAACTAATTATTACAAAAGACATAGATGCGCCTGGGATAGATACTCTAGATGGCTACCGTCAATACGGGGGCTATGAAGCGCTTGCCAGGGCACTCAAAGAATACCAACCCGATGAACTGGTTGAATTGGTCAAGCAATCGGGTCTACGCGGGCGTGGTGGAGCAGGTTTCCCTACCGGTATGAAGTGGAGCTTTCTTGCCAAAAACGACAAGACACGCTACCTTTGCTGTAATGCTGATGAAAGCGAACCTGGTACTTTTAAAGACCGTATGATTATGGAGAAGAACCCTCATCTACTGCTTGAGGGAGTAATAATTACTAGCTATGCCTGCCGCGTTTCGACAGCCTTTATTTATGTACGCGGTGAACTGGCCCTGGCGGGCCGACAGGTTGAGCGGTCCATTGAAGAAGCATACGCCGCTGGCTATATTGGCAAGAATATCCTCGGTAGCGACTTTTCTCTCGATGTGATCTTGCATCGCGGGGCAGGTGCTTATATCTGCGGAGAAGAGAGCGCATTGATGGAGTCACTGGAGGGTAGACGAGGTTATCCGCGTTTGAAGCCGCCATTCCCGGCTGTGATCGGTCTATATGGCGGACCGACAGTCATCAATAACTGCGAAACGCTAGCGACTCTCCCAGCAATTGTAAAGAATGGGGCAGAATGGTACGCCTCGTTTGGCACTGAAAAGAGCACTGGAACACGTATTTTCTGCTTGAGTGGACATGTCAAAAAGCCAGGGAACTATGAGTTACCGCTGGGTACGCCAATTCGTACATTGATCTATGATGAGCAATATGGAGGGGGTATCCTCGATGACAAGCAGCTCAAAGCTATTATTCCAGGAGGATCTTCTACATTCATACTCGGAGCAGACAAAGTAGATACACCCCTGGATTTTGAATCCATAGCGGCGGCAGGTTCAATGCTTGGTTCCGGTGGAGTGGTTGTCATGCACGAAGATACTTGCATTGTAGATGCAGTGTTACGTATGACTGAGTTCTATCGCGATGAGTCATGTGGCAAATGTACACCCTGCCGTGAGGGAACATACTGGCTAACAGAGATTCTGCAACGCATAGAGCAAGGTGATGGCAAAGATAGCGACATTGATCTTCTGATGGATATCTGTGATAACATCAGCGGCAAATCTTTCTGTCCGCTTGGAGACGCTGCCACGAGTTCTATTACCAGCAGTATCAAACTGTTCCGCGAAGAATATGCATACCACATCCGTGAAGGAAGATGCATGGTGGGTGCAGGCGCTGCACTTGTTGCATCTCATTAATTAATACAGAGTCAAAGCGGTAATAAAAGATATGCCAGAAGATAAAACAGACGAGCTTATACACCTGACCATTGACGATATACCTGTCTCAGTCCCCCCCGGGACTTTGGTCTGGGCAGCGGCAAGCCAGGTCGGAATCGAAATTCCGATTTATTGCTATCATCCTAAGATGCCTCCTTTAGGCGCCTGTCGTATGTGCTTCGTTGAAATTGAAAAGTTGCCCAAGCCTCCGCAGACAGCTTGCACTACACCGGTCAGCGAAGGTATGGTTGTCCATACTAAAACTGAAAAAGTGATCAAAGCGCGTAAGGGTACTCTGGAATTTTTGTTGATTAATCACCCACTTGATTGCCCCATTTGCGACAAGGGTGGGGAATGCGATTTACAAGATTTCACACTACGACATGGACCCGGTGGCACACGTTATAATCTGAATAAGCGCCATTTTCCGAAACCAGTACCCGTTAGCGACAGAGTTTTGCTTGACCGCGAACGATGTATTTTATGCCAGCGCTGCACGCGTTTCAGTTCTGAAATCTCTATGGATGACGGTCTTGTGATGATCTCACGAGGCTACAAAATGGAAGTTGGCACTGCACCTGATCACGCCTTTGACTCGATCTTCTCAGGCAATACCGTGGAGATGTGCCCGGTAGGGGCGCTCACAGCTACTGCTTATCGTTTTAAGGCACGACCCTGGGATTTAAAACGTATTCCGAGTGTATGCAATAACTGCAGCGTTGGCTGTAACGCTCGTGTAGATGTGCGTGTCGATAAAATCATGCGCCTGATGTCTCGTACCAACGATGCGATTGACGATGGCTGGCTATGTGACCGCGGGCGTTGGGGCTTTGAGTTTGTTAATAGCCCGCAACGCCTGCGTACACCCCTCATTCGCCGCGATGGCAAACTAGAACCAGCAACGTGGGATCAGGCATTCTATTTGATAGCTTCACGCGTCCGAAGTATTGCAGACAAGCATGGAGCGAGGGCCCTTGGTGGTATTGGCTCGACTTGTACAACAAACGAGGAAGCATACCTCTTCCAGAAATTACTTCGCGAGGTCATTGGTACACCCAATATCGATCATCATCACGGGTACTTCCCTGGCCCACGTGATCAACTGACTGGCAAACCCTGGATGATGACCAACAGCATCACAGACATAGAGAAAGCCTCCCATATCGTGTTAATTGCTGCTGACCCATACGATCGCCAGCCCATTCTCAATTTGCGCATCAAGAAGGCGATGAATTCTGGAGCACAAATTTACATCGTCAATGAGAGCGAGACTGAACTTGATCGCTTTGCTGTGAGCAAGATTACTATTCCTAAGAACGGTGCGGGCATAGCCGCGAAGATGCTTCTGAAACAAGTACTGAATGGCGAGATAGCGAACCCTCACCAATACGAAGATATGCGAGCGAAGATTCAAAGTGAGGACGAGACCATGCGCGCAGCGGGGGAAACTTTTGGAGTTGAGACAACGACACAATTAGAGCACCTTGCAGAAGCATTAGCCGGATCTAAGGGAGCAATTATCCTCTACGATGAGATGGCTACACTAGCTCCAGGCTGTGAAGACCTGGCTGCTGATGTGCAGGCCCTGGCAGTTATAACCGATAACGTAACACGCCTGGGATCCGGTGTTGGCCCACTCATCGAGGACGCCAACTCACTTGGTGCTCGTGATATGGGCCTTTTACCCGATGCTCTGCCGGGTTATCAGTCTGCTCTTGAGAAAGGCCTTCCTTACAACGAGATGTTGAGCAGCCCTGATATCAGAGCATTGTATGTGATGGGCGCCAATCCCTTACGACACGTTGAACAACTTCCATCTAACCTGGATTTTTTAGTTGTGCAAGATATTCTACTCACGGAGACAGCACAACAAGCGGATGTGGTACTACCGGCGGTAACTTTCGCAGAAAAAGATGGAAGTATGACGAATATCGACCATCATGTGCAGGCTATACGACATGCGTTACGCCCATTGCCCGGAGCAAAGGCCGATTGGGAAATTCTTACAGAGATCGCGAAATACCTTGGCCAGAAATGGACCTACAGTAGCCCCAAGGAAGTACTGCTAGAAATTGCTGCCAGCAACCCATTTTATAACGGGTTGACATGGGAAAGTCTCGGGGCGCAGGGAGTTCGAACCCAGGAGCAGGAAGGGCAGATATCGTCGAGCGATGCCGGCATAGCAATGCGAAGGGGGGCGGCGCATGCTTGATTTTCTCAATAACGAGATTGTTGCCGATGTGATCAAAAGCGGAATTCTGATTCTCGCATTGCTGACAGCCTTCGCATATATGACGCTCATCGAGCGACGTGTCGTGGCAAAAATCCAGGGTCGCCTGGGGCCAAACCGCGCGGGACCGTTCGGTCTCTTTCAGCCAATAGCCGATGGGGTTAAGATGGCATTTAAAGAGCAAATCGTGCCAGCACAAGCCAAAAAAGTGATTTACGTGATGGCTCCCGTGATTTCCGTGGTGGTTGCACTGTGCGCCTTCGCTGTAATACCTATTGGCAATGGCTGGCTTGATGGCAAGCAAAGTGTCTGGGACCCATACATTGGTGATATCAATGTCGGCCTGCTATGGATTCTCGCGATCTCATCGCTTTCGGTCTATGGCATTGTGCTCGGTGGCTGGGCATCCGGTAATCGTTATTCATTACTAGGGTCGTTACGTAGTGCGGCCCAGATGGTCTCCTACGAAACCAGTCTAGGATTGGCCCTCAGTGGCACCTTAATGTGGGCTGGTACACTGAGCATGGTTGGTATTGTGCATGCACAACTTAATCAAGGTATCTGGTTCGTCTTTGCACAGCCACTTGGCTTCGTGCTCTACTTTATCGCTGCTATAGCAGAGGTAAACCGAGCCCCTTTTGACCTTCCGGAAGCCGAGCAAGAATTAACTGCTGGATATTTGACTGAGTACAGTGGTCTGCGCTGGAGCGTGTACCAGATGGCCGAATACATTAACATGATTACAGTAAGCGCCGTCGCTTCGACACTCTTTTTCGGCGGCTGGGGCTTTTTCGGCTTCGGGCTGGAACGTATTCCCGGGCTATCGATCCTGATCTTTTTAATCAAAGTTGCGTTTTTCCTCTTTATGTTTATCTGGATACGTGCCACCCTACCGCGCATTCGTTATGACCGTCTGATGCGTTTAGGTTGGACGCTACTGCTGCCACTGGCCGTACTGAATGTGATTATTACAGCGACAGTTGTCGCTCTGGGTTGGCCCTGGTGGGTGAATGGCCTGGCAGGCCTGGCTGTTATCGTGGCCATTCTGCTCTATGAGCGTCGCAGGAACATACTAGCACAAACAGTCATACCTGAGGAGAAGACCGCATTACCGTCGTCGATACGGTTGGCGAAGTTTGAGAAAGTGGCAGTGGAACAATCTATTGCACAACAGGAAATAGAGGTGTCGTGAATCTATTTCCGAAATTGTTTGATAATATGACAAACATAATCAACTCTGATATGATTTGGTAAGAGTCGGTAATGCCTGCGAACTTTACGAGGAGAGAGAGAATGTCAACGAACACTTATGAAGAGGTGCTAAATTACGCGCGCCAACTTCCAACTGATGAACAGCTTCTACTTCTACAGGAGTTGGCAGCTCTTGTTCGTCAACAGATCACTATCACAGAGCAACCTCTCCATAGTTTCTTAGAATTAGAAGGCTTAGGCCAAGAAATTTGGAAAGATATTGATGCACAAGAATATATTAACCAGGAGCGAGATTCATGGAATGGGTAGCGTTACTACGAGGGAAGACAGTTGGATTGGATACAGCGCTCATCATTTACTTCATTGAGAGAAATCCACTTTATGTAGATATGATGCGCTCCTTTTTTCAGGCGGTACAAAAGAATGAATGCGCAGTAGTGACATCCACAATCACTCTACTTGAGACTCTTGTCGTTCCGTTGAGACATGGAAATATAAATTTGGCTCGCCAATATCGAGATATTCTGTTCAAGACGAAGGGCCATATAACTATTTCACTCTTCCCAAGTATTGCTGAGGAGGCTGCTCGGCTGCGAGCATCTCATAACATCAGCACACCAGACTCCATTCAGATGGCTACAGCTATATTTGGGGGTGCCTCATTCTTTCTTACGAATGATACTCGCTTACCATCCTTACCAAATCTAAAAACATTGGTGCTAGAGGACCTGAAGAAGGGGTCTGAGGGTTAAACTATGTCATTCGACATTATCAAAGGTATGGCAACAACCTTTAAAAATATAGGTAAAAAGCCAACCACTGTCTCCTATCCGGAAGAGGAACGTGAGTTGCCTGCGCGTTTTCGCGGGCTGCATGTGTTACACCGTTATGAAAATGGTCTGGAGCGCTGTGTTGGATGCTACCTCTGTGCCGGAGCTTGCCCTGCTGATGCGATCTATATTGAGGCCGAAGAAAATACTGAGGAGAATCGAGTCTCACCGGGAGAGCGCTACGCTAAAGTTTTTGATGTGAACTTGCTACGTTGCATCTTCTGTGGCTATTGTGAAGCTGCCTGTCCTACAGGAGCTATTACATTGGAACACGAATATAAACTGGCTGCATACTTTCCAGAAGATATGGTGTATCACAAAGAACAATTGCTTGAGCCTGAGGGACAGGCAACAGTTGGTTCGAGTGCTGTGTGGTTCGAACCACCTCCGCCAGAAGCTGCCCAACCTGTACCCCAGGAAAGACATGTATTTGATGGTGCGCAGGCTAGCGCCGCTGCTGTTGGTCTGGGCGATCTTCCAACCAGGGAACCAGTATTGTTGATAGATGAGGAGCAAGATGAGGACAGGAGGAAGTTTCAGCATCATGAGGGTAGAGAGGATGTATGATTAACCCACAAATACTCTCATTCTTTGTGCTGGCCGTTGCCAGTATAGCATCTGCATTAGGGGTAATAGTTTTTAGGAATGCCGTGCACAGCGCATTGAGTTTGATTCTTACACTGCTGTTTCTAGCACTCTTTTATTTACAATTGGGTGCGATGTTTATTGCAGTTGTGCAAATCCTAATTTACGCAGGCGCGATTATGGTCTTATTCCTCTTTGTGGTTACAATGCTGGCTTCAGAAGCACGTGAAACAGAACTGCCAGATCGTATACCCTGGCAGCGAGGTATCGCCGCTACGCTTGGCTTGATACTTGTAGGGGCATTGAGCTACCTTCTCTTCACAGGGACGCCTGGTGTTGACGCTGCCAGGACAACTGGAGCTAATAGCCTCTCACATGTCGTCAATCTGCAGGGTGATACCGAGGCCTTTGGTCTCGCGCTTTTTCACGGTTTTGCATTCCCTTTTGAAGTTACCAGCTTGCTGATTGTGGTGGCCATTTTGGGCGCGATGGTGTTAGGCCGAAAAGGGTAATTGGAGGAAGCATATGTCATTAAACTTGACCTGGTATTTGATAGTAAGCGCCATCATTTTCACAATAGGTGTGACGGGCGTGCTTATACGGCGAAACCCATTAATTATATTTATGTCGATTGAACTGATGTTAAATGCAGTTAATCTTTCGTTTATAGCTTTCTCTCACTATCTCAACTCGGTGGATGGTCAAATGTTTGTCTTCCTTGTACTGACTGTAGCTGCAGCAGAAGTAGTTGTTGGGCTAGCTATCATCGTCTCAATCTTCCGCACCCGTCGCGATATCGACGTTGATGATATGAACGTACTTCGAGGCTAGTTGATAATGACAAATTTGACTGTATGGGTGCTACTGATGCCCTTGTTGGGGTTCATCATCCTGGGCTTGATTGGTCGAGCTATGTCACGTCGAGGAATATTGGCGGTGGCCCTGGGAGCCTCTGGCCTGGCGTTTTTATTTACAGCTATCAGCTTTCTCTCCATGCTGGGCACAACACCAGCATCAGCACGCTTTAGTGATCAAGTGTATTACACGTGGATAAATTCTGGTGTAACAGTGGGAGTAGCTCCACTCACTATTAGCTTTGGATTGCTGTTTGATCCTCTGTCGGCAATCATGTTGATGGTGGTTACGGGTGTCGGCTTCCTTATTCATATCTATTCGGCAGGATATATGGAGGATGATCCAGGTTTCTGGCGCTTCTTCTGTTACATGAACTTTTTTATTTTTGCGATGATATTGCTAGTCAGTGCAGACAACTTTCTCTTCCTGCTCATAGGTTGGGGGCTGGTTGGTCTAGCATCGTTCCTGCTGATTGGTTTCTGGTATACACGACGCGCTGCTGTTGCGGCAGCACAAAAAGCCCTGGTTATCAACGTTATCGGTGACTTTGGCCTTATGATTGCTATCTTCCTCATCTTCAAACATTATGGAGTACTCAACTATTTTACGAATGGCAATGGTGATATAGGAGTTTTCAACCAGGTAACAGCGGGAGGCATTCCAACGATATCTACAACGATTATCTGTTTGTTGCTCTTTCTCGCCTGTACCGCCAAATCAGCGCAGCTGCCACTGTATATGTGGCTTCCAGATGCAATGGAGGGTCCAACACCTGTTAGCGCACTCATCCATGCTGCAACGATGGTAACGGCTGGTGTGTATCTTGTGGCTCGCGCCAATCCACTTTTTCAGGTATCACCGACCGCACTGATTGTAGTCGCAATCACTGGTGGTATTACCGCGCTTTTCGCTGCTTCGATAGCTGTGTTCCAGTTGGATATTAAACGCGTGCTAGCTTACTCAACCATCAGCCAACTCGGCTATATGTTTATGGGCGAGGGAGCTCATAATTATAGTGGCGGTATTTTCCTCCTGACTGAGCATGCTTTCTTCAAGGCACTGCTTTTCCTGGCCGCAGGTGCGGTAATCCACTCCCTTGGTGGAGAGCAAGATATGCGTGAAATGGGGGGATTGCGCTATCGCCTTAAGATCACTTTCTGGACATTCTTAATTGGAGCGTTGGCGATCAGTGGAATACCGCCCCTTGCAGGCTTTTGGAGTAAAGACGATATTCTCAGCTCTTTATTGGCCAATGCCACCACAGGTGGAGGTCGGGTTTTCTATCTGCTCTGGGTCATAGGCATACTTACAGCAGGATTGACCGCTTTCTACATGTTCCGGCTTTTCTTTGGTATCTTCGCAGGTGGTTATCGAGGAACTGGATCTGCTGAACATGCCCAAGAGGAAGAAGAGGATGATATCAAACATGGTCACCAGCCCAGGAGTGATTACGAGATCAATGAATCTCCGGCTATCATGACAGTTCCAATGATTATCCTGGCCGTGCTTTCTATAGTTGGGGGCTTCGTTGGTTCATTCGCACTGTTTGGCGACCTTTCCTGGCATCCTTTTGCGACGTTTTTGAATCCCGTTTTTACGAATCCAAACTGGACAAACGTGCCGGTACAGGTCCCTGTAGACACATTATCGATTGGGTGGTTATCAACAGGCTTGAGTGTGGGGCTTTCACTAATAGGCATCCTGGGTGCCTGGACTTTATATCGAAATGGCTTCTTCTATAAAGAAAACAAAAACCCGTTCTATCAGTTGGTGTTGCAAAAGTTCTATGTTGATGAGTTCTTCATCCTGGTACTTATACGGCCCGCCCTCTGGACAGGTCGAACGGCAAATCGCCTGCTTGAACGCGATGTACTCGATGGCGGCAGCCGTTCCATTGGGAAGGTTTTTATTGGTGCAAGTGGATTGCTACGCCGAATACAAACAGGATATGTGCGCAATTATGCTTTGGCGATTCTGATTGGAGCCTTATTGATTATCGTTTACTATGCGGTGAGGGGATAGAGGTATGTTTCCATTGTTATCGCTGGTCACTTTCCTACCGTTGCTAGGTGGAATAGCTGTTTTGTTCTTTCCCAAAGAACGACCAAATCTTATACGCTGGACAGCGCTGGGTGTTGCATGGGCTGATCTTTTAATCGTTCTGGGTTTGATGTTAGCCTATTCACAGGCTAACCTAGCTGCAGGTTCTACCATCGTAGGTTCAAGTCCAACCAGTACCTTCTTAGCCAATGTAAATGAGCAAACGACATGGATTTCAACTGCTGGATTCACACTCAACTACGGCCTGGGTGTCGATGGCATCAGCCTGTTACTTGTTGCACTTACAGCTTTGCTTACAGTTGTATGTATTGCGGCCTCATTCAGCATAGACCTGAAGGTCAAGAATTACATGGCCTTTATGTTGCTGTTGGAGTGTGGTATCACCGGCGTTTTTCTTTCCACCAACCTCTTCCTCTTCTATATTTTCTGGGAACTGATGCTGATACCTGCATATTTCCTGGTCGGAAGTTGGGGAGGTGAACGACGAGTGTACGCGGCAATCAAGTTTGTGCTCTATACTTCCGTGGGCAGCCTGTTAATGCTCGCCGGCATCATTGCCCTTGGCTACTATCACCAAAAGTTAGTTGGGGGCCCTTATACACTGGACCTGACAACCTTATTAAACGGTAAACTTGATTCTACTACACAACTCTGGTTATTTCTGGCGTTTGCTGCCGCTTTCGTCGTCAAGGTACCATTTGTGCCGTTCCATAGCTGGTTGCCGGATGCCTATAGTGAAGCGCCAGCTCCGGTGACAGCTATGCTGGCAGGGGCAATGGCAAAGACAGGAGCTTTTGGTTTCCTGCGTTACTGTATACCACTCTTTCCGAGCGCAGCGCATACGCTTGCTCCGCTTTTCGAAGTTTTGGCTGTGATTAGCATCCTTTACTGCGCGCTGCTGGCAGTGGTGCAAACCGATATGAAACGCTTGCTTGCTTATGCGAGCATCAGTCATTTAGGAATCGTCATGCTGGGCATGTTTTCTTTCAATATACAGGGTGTCGAGGGATCTGTCCTTCAAATGGTGAACCATGGCATCACAATTGCTGCTCTGTTCCTGATTGTAGGCTTTATCGAAGCACGTACAGGAACACGTCGCTTGAGCGACTTTGGCGGACTTGCAACCCGTATTCCTGTGATGGCGACTGTCTTACTGATTGCTTCTCTCTCTGCACTAGGTCTGCCAGGGCTAAACAGTTTCTCGGGCGAGTTCCTGGCATTAATCGGTGTCTTCCGCAGTAGCTCAGTCTTCGGCATACTGGGCACGGCTGTGATCGTGCCCGCCGCCTGGTATATGATGCGTTTCTTCCAGGGCATGATGGAGGGGCCACTTCAGACGGAGGGTGTGGTAGCTTCTCTTATGCGCAAAGGCACGCTGACTGATATTCAAATAGGCGAGTTTATGACGCTCTCGCCGCTGCTTCTCTTAATCTTTTATATTGGGCTGCATCCAAATTCGATCATCTTTTTGATGGAGCCATCAGT
>WNFC01004775.1_pt1 | contig 14786 bp, 6 predicted proteins | sample 5400541 | NCBI WGS metagenome assembly WNFC01 (sample SAMN13153342, study PRJNA577476) | soil metagenome | isolation source: 120 cm saprolite under Douglas fir tree site 2 hole 2 replicate 1 | place: USA:California | collected 2015-04-18
AATGTTTTAGAATCAATGTAGTTGCGCCCGTAGCTCAGTTGGATAGAGCACCTGCCTTCTAAGGGGACGCAAATCAAATCTAAGTCGTTGCTTCGGTTGCGCTTACGAGTTCCGCGCCTTCCTTGGCCTGCTCCAAAGATGCACCAAAAACTCAGAAGGCGGGGCGGATCATTGTGGGTGGTCGGGATGTTCTGCGACCGCTTACACATCCGAGTGACCCGCGCACTTCTTCATTTCCCACAACCCCGTATCTGGGGATCTCCCGGTCCAGCGGCACTTCTAGAGATTGCCGACTACGTGCCAAAGTGGTATCAAAAGTGGTGAGACGGCAGCGCCTACCACCCACTGTCGCGTGGGAATCGCCAGCAGCTGATAGCCCCAAAATGTCCGCTAGCTACATGATCGTGGCGATCATGCGAGAAGGAAAAATTATGACGCAGAGCACTACGCTACAAATACAGGGATTGAACGAACTGGAGCTCGCAGAAATAAAACAGGAGTTGCGAAATCAAGGCATCAGCCTTGACGAAATCTCCGAGGTGCAACGTCCCACAATCGGGAGCACGAAGGTGGGAGAACCGGCAACGGCCATCCTACTGATCGGGATAGGAAAGACGGTAGCGCCCGTCATTGCCGCCGCCCTTGCTGCATGGCTTCTCAAAGGCCGCAGGGGAAAGAAAAAAAAGCAATTCAACTTCGCACTGAACAAAGGAACAATTCAACTCGAATACGCCACCAGCGATGAGTTTGTTGAGCAGGAATCTAAGGCGACAGTACAAGAAAAGGTCCTTGGGTTTATGACTAAATCATTAGAAGCGTAAGGAGATTTAGCTCTGAACAGGATTTTGGCTGGGAGGGCCATTGATTGGAATTTCAGCAAGTTTGCTTGTTGGGGAGACTCGGCGGTTTTGAGGGGCACAAGTGGACGAAAGATTCTAGAGTGGCCGCGTTACCGAGTCTGCCGGCCTCCGGCGTTGAAAATACCTAAAATACGCCTTCCACGAAATTCCTGCGCAGGAGCAGAGACTTTATGTCCATCCAGGAGGAAATTAATGCCGATCGCAGCTGGACGGATGCCATCACCAACAAGGTTGTTCTGCGCGGAATGGATGGCACGGCCTACCTGAAATGGTTCGCAAAGCGCGAAACCAAGATTGATCCCGTGATTCCACAGTTCATGCATGAGTTTACCCACCACTGGTGTTTTAATTCGTCTGTGGGCCAGGCGACTGCATTCCTATGGATGCGTGCGGCGTTCTTGGGCCTGTTCAAAAAGCCTACCAGCGAGCACGATGCGGTACTAGACATATCCAAGTACACGGCATGCACAATGTTGCTAAAGCCGATTACGGAAGGGCTTGCGCTTTTTGCCGAATGCGACACGTACTCTGGCCAAAGCAACGTGGTTTCTGAAGTGATTCTGGCGCTGCAAATGTGCTTCGGCTTTCCGCCGCTTGAAGGTGAGCACGGGCAAGACTTATCGATACAGGCCTTACTGCAGGCCACTCGGATGACTCCAGATTTCCTCAGCGATCACAAGGCGCGGCTCTACTTCAAGCCCTTTGATATCGACGATGCGTACCTCCCTGGGTATTTATCCATAAAGACTATTCATTCCCGACTGAAGTTGCGCGTTCCAGGATTCTTCGACCCTGATCTCTTTCTCAGTTTCGTCCGAACTTATTTCTACGAGGATTCTCTTCTTGTTGAGGCTCTGTTATCCGACGAGAAGAATGAGGTCAGGGCAGCGGAAGCTGTCGCAAGACGCATCAACCTTCGAGTCGCAGAGCTAATCGAAGACGAGAAGCTTGCTCAGCGGGTAGAGCGTTTTGAGAAAAGCATTGCAGACGGTCAGCCGGAGCTGGCAATGACCGAAGGTATTGCAATCACTTCAGAGGATCGTAGCCGCGTTAAGGACAAGATCGTTGGGGCCGCTGCGGATCTCATTAGGGACGTTCCGAAGGAGAATAACTCCATGATGTTGGCGGCCGCGGTGATTCTGAGCAGCATTCAGTTGCGGCGATTCATGGCCGTGGCTGCTGTTCCTATCGAAATGTCAGGCAATGTCGACGGCAGTCTCGACGTATTAAGTGTCGATGGTGAAAAGCTCGCAGCGATTCGGAGTGACCAGACAGCCTCCGCTGCTGGCCGACAACCGGAACTCTTGGTTGTAATCGATGCGTCAGCCAATTGCATGTTTCAGGTGATCAAAGGAATAGACGACGTGCGGATTGTGAAAAAGTTCGGATCTTCGGATGCAAATCACGAAGACCTTTTGCGCTTCGTCGCAACGCGTGATCTGATTCAGGAGGGAGCGGATATCTTCGAAGATGAGTGCGCTTCACTTATCAAGGAGAGTGGGCTTGCGGTCATTTTGAATCACATCACCAGAAATACGGTTCGGATCGCTATGGAACTTTATTTATCGGTGGCTACGCTGAACGTCATGGACAAGGACTTAGACCGAGTAAAGGGCTTATTACTCGAACAGGGGCTGCGACCTTTCATACACGATGACGTTACGCTAGCTCGAGTCCTGGCTGGTGTCGGTCTCGTGAACACGATTTCCATGCAGGTCTCGACGATTGTTGGCATGAGTGGGGCATTCTTTGGAATGGATGCTGACCTGGTTCGGGAGTCAATCGATCAGCTCCGCAGTCACAATGGGCTGCCGCTTTTGATAGGATCTAAGGAAAACGTGTTCGCCCTCGTGTAGCGAGATTGGCGCACTTGCACGTAAACACCGGATCTCCTCGAACCCCGTTTCTGGACCGGACACGAGCGTGTACTCGATTGCGGAGCGCGATTGAGTGGCGGCTAGTCCCGTGGCGGCAGCTGCTCAGCTAGTGCCGGACTATTTGCTAGTACGTGATTATCCCTCTCCGGCGGCACCCCGGTTCCAAAATTGCTGCCAGGCGCAATTGCCGTGCGCGTCTGGTCATTTGAAATCGCTAGGTGATTTCGCCAGGCGTTGACTTGCCTCGATGCGCGGCCTAACATCCGCGGTAAAGACGCACCACTCTGATGATCGGCCGTATCATTTCGCACTACCACATCGTCGAGAAGCTCGGCGGTGGCGGTATGGGGGTAGTGTACAAAGCGGAAGACACCCGTCTAAAGCGTCTGGTTGCGCTGAAATTTCTTCCTCCACAGGCCGAGCGAAACCCAGACGCAGTCGAGAGATTTAGACGCGAGGCCGAAGCAGCATCGGCCTTAAATCATCCCAACATCTGCACCATTCACGATATCGGCGAAGAAAACGGCGAGCACTTCATCGTTATGGAGTTCATGGACGGCCAGACCATCAAGCATCTGATTGAGGGCAAACCCCTACAGATGGAGCGGTTGCTGGATCTTGGAATCCAAATCGCGGATGGGCTTGATGCGGCTCACTGCGAAGGCATCGTTCACCGCGATATGAAGCCTTCAAATATATTCGTAACCAGACGCGGCCAAGCAAAGATTCTCGATTTCGGTTTGGCCAAGCTCGCACCAACGACGATGGCCGCCAAAGGTGTGAGCGCTTCTGCGATGCCAACCTTAACCGGGCAAGAGCTACTTACCAGCCCGGGGGCGACGATTGGGACAGTCGCGTACATGTCTCCGGAACAGGTGCGGGGCGAAGAGCTGGACAACCGCACAGATATCTTTTCGTTCGGGCTGGCCCTCTATGAGATGGCTACGGGGCAGTTGGCATTTCCCGGGCGGACATCCGGCATCATCATGGAAGCGCTCTTAAACCGGTCGCCCATTCCGGCAACCGCGATGAATTCTGAGGTTCCCCCACAGCTGGAAGACATCATTAACAAGGCCATCGACAAAGACCGTCAGATGCGCTACCAGAGCGCCGCTGAAATCCGCACCGATCTGCAGCGTCTGAAACGCGATACTGTCTCAGGAGTCGTGTCTGCAAGTCACGCTGCGTCCGGCTCGCGTGCCAGTGCCAGGGTCGTTTCTCCGCCAAAGCCACAATCGAAACCAGCTTACTTGAAATGGGTCGTGTCGCTGAGCGCCCTTGCCCTTTTCGCAGGAGGCGGGTTGCTTTTGCGCCAAAAGTTGATCGCTCGTCCTCCATCGAAACATGGGCCAGTTTCGGTGCTGATCGCGGACTTCACCAACGAAACTACTGATCCGATTTTCGATGGAACGCTCGAACCGATGCTGGGAGTGGCGCTCGAAGGCGCATCTTTCGTCAGTCTGTACAATCGCGGACAGGCTCACAAAGTCGCGGCGCAACTACGACCGGGTGCGACACGGCTAGACGAAGGTATGGCGAGGTTGGTCGGCGTGCGCGAAGGGGTCGGGGTTGTCCTGACCGGCACTATCTCCCGCCGAGGCAACCGCTACGCCATTTCCTGCAAGACGCTGGACTCCATGACGGGGAAGCTCATAGCCACAACTGAAGCGGACGCACGCGACAAAGAAACCGTGCTCCGCGCCGTGGACGAGCTGGCCGCTCGCGTTCGAACCACTTTGGGCGATGCCACGCCCGAGTGGGTCCAAATGGCGCAAGCGGAGACGTTCACAACGGGCTCCATCGAAGCGGCTCACCAGTACGCTGCCGCCATGAATCTGCAATGGGCGGGCAAGTACGACGAGGCAGTCCAAGCGTTCAAGCAGACGATTGAGCTGGACCCGAATATGGGAAGGGCTTACGTGGGCGTGGCGGTGATCCTGAATAATCTCGGGCAGCAGAAAGTGGGAATGGAATACTACAAGCAAGCGCTAACCAAGATCGATGGCATGAGCGAGCGGGAAAAATACCGAACGCGAGGTGCTTACTACTTGCATGCGCGCGAGCCAGAGAAGGCTCTCGAAGAATTTCGCAAGCTTGTCGACCTCTATCCCGCGGATTCGGCGGGCATAGCCAACCTGGCACTGGCGCATTTTTATCTTCGTGATATGCCCAAAGCACTCGAGAACGGACGCCGGGCGGTGGAAATCAACCCGCAGAACGTGCCACAAAGAAACAACTTGGGCCTATACGCGATGTATGCCGGGGACTTTGCCACTGCGATCAAGGAACAGCGCAACGTGCTGGACCTCAACTCGTCTTTCGAACGAGCGTATATGGGACTTGCGCTGTCGCAGCTTGCCGAGGGGCAACCGAGTCAGGCCATTGAAACGTACAACCATCTGCAAGGTGTGAGCGTGGTAGGCGCTTCGTTTGCCTCCGGCGGCGTGGCGGACATTGCATTGTTTCAGGGCCGCCCTCGCGAGGCTGTCGCCCTTCTCGAAAAGGGCGTAGCCGCCGACCTGAGCAACAAATCTCTAGAAAGCGCTGCGCAAAAACTTGCAATTATGGGCCATGCGCAATGGCTTAGCGGCCAAACGCCGCAGGCTCTTGCAGCAGCCGACCGCTCCTTGAAGACCAGCAGCGATGATGGGGTAAAATATCTGGCGGCGCGCGTTTATCTCGAGGCGGGCCGTCCGCAGCAAGCTCTGGCCTTGGCGAAAGAGCTCGAGGCAAGTCTCGAAACAGACGGGCGGGCATATGCCAAACTCATCGAAGGGGAAAGGGACTTGGGACACAATCAAGCGCGTAACGCGCTGCAGTCCTTTGAAGATGCAAAAAAAATTGCGGATACCTGGATGGGGCGGGTTGATTTGGCGCGGGCCTATATCGAGCTGAGCAAATTCGCGGAGGCGGACGCTGAGCTGGAAACCTGCTTGAAGCGCCGTGGAGAATCCACCGCGCTGTTTCTGGATGAGTCTCCAACGTATTATTTGTTTCCGCCTGTGTATTACTACCTGGGCAGAGCGCAGGAAGGCTTGAAGAGTCCCGCGGCCGCGGAATCCTATAAGACGCTTTTGAGTTTTAAAGCCAGCGCGGACAAGGACCCTCTGGTCGTAGACGCGCGGCGCCGCGTTGCATCACAGTGACCTTAGCCGACCTCCAAAAGCTCGCGTCCAAATGAGCAAACTGGGCGCCACAGCGACTTGCCGCTCGGGCGTTTATGGAACAACGGCTACCGCTTCGTTGGAGTTAACACTCTGAGCGTTACCTAGGCCTACGGTGGTCACGACGTAGTAGTACGTGGTACCGCTCACGACGGTCGTGTCAACGTAGCCGATGCTGGCCGGGCCTACCGAAGCAATGTTCGTAAACGGCCCGCCGGCGCTGGTTCCCCTGTAAACGTTATAGCCAACGACATTGCTGCTCGCGCTCGCAGTCCAAACCAGGGTTACCGATTGCGCAGCGGGCGGCGGGCCCCCTCCCACGGCGGCGGTCAAATTCGTGGCGGGCGCCGGCGGTGGCGTTTGTAGCAGAACGGAAAGTGTGCGGCCACCGACACTGTCATTTGTAACCGCCACGTCTAGTCTCCCGTCTCCGTTAAAGTCGCCCACTGCCACACCGAGCGACGGGTTGCTCGTGAACTCGAGAGGACTTTGGAATGTACCATCGCCGTTGCCAAGCAAAATCGAAACCTGATTGGCGCCCCCGTTTGCGACGGCTAAATCAACTATCCCATCCCCGTTAAAATCGCCCGTGGCTATTGCGGTCGGACCGCCAAACGACAAGTTAGTCGCGGGGAAGTCCACTTTCGGTTGGAACGTGCCATCACCTTTGCCTAGCAGGATCGAGACTGTGGTGTCATGGTTGTTGCTCACAGCAAGGTCAAGCACGCCGTCGCCATTAAAGTCGGCGGCGGCGACCGAGAACGGGAAGTTACCTGTTGTATGGGCCACCGGACTCTGGAAGGTTCCAGCATCTTTGCCGAGGAGAATGAAAACTTGATTTGTACCCGGATCGGCAACAGCCAAATCGAGCTTACCATCGCGATTGAAATCCCCCGTGGCCACAGAGTTTGTTCCGCTACCTACCGCGTAGGTCAGCGCCGGTGTCCGGAAGGTTCCGTCGCCGTTGCCAAAGAGAATGGAAACGGATTGGCTGTTGCCTCCGTTCGCGACTGCCAGGTCGAGCTTGCCATCTCCATTGAAATCGCCCGCGACCACGGAGAGAGCATCATTTGCAGTATTACCGAGGGCGTACGGGACGGCTGTCCGGAAAGTGCCATCGCCGTTGCCTAGCAGAATCGAAACGATGCTGGGGCCTCCATTGGCGGAGTTCGCCACAGCCAAATCGAGTTTCCCATCGTTGTTGAAGTCTCCTGCGGTCAGCGTAAAGGGATTGCTGCCAACCGCTAAAGTCGGGCCTGCTGTAAACGTCCCGTCGCCGTTGCCAAGCAGAACAGAGACGGTGTTGTCCACAATGTTGGCAGTTGCCAGGTCCAGCTTGCCATCGGCGTTGAAATCTGCCGCAATCAATCCGAAGGGGCTGACACCGGTAGGGTAGTCCACGCGGCTCAAGGACACCGAGGTAGTTGGATTCGTGATCTGGAAAAAGTCTACGTTTGACCCCGGGGAGCCAGGATTGGAAACACTGACGGAAGCCGTGCCCAAAGTAGCTACGTCGGAAGCAAGAATGTTCGCCGCTAGGCGGTTGGTATTAATGAGGGTGGTGGAACGAGGACTACCATTCCATAGCACCGCCGAGCCGGGTACAAATCCTGCACCATTGACCGTCAGCGTAAATTGCGACTGACCTGGCGGGGAGCTTTCTGGAACCAATGGTTGATTGAGTTGCGCAACTGGGATAGTAATCGAGAATGTGTTCGATGCTCTTCCGCCGACGCCGCTTACTGACGCAATGAGTGTGTAGCCGGTCCCTGGCGCATTAATGCTGAGGTTTGGAAACTGAGCCAATCCCGTGGCGTTTGTAGTCGCGGCGGGGCCTCCCGACAGAGTTCCACCGCCGGGGTTATTTCCGATGACCAATGCGACGTTCACTCCCGGAAGCGCTGCCCCAGTCGAGTCGGTAACTTGAACGACCACTGGAGGTGTCATCAGGGCGCCTGCCGCGGTCGTCGTGGGTTGCTGAACAAAGGTGACAAGCCCAGTGTTGGCGAAGACCGTGAGCGGCAACACAGTGGGTGCAGTGACGTGGGGAGGAAACGACGAGTCCGTGGCTTGTACTTGGACGTTGAATGCTCCAGGAGTTGTAGCTGCGCCGGTGATTGCGCCACTGGTGCTGGGAGTAAGCCCAGTTGGCAGTCCGGTAACACTCCATGTAATTGGCGGAATCCCACCGCGTGAGGACAGAGAATTATTGTAGGTCGAGTTTTGAACGGCAGGAGGCAAGCTGGTGCTGATTATGGTAAGCGGATCCGTTTGTCGGATGCTGAGCTGTTGCGAGGCGGCATGCCCGGCTGAATCCGTGACCTGTACTGTAAACGGAAACGTCGCTGGGAAAATGCAGAAAACGCCCGGCGAACATCCGGGAACGCCGGAAATCAACCCAGTGGCGGGATTCAGCGTCAGATGCCCGTTTATCCCTGAAGTGAACGGCAAAATGCCGCTGGTGATGCTATACGTCAATGGCGGAGTTCCGCCGAAAGCTTGTATTTGGCCGCTGTAGGATGTTCCTGTAATGGCGTCGAGCAGGCCTTGCAGAACGAAGATTCCCCCGCCCGGAAAAGAGCCTCCTGGAAAGCTGAATGGGACCGTGTTTGTGTTTGTGTTCGGGGCTTGTGAAGTGACGACCGGCGCAAGAAGGCCCTGGCTGATCGCTGTCATGGCGTCGCCCGTGATCGGTCCTCGCAGCGTAAGGAAAGCTTGTTCACCCGGGGCGAGTGAAAAGGTTGTATTCGTGACGCTGGAATTCTTTGCGACTGTGGGGTCCGTCGCCGTGTCGGTTGGGTTAAATGTGGCAGCAGGCAGGATAGGAGGATTGCTGACGTCAACCAGCAGCACGTTAGATTGTTGCAAACCGAGAGAGCATCCAACGGCCACTGGGTTGGCGTAAATCTTGTTCAGAAGGAGTTGAAGCGGGCTCGTCACCGGTTGTGCGCTGACGAGTTGGACGTGGTAGGAAGCTGAGGTGTTGCCGCTATTGGTTACAAGGTAGTTGGCGTCCGATATCGGCGCATTGGTTGTAAGTGCCGTCGACGAAACATTGGGGCTGGAGACGTTGGGACTGGAAACATTTGGGCTCGAGACATTCGGGCTGGAGACGTTGGGACTGGAAACATTTGGGCTCGAGACGTTGGGCACCGCCAATCCCCCCGCAGCGGGCGTATTAGTAAAGGACTGGCTGGAGACGTTGGGGCTGGAGACGTTGGGGCTGGATACATTCGGGCTAGAAACGTTCGGACTCGAGACGTTGGGGCTGGATACATTCGGGTTAGGGAAATTGGGGCTCGAGACGTTGGGGCTAGAGACGTTCGGGTTGTAGACCTCCACTCCGACAATCGTGGTGCCCGCGGGTTTGCCGTCAGGATCGATCAATCCCGGGACGGTACCATCGGCGTTCAGAAGGAGGAAGCTGGAGAGACCTCCGGCGGTCAGATTCCCGGTCGAGTCGATTTCGTTCACTTTGACCAGGATGCTCGCGGTTGGATTGCTTGAGAGGGCAAACAACGGCCGTGTGATGCCGTTATGGGGACCGACGTTGACGCTGATTTGGCTAGTCGGCGCGGGAAGCACAGCAGGCGGCGGATTCGATGTGGCGATGAAGGACGCGAAACCACTGGGATCAGGAGAGCCATTGCCCAGTTGCGGCTGGTTCGCAATCGTCAGACGGAAGCTTCTTTCAACCGATGTGAAGTTCTGCACCAGAACGACGAAGGCACGCTGGAGGGTGGTGCTCAACGGCTTGGAGGTCTGCGGCGATGAAACTGCCAAACCCTGGGTAATGCGGCTGCTGTATATATTTTGGTTTCGGCTGGCGGTTGCTGTGGGATCGCACGGAGTTGGCCGTGGTTTCGTGGGGTCGAACACACTCATGCCAGAGAATATAGGAGTGTATTTGGTCCAATCCCCGCTTGTCGGCGCCTGGACGTCACGATTGTCGGTCCACGTTGCAATGTGCACGGGGGCAGGTTCGGGAGCCGTATCAAACGTCCAGGAACTTCCATTGGGCTTAAAGGTTGGCCCCGCGATGTCCACGTAGTCGCCCAGAAAAGGCGCAATGCCACCTTCAAAGATGGGCAGGTTGGGAGGATTTACTTCCAGCTGCTGCACCGGAGCATTCACGCCCGGCGTCAATCCTGTAGTACCGAAGCGATACTGCGACACACGCGCAGTCGTGAAGCTCGGAACTCCTGCAGGGCATGTGCCAGCGGGGGTGAACTGCGCCACGCGCACATCCAACAAATGACGCATAGCGGTCAACCCGGCATCGTTGACAAACGGTCCAAATATGGGTGCGACTGGCTCTGTTACATCAACGCGCTGCTCGAGAACCAATCGGCCCTGAGCATCGGGAACGGGAAACCCATCGGCGTTGAAGTTATATGCGGACGGGTATGCGGGTGAGAAGGACCCCAGAGTGTGGTCGAGGTGCAGATCATAGTAAAGGACCATGAGTTTCCCGCCCGCAAAAGTTAGCGCGGGCATGAACTGATTGCCGCGGGTGAAACTGTCTGAGAAGTCGTCGGTGACCGCATTGTTGTCGACACGGAAGGGCGTGGTCCAGTTAACGCCGTCCAAGGAGGTCGACATCATAATTCTGGCATCCCCCATCGACTGCGGATCCCGCTGGGACCACGCCAGATAAATCTGACCGCATCCGTCGATTGCGAGCGCAGGAAATGCCGTCGTTCGCATCTCTGGACCGCCAACGCTGGTGGATAGCGTGATTTGGTCAAAAAACGAGGGAGTCGCGGACGGGCTGCTTGGATTAAACGCTGGCAGGGTAATGATCGGAACGCCTAGCGCAAACGTCTGCCCACCATCAATCGATTTGGCGACAGTGATCCCGTCAGGCGTGCTCGCCGCCGCCACGGTTCGCCACGCCACGTACACATTTCCGGTGCCGGGATCAATGCCGATCGTAACCCCTTGATTCAGTGGAAACGTCTCGCTCAGCTTGACGGGCGTGCTCCACGTTGCCCCGCAATCCGTTGATCTCGAGAGATACACCTTCGTGCGAAGGAGCGAGTTCCCGACAAAGTCGCTCCAGGCCATGTAAACATTTCCGGCTGGAATTTTTTGTGTGACCATGCCACCCGGCGCTCCTGGCTCCGGCACATTGATCGAGCAAACCGCCGTGCCTCGGGGAATATCCACGGCGATCCATGGTTTGTCCAAGAATTGTCCGGCGTTGCCAGTGTCTAGCACTGCCGTGCTGATGTATCGGATAGGGTCGGTGTTAGTGCTGGTTGTCGTGGTGGTAGCCGTTCCGTTTTCTTTGTTGTTCAGGTCTATGAATCTGGAGATAAACACCACGCCGCTGTTTTGCGTGCGGCTAAACGCAATACCGCTGTAGAAAAAAAGTCCGTTTGTGCCCGCACGCACCACGGGATCGGACGCCGCTTGAAACTGCGTAGGGGTCTTCAGTGGCGAAGCCATTCCTTCTGGCGTGCCGTCCAGCGGATACCCAGGCAGCAATGTGCTTTGCCAGGTCGCCCCACCGTCAAACGATTTGAAAACGCCCAGCCACGCATCGCCTGTCTCTCCCGTGGCGAGAAAATTCAGGTCCACGGTTCGGTAGTCATTCGCGCCCGCGAGCAAGTGCTGAGGATTCCGCGATGACACCGCAATGGAGGGCTCATTTTGCCGCTGCAAGAAGGGGTCTCCGCCGGGCCATTGCGTGCCGGAAACCATGTTGACGTTTTGTCCGGGGGTAGGGCCCTGTGCCCAGGCGGACTGGACACAGGTGAGGCCCGCCACCAAGGAGATCCCGAGAAGAATGGAATTCCGCGAAGCGGCGAACATAATTCCTCCATTCAGGCCCAGCCAGCAGCGGTGGACTATCAGGTTTCAAATCGTGAAACTTGCAGGAAATTCGTATCTCTTGAGATTGCGAGGCAGCCCATGGGTACTGTTACTCCTAGGGGCCCGGTTGCAGCGCCTATTCAGCAGGCATTTCACGGAGACTGGTGAAGTGCCGGAAGATTTACTCTTCGCTGTGTGCGTTGTCAAGTGAAAATCAAGAGAGGACGGGCATGCTCTGTGGCGGAATGGTCCGCTGCAAAATCGGGAAAATGGCACGCTCTGCCACAACGCGGTTCGGCGGCAATCCGTTCTGTTTCGAGCTTTGAAACTCAAGGCACCTGCGCTCGACTGAAGAACGATCCTGAAAAGGATGGCAACTCTGAAAACGTCCGATTCCTGCGAAGCGGTCCAGAAGTCTTAGAGCTTTAACAGAAGCGCGCTTCCCGCGAAGTAGATGACGGGAGCAAGGTGCTCTGGCGCGCTTTCGATAAAGCGACTTGGAGGGAGCCGCGCGGGTTTGCGGCGGACGCGGACCCTATGCAAATTGAATTGAGGGGAGAGCTGGCGTCGGAGTGCGCCGGAACTGTTTGGCGGAGCACAGCAGATGACACGGTACGGCTGGAAGGCGACTATTGCGAAAAGATGTTGTGAAGAGAGTGCCTGAGGAAGCCGGAAGAAGAGATTTGTTCGGCGATAAGGCGAACAGCAACGGACCGTGCCAAAGCACGCAGGGTTTTCTTGATGTGGAGAGTTGTTTCATGCGGCTACAGTGACCAGGGGTGGAGAACGAAGCTGTACTTCGGTGGCCGTGAGTGTCTGGACGACCACCATCGGTCCAGCGCACTTGGGGCAGAGCCAAAGATCACTGGAGTCCTTGGTGCCTGACGTGTGTTGCTCTGTCTGCAGTGCTGAGCCGAGCAAGGAAAAGCAAAGAGGCAAGAGCGTGGCACGTCGCCGGTTGGCCAGGAAGCCGAAATGCCGGATGCGCACGAAGCTGTCTGGAAGCAGATGCAACAGGAAGCGACGCAGGAACTCATTGACAGATAGAGTCAGCAACTTCTGCTCGTTGTTGTGAGCGGAATCGCGCCAGCGAAAGGTGACTTTCTGGTCGGCGAAGAAGACCAGTCGGTGGTTGGAAATGGCTACGCGATAGGTGTAACGACCCAGATAGCGGAGCACATACTCCGGGCCTCCGAACGGTCGTTTCGCATAGACCACCCAGTCCTTTCGGAACAGTGGCCTCAGCCAGGCAGCAAAGGTTTTCGGTTGAGCGAGCCGCTTCAAGTCTCCATGAAAGCTGAGCTTGCCGTCATGAGAGGCGCGCTTGAGCGCCTCGTGGAACTTGCCGCGAAAGACGCGACCGAGCACCTCAACGGGAAGAAAGAAGTCGTAGCGTGGCTTGATCCAGCGGGTGCGATCGGCCGAGAGTCCACCGGCCGACACGACGCAATGCACGTGCGGGTGGAGTTCAAGTTTTTGACTCCAAGTATGCAGCACGCTGAAGAAGCCGATTTCTGCACCGAGATGCTGGGGGTCGCGCGCGATTTCGAGAAGTGTTTCCGCACTGGTGCGAAACAAAAGATCGTAGACGAGCTTCTTGTTCTGCAACGCCAACGGGGCCAAATGACGGGGAAGTGTGAAGACCACATGCATGTAAGCGGTCGGAAGAAGTTCCCGGCGACGCTTTTCCAGCCAGCGTTCGCGAGCACCAGCCTGACACTTCGGACAGTGCCGGTTGCGGCAAGAGTTGTAGGAGATGGCGCGATGTCCGCAACGAGTGCACTCATCGAGATGTCCGCCGAGCACGGCAGTACGACAACGCACGATAGCCAGTAGCACTTTGACGTGCTTCCAGCTGATCCACTTACGGCTTCGTTCGATGAATGCGTCTCCCGCAGCGCGAATCAGATCGGCCACCTCGAATGGTGGCCGACCCATTTACTCCTCCTGCGGTGACTCGCTTTTCAGTGACAACGAGTCCAGAGGACTTGCTGTCGCGTTCAGGTGACGTTCGGAAATGTGGAGGTAGAGGGTGGTCTGTTCCAGATCGTTGTGGCCTAACAGCATCTGGATGCAGCGTAGATCCGTACCTCGTTCCAGAAGATGCGTTGCGAAACAATGACGAATGGTGTGTGGGTGTACCTGTTTTTTGATGCCCGCTCGCTTGGTGGCATTCCGACACGCGTGCCAAACCGCTTTCGTGGAAATCGGTTTGTCGCTGCTATGGTGCCGGTTGCCGGGAAACAGCCACTCGCTTGGCTTTCGCTTTAAGCGGCGCCAGTGCTTGCGGAACTCGTCCAGCAGTTTTGGGCTCAGCATGACATCGCGATCTTTGCGACCCTTGCCACCCTGGACGTGAATGACCATGCGCCGGCTGTCGACATCGGTAACTTTCAGGTGCGTCAGCTCGGCACGCCGCACCCCGGTGGCGTAGAGCGTCATGAGCAGCGTGCGATGGTAGGGAGTAAGAGCTGCATCGATGAGTTGCGCAACTTCTTCCTGGCTCAAGACCGTGGGCAGAGAAACTACCCTTTTCGGATAGGGAGTCTCGGTTGTGCTCCAGACCCTCTTGAGCGTCTTGGTGTAGAAGAACCGCAGAGCCGCGAGATATACCGTGACGGTGCTCGCAGCGAATTTCCGCTTCGTGAATAGTTCCGATTGATATTCTCGAATGTGCTTAGGGCCCAGGCGGTCAGGAGACCGTTGGAAGCGTCGCGAAAATCTTCCACTATCCGAATGTAGCTGCTTATGGTAGTTTCAGCGTAATTACGACGCTGGAGTTCTTCCAGCATCATTTTTCTGAGATGGGTCACAGGGACCTCCTTGTGACCCAAACTTATCTCAGCCGCTAGGCAACCATCGCTCCGTTCACCTCACGCGCAGCGTCCGCCGCTCGCGCGGCTTCGTCCAAGTCGGATTACCGGACATCAGGACTGAGGCACAAAATTGGTCCTTGATGCAGGGCTCTGGTTGCCAGAGGAGCACATCTGTTCCTTCGGGCAGGTGTTTGGGTGTCTGCGCTTGTGCCACAGTGGAATATGAACTGGAGGAATCACATGGCGCAAACG
>WNFC01004776.1_pt1 | contig 14785 bp, 17 predicted proteins | sample 5400541 | NCBI WGS metagenome assembly WNFC01 (sample SAMN13153342, study PRJNA577476) | soil metagenome | isolation source: 120 cm saprolite under Douglas fir tree site 2 hole 2 replicate 1 | place: USA:California | collected 2015-04-18
CCGCTGGGCGGCCAAGGAAGCGGTGATCAAGTGCTTCGACGGCACCGGCATCTGCTTCCCGCGCCGGCGCATCGAGGTCCTGCCGGGACCCAACGGCGCGCCGCGCGCCCGCCTCCTGGGCAACGACCGCGGCGCCCAGCTCGAGGTGAGCATCACCCATCACAGCCGTCTCGCCGTGGCGACGGCGCACCTCGAGATCCCCGACGCGGGCCCGGCGATGCTGCCGGCCCCAGACGCCGTCCTGATCCCCGCCCGCCCGAAAGACGCGCACAAGGGAACCTTCGGCACCGCCGTCGTGCTCGCGGGAAGCCTCGGCCTCACCGGCGCGGCCTACCTCTCCTCGACTGCCGCGGCGCGCACTGGCGCGGGTCTCGTGCGGCTCCTGGTCGCGGCCACGATCTACCCCATCCTCGCCACCAAGTGCACCGAGGTCATGGCGACGCCCGTGCCGGAGGTCGCGCCCGGCGCCGTCGGCCACGCCGCCTACGACTCGATCCTCCGCCAGCTGGAATCCGCCGCGGTCGGCGTCATCGGCCCGGGCCTTGGACGCGACAGCTCGACCTGGCGGCTCGTCGTCGACCTCGCGCTCCACGCCCGCTGCCCGCTGGTGATCGACGCCGACGGCCTCAACGCGCTCGCCGACTCGCCGCGCTCGAAGGGCAAGCTCGGCGCCAGACGCGTCTTGACGCCGCACCCCGGCGAGCTCGCGCGACTCACGGGCAAGACAGCGGACGCGATCAACGCGGATCGGCCGGCGGCCGCGCGCAGGGCGGCCAGGGAGTGGGGCGCGGTCGTCGTGCTGAAGGGCGCGCACACGGTGGTCGCCCATGCTGACGGCCGCATCAGCGAAGACCCTCACGAGGTGCCGGCCCTGGCCACCGGCGGCACGGGCGACGTGCTGTCGGGGATCATCGGCGGCCTGATGGCGCAGGGTTCCGAGCCCTTCACCGCAGCGGTGACCGGCGTCTACATCCACGCCGCGGCGGGCCGCCAGATCGCGGAGCGGATCGGCGACTCAGGACTTCTGGCGAGCGACCTCTTGCCAGAGATCCCGCTGGTCATGAACGTGCTGCGCCAGGGCGGGCTCTGAGCGGCTCGCTCCGCTGGGCTGAAGTCGACCTGGGCGCGATCAGCGCCAACTGCGCGCGGATCCTCGGCCACCTGCCCAGGGGCACGCGGCTCTTCGCCGTCGTCAAGGCCAACGGCTATGGGCACGGCGCAGTGCCGGTCGCGCACGCCGCGCTCGAGGGCGGCGCCACCGGCCTCGCGGTCGCGACGCTCGAAGAGGCGGCGCAGGTCCGCGGCCTTGTCGACCACGAGCAGATCCTGGTCATGGGCGGGCTGCTGCCCGCGCAGGCGAGGACCGCGGCCGCGAGCGGATGCAGCATCGCGGTCTCGAGCCGCGAGCTGGCGGAGGCGCTCGGAGCGTCCGAGCGTCCGGTCCCGATTCACCTGAAGATCGACACCGGCATGGGCCGCTTCGGCTGCGCCCCGGAGGAAGCCCCGGCCCTCGCCCAGCTCATCGACGAAGCGCGCGGCACCCGCCTGGCCGGGACGTGGACCCACTTCGCCTCGTCCGGATCCGACGACGTAATGACGCAGCGCCAGTTCGACCTGTTCGTGGAAACGGTCGCTCGGTTCGAGGTCGGGCCGGGCATGCGCCACGCCTGCAACTCAGTCGGCGCGCTCAACCACCCCGACTTCGCGCTCGAGGCCGTGCGCTGCGGCATCGCGATCTACGGCTGCGAGTGGCCGGGCACGCAGCCCGCGGTGGCGGTGCGGTCGAGCATCACTCACCTGAAGACCGTTGAGACGGGAGCGACCGTCGGCTACGGCGCGACGTGGCGTGCGCGTGGGCCAGCGCGCGTGGCGACGGTCGCCATCGGTTATGCGGACGGCGTGCACCGCGCTCGCGCGAACCGCGGGCACGTCCTGGTCCGCGGCCGGCGCGCCCCGCTCATCGGGATGGTGAGCATGGACGCGATCACGCTCGACGTCAGCGACGTCCCGGGCGTCCAGGTGGGCGACGCGGCGACGCTGATCGGCCGCGACGGCGACGAGTCGATCACCGCCGAAGAGGTCGCCGAATGGTCGAGAACGATCAGCTACGAGGTGCTCACCTCGATCGGTTCTCGAGTCGAACGTCGCCATTCCTCCCCATCTACGGGGAGGTGGCCCGCCGGCGCGGAGGGGCCCGGGGAATAGCCCTCCGCGCCCACCGTTTCAAGTGGGTGAAAGGCAGGTGATCCTAAACTGGCCGTACAGATGGCGGAACCGGCCGCACAAACTGCCTTCACGGAAGAGGCTTTGACCCACCTGGACACGCTCTACAGGGGTGCGCTGCGGCTCACCCACGATCCCGACCAGGCCCAGGACCTCGTCCAGGAGGCTTACCTGCGCGCGCTCCGCTACCAGCACAGCTACCAGACCGGGACGAACATGAAAGCCTGGCTGTTCGCGATCATGCGCAACCTCTTCTGGGACCGCTTCAAGGGCTCGCGAAAAGAGGACGTGAGCCTGGATGACGTGGGCGACTTCGTCCTGTACGAGAAGCTGCGCGACGAAGGCGCGAGGCCCGAGTCCGACGTGCTGGACAAGATCGCCGCGACAGAGGTTGTCGCCGCGGTCGACAAGCTGCCGCCCCTCCACCGCGAGGTGGTGCTGCTGGTCGATGTGGAAGGCTTCTCCTACAAGGACGCGGCTCAGACGCTCGGCGTGCCCATCGGGACGGTCATGTCCCGCCTCCACAGGGCCCGCCAGCAGCTTCAAAAATCCCTCTATGAGTACGCCGTCGAATCGGGTATCGTCCACTCCGGCGGCATGACACAGGTGCCAAACCAATGAGATGCGAAGAGTGCGCTAACAAGCTCGACCGCTACGTCGACCGCGAGCTGACCAACACCGAGGCCCTGGAGGTCCAGCTGCACCTCGAAGGCTGCCCGGACTGCATGGACAACTACGAGTTCCAGGAACACCTGAAGCGCCTGGTCAAGCACTCGTGCGACTGCGACACGGCCCCGCCGGCGTTTCGAGACAAGCTGCGCCAGATCCTCAGCTGAAGCTGGCCGAGGCCCGGCTTTACGTGATCACGCCGGACGCGACGCCCGAGCGGGTGCTTGAGATTGCCACCGGCGCCGTGCGCGGCGGGGCGGACGTGGTGCAGCTTCGCCACAAGTCGCTGCCGCGCGGCGAGCTCCTGACGCTCGCGCGCCGGATTCGCGAGTCCTCCCCATTCATGGGGAGGTGGCCCGAAGGGCCGGAGTTGCTGGAGCGAACCCGTAAGCCACTGCTCATCATCAACGACCACGTCGACATCGCGCTGCTCAGCGGCGCCGACGGCGTCCACCTCGGGCCCGACGACCTCTCCATCGAAGCGGCGCGCCACGTCGCGGGCGATCGGCTGCTCATCGGCGCGTCGGCGTCCACGGTCGAGCGCGCGCTGCAGGCGGTCGAGGAAGGCGCGGATTATCTCGGCTCCGGCCCCGCGTTCGCCACCCCGATCAAGGCCCAAAAGCAGGTCATCGGGCCGCGCGGCGTTGCCGCCATCGCGCAGGCGGTCGACGTCCCCGTCTTCGCGATCGGCGGCATCGACGAGTCCAACGTGGGCGAGCTCGCCCTGGCCGGCGTCCGCCGCGCGGCAGTCATCCGCGCCGTCTCCGACTCCCCAGACCCCGAGCAGGCCGCGCGCCGCCTGCGTGCCATGCTCACCGTCAGATGAGCGTTCGCGGTGTCGGCGAGCAGGGGTTGCTCGACCGGATCAAGCCCTACCTCGACGCCCGCGCGGGCGGTGACGATGCGGCGGTCATCGCCGACGCGACAGGCTTTGTCGTGGCGAGCACCGACATGTTCGTCGAGGGCGTGCACTTCGACCTCGGCTGGATGACCGCGGAGGACGCGGGCTGGCGGTCGCTCGCGCTTGCGCTGGGCGACCTGGCGGCGAACGGCGCGGACCCGGCGTGGGGGCTCGCCTCGGTCGCCCTCCCTAAGACGTGGACGGTGGACGACCTGACCGGCCTCTATGCGGGCATGGCCGCCCTCGGCAGGCGCTTCAAGCTCGAGATCGTGGGCGGAGACCTCACCTCGATCGACGGCCCGGCCGTCCTTTCGCTGACCGTCACAGGTCGCACCACGAAGATGCCGCTCGCGCGCGCGCAGGCCGAGGCCGGCTGGTCAGTCGCCGTCACCGGTCCGCTTGGAGCGGCCGCCGTCGCGCTGCGCGAACGCCGCACTCACCGGCTCGTGCCGCTCATCGATCAGGGGCGCCGCCTCAACGAGCTCGGGCTGTGCTGCGGCGACGTGTCGGACGGCCTCGTGCGCGAGATGGAGAAGTTCCGCGCGATGGCGGGAGTCGGCTGCGTGCTCTGGGCCGAGGACGTGCCGCGCGCGGCGGGCGCCACGATCGAGGACGCCCTCACCAGCGGCGAGGAGGCTGAGCTCGTGTGCACCGGCCCCGCCGAGCTGTTGAAGAGAGCAGGCCTGCAGCCGGTTGGGACGCTCACCGACGACGGCGAGGTCAAGGTCATCGACGCCCGCGGCGCCCCGGTCAGGCTGAAGCGCACCGGATACGACCACTTTGCCTGACGTCACCACCAACTCTCCCGCCGAGACCGAAGACCTGGGGAGGGAGTGGGGGGAGAAGCTGCAGACAGGCGACGTGGTGCTGTTGAAGGGCGAGCTCGGCGCGGGCAAGACGACCTTCGTCCGCGGCATGGCGCAAGGCGTGGGGTCGCGGGCGCCTGTGGCGAGCCCGACCTTCCAGCTCGTACGCATCTACCAGGGCCGCGTCCAGCTTGCTCACGTGGACCTGTACCGCGTCGAGAACAGCGCGGAGCTCTCGGACCTCGGACTCGAAGAGCTGGCCGGCGCGGGTGCCGTCGTCGTGGAGTGGGGAGAGCGTCTTGAGGTCGACGGTGCTGCGCTCATCGACTTCGAGCATCTCGGCGGCGACCGCCGCCGCATCCGGACGATCCGTGATCTTCGTCATTGACACCTCGTCGACACGATGGGCTGTCGCCGAGATCGACGAGGCGGGCCATGGCCGCACGCTGGTCGAGTCGAGCGACCGCCCCGACCTGGCGCCGATCTACGACAAGATCACGCGCCCGTCCAGGGTCGCCGTCGCCACCGGCCCAGGGTCGTTCACCGGCCTGCGCGTCGGGGTGTCGTTCGGGCTCGGCGTTGCGATGGGCCTCCGCATCCCCATCGTCGCGCTGGCCAGCCTCGACCTCCGTGCGGCCAGGAGCAACTTGCCGGCGACCGCCGTCATCGAGGCTGGTCGTGGCCGCGTCTACTACCAGGTGCCAGGCGGCGAGGCGGCGCATGGCGAACCGGCAGACGTTCCCGCGTCACATCCTCTGGTCGGCGACGTCGCTCCCAAAACAGGGGCCGCGCTGCTCGCGACGGGCCATCGCTTCGTGCCGGTCGGGCAGCTGAGGGACTTCGCCGCGGCGGCCTCGATGGTGCTCGAAACGGCCCGCGAAGTGGCCTATGGTAGTCTCGAAATCAAGTACATGCAGACCTTTTCCGCGAAGCGCTAGATGGTTCAGATAAGGCAGCAGCTCGCGCTGGAGCTGATGCGCGAGGCCGACGTGAACACGGTCCAGGAAATCGAGCGCGAGATCTTCGCGACACCCTGGCCGCGCAACGCGTACTACCGCGAGCTGGCGTCGCGCGCCAGCGCCCATTACGTCGTGCTGCGCCAGGAAGGACTGGTCGAGAGGCCGGCCGGCTATCGCGTCGCCGACTTCGACCCGACGATCATCGGCTATGGCGGCATGTGGCGGATGTACGACGAGGCCCACGTCACGACGATCGGCGTGCGCCGCGACCTGCAGCACCACGGCTACGGCCGCATCATCTTCGCCGGCCTGGTCCAGGCCGCGTATGACATGGGCGCGAAGTGGGTCACGCTCGAGGTCCGCACCAGCAACGACAACGCGATGAAGATGTACGAGGCCTTCGGCTTCAAGGTCATCGGGCGGCGAAAGGGCTACTACACGGACAACGGCGAGGACGCCATCGTGATGTGGTCGGACTCCATCCACTCGCCGCGTTTTCGCAAGGCGTACGAGGCAAACCTGGACCGGATCGACGCCGACGTCCAGGGCCTGCGCCGTGACCTGTTGACCAAGTAGGGTCCTCTCCCCATTCATGGGGAGGTGGCCCGCAGGCCGGAGGAGCAAGTAGGGTCCTCCCCATTCATGGGGAGGTGGCCCGCAGGGCCGGAGGGGCTGGTTGACACTGACTTTAGGAATCGAGACGTCATGCGACGAAACGTCAGTCGCGGTCGTGGAAGGCGGTCGCCGGGTCCTCAGCAACGTCATCCACTCGCAGGTCGACCTGCACCGAGAGTTCGGCGGTGTCGTCCCCGAGCTCGCAGCGCGAGACCACCTCGAACGGCTGCCGCATTTGCTCGACCTCGCGCTGGCGAAGGCCGCCGTCCAGCCGGCCGACATCGACCTTTGCGCCGTGACCCGCGGCCCCGGCCTGGTGGGCTGCCTGCTGGTCGGGGTGGGAGTAAGCGAGGGCCTGGCCGCGGCGTGGGCGAAGCCGATCACCGGCGTCAACCATTTATGGGGCCACATCTACGCCGCGATGCTCGCGCGGCCGGACCTCGAGCCACCGCTCCTCGGCCTCGTGGTGAGCGGGGCCCACTCCGACCTCGTGAGGATGCCCGAGCACGGCCGATTCGAGGTCATCGGCCGCACTCGCGACGATGCCGCCGGTGAAGCCTTCGACAAGGCGGCCCGCATGCTCGGCCTGGGCTTCCCCGGCGGCCCCGCGCTCGACCGCCTCGCCCGCACCGGTGACGCCAGGCGCCAACCGCTGCCGCGGCCCTCGCTGCCCGGGCTCGAGTACAGCTTCAGCGGCCTGAAGACCGCCCTCCTCTACCGCCTCCGCGACCTGGGCGACAGGATCACCGACCAGGACCGCGCCGACCTGGCCGCGGCGTTCGAGCGGTCGGTGGTCGAGTCGCTCCTGGAAAAGCTGGACAAGGTCCTCCCCACTGGTGGGGAGGTGGCCCGCAGGGCCGGAGGGGAGCTGCAAGAAGTCGTCGTGGCCGGCGGCGTGGCCGCCAACTCGCTCCTCCGCCGGCGGGCCGCCGAGGTGGTGGAGGGCAGGGCCCGGCTCACGATGCCGCCGCTCGAGCTGTGCACCGACAACGCCGCCATGATCGCCGCCGCAGGGACCTACGCCGCCGTTCACCCGGCCGACGTCGACCCCTCTCTAAGCTGGTAAGGCGATGAGCGTGAAGGGCTGGACGGTGGTCTTCAGGGGCGAGCGCATCCAGGCCGACCTCCTGGCGGCCGTCCTGGGTGCGGACGGCCTCCGGGTCGAGGTCTTCGGCGACCACGCCTACGGGGTCGGCGTCAACCTGACGGAGGCCCGGGTGATGGTGCCGGACGACCAGGCCGAGACCGCCCGGCGGCTGATCCGGGAAGCTGAATCGGCCCCCATCGACGAGGACGAACCGGAACCGGCTTAGCCTTCCACCCCGTGCCCGGCGGTCACACCCGGGAGTGGTCTAGTATTTAGCAGTCGACCTGCCAGAGTGCTAAGCGCTCGGGTGTGGGGAGTGCCAAACCAACAGCTGAGGAGGGCTGCACATGAACCTGAGACCGTTGGGCGACCGCGTAGTGGTCAAGCCAGTCGAGAAAGAGGAAAAGACCAAGAGCGGGATCGTCCTTCCGGACACCGCCAAGGAGAAGCCCCAGGAGGGCATCGTCGAGGCCGTGGGGACCGGAAGGATCCTGGACAACGGCACCAAGGTGCCGATGGAGCTCGAGGTCGGCGACAAGGTGCTTTACGCGAAGTACGCCGGCAACGAATTCAAGATCGAAGAGATCGAGTACCTGATCGTCTCGGAGAAGGACGTACTGGCGGTCGTCGCCAGCAACGGCAAAAAGAAGTAACCCGGCAGAAATAGAAGAGGGACGCATATGGCAAAAACAGTCACATTCGACGTCGAGGCGCGACAGCACCTCAAGAAGGGCATCGACACCGTTGCCCAGGCGGTACGCATCACGCTCGGCCCCAAGGGCCGCAACGTGGTCCTCGAGAAGAAGTTCGGCGCCCCGACCGTCACCAACGACGGCGTGACGATCGTGCGCGAGATCGAGCTCAAGGACGCGATGGAGAACACAGGCGCGCAGCTCCTGCGCGAGGTCGCGACCAAGACCAACGACGTGGCCGGTGACGGCACCACCACGGCCACGATCCTGGCCCAGACCATGATCAGCGAAGGCTTCCGCAACGTCACGGCGGGCGCCAACCCCATGCAGCTCAAGGTCGGAATCGAGAAGGCCGTCGAGGCCGTCGTCGACGAGATCAAGAAGCTCGCCCAGCCGGTGGCCGACAAGAGCGAGGACGTCGCCCACGTCGCGGCCATCTCGAGCCAGTCGGAAGAGATCGGCAAGCTCATCGCGGAGGCCAACCTGAAGGTCGGCAAGGACGGTGTCATCACCGTCGAGGACAACCAGGCAATCTCGACCGAGCTCGAGTTCGTCGAGGGCATGCAGTTCGACCGCGGCTACATCGCCGCCTACATGGTCACCAACCCGGACCGCATGGAAGCGGTGCTGGACGAGCCATTCGTGCTCATCACCGACCGCAAGATCTCGGCCATCCAGGATCTCTTGCCAGTGCTCGAGAAGGTCGTGCAGCTGGGCAAGCCCCTGCTGATCGTGGCCGAGGACGTCGAGGGCGAGGCGCTCGCCACCCTCATCGTCAACAAGCTCCGCGGCACGTTCACCGCGGTTGCCGTCAAGGCGCCGGGCTTTGGCGACCGCCGCAAGGCGATGCTCGAGGACATGGCGATCCTGACCGGCGGCACCGTGGTCTCCGAGGACCTCGGCCTCAAGCTCGACCAGACCAAGATCGAGCAGCTGGGCAAGGCCCGCAAGGTCACCGTCACCAAGGACGACACCACGATCGTCGTCGACATCGAGAAGGACGAGAAGCGGCGCCAGGCCATTCAGGGCCGGATCAAGTCGATCAAGGCGCAGATCGAGGAGACCACCTCCGACTTCGACAAGGAGAAGCTGCAGGAGCGGCTGGCCAAGCTGGCCGGCGGCGTCGCGGTGATCAAGGTCGGCGCGGCCACCGAGGTCGAGCAGAAGGAGAAGAAGCACCGGATCGAGGACGCCCTGAGCGCAACCAGGGCCGCGATCGAAGAGGGCATCGTCGCGGGCGGCGGCACCGTGCTGCTGAACGCGCAGAAGAAGCTCGACGGCGGACTCGGCCTGAAGGACGACCAGGCGACCGGTGTCGCGATCGTCCGCAAGGCGCTCGAGGAGCCGGTCAAGCAGATCGCGCTCAACGCCGGCAAGGAGGGTTCGCTCATCGTCGAGCAGATCCGCAAGAGCAAGCCCGGTGACGGCTACGACGCACTCAACGACCGGTTCGTGAACATGTTCGAAGCGGGAATCGTCGACCCCGCGAAGGTGACTCGGTCGGCTCTGCAGAACGCAGCCTCGATCGCAGCGATGGTCCTCACCACCGAGGCGATGGTGACCGAGGTGCCTGAGGAGAAGAGGAACTCTGGGATGCCGGGCGGCATGTCGCCCGACATGATGTAAGCCGGACTAAGTCCGACTTCTGAGGGAGCTCCCGCCTCGGCGGGAGCTCCTTTCTTTTCCAGACGGTTCGTCGACGGGGATGATCCCGCCCATCCCCGCGAGGCGCCGCCCCGCGACGGACACCGCCAGCGGAAGCAGGAGCATGAACGTGGCGACGATGACCGACAGCGCGTCCGGGAGCCGTTTCGGATCGTTGAGCCCGAGGTAGGTGAGGTACCCGCCGCCGCCCGCGGTGAGCAGGACGAGCAGCACAGCCGCGCCGATCGCCCAGATCCGGTATTCGCGGTAGAGGGGAGGGGCGTTGCGGCTCGCAAGGCGCAGCAGCCACCAGGCGGTCAGGCCGTTCAACACGAGGCCGCTGAGCAGCGCGCAGGCGGCGATGCCGATCCGGAACGCGTTGAGGTGGACCATCACGAACGCGGAAGCGTTCACGGCGAGAATCCCGACAGGCGTGATCACGCCCAGGGTCAGAAGCGCGATTTCTCTAAGGCGTCTGCTTCTTAGCGTTTAATGGCCGCAGCCGCAGGCCTGCGCGCCGCCGGCGTCGTCGCCGGTGTCGAACGAGTGGCCGCAAGAGCACGAGTGCACGGCGTTGGGGTTGTGCACCGTGAAGCCGGCGCCCATGAGGCTGTCGACGTAGTCGATCTCCGAGCCGCGGATGTAGGAGACGCTGAAGTCGTCGACCAGGATCTGGACGCCCTCGTTTTCGATCACCAGGTCGTCGGCGCGCCGCTGGTCGTCGAATGCCATGCCGTACTGCATGCCCGAGCAGCCGCCGCCGCTCACGAAGACGCGCAGGGCTAGCTGCGGGTTGGCCTCCTTGGTCAGGAGCTCCTTCAAGCGTGACTGGGCTTCGGGGGTTAGTGAGACGACAGCTTGTTCGATCACGAGGAAGATGGTACCAGCCCCTCCGGCGCCATGCGCCACCTCCCCATAAATGGGGAGGAGCTACCGGCGCCCGAGCTTGAAGCCGCCCTTCTTTTCGCCCTTGCTGTCGGCCGCGGTCGAGCCCGCGATGATCTGGGCCAGTTGCTCGGCGCCGCGCGAGAGGGCGCTCTTGGGGTCGGTCAGGACCAGGATCTCGCCCTTGACCGCCGCCTCGTCCGGCTTGGTGCCGTCGAAGTCGATCTCCACCGCGAGCTCCTGCTTCAGCGTGCGCACCACGTCTTCCTTGCTCACGACCGACTTCGGGACCTTGTTGTTGAGCGCGAGGATCACGCGGCCCGGGACGATGTTGAGGACGTTGGTGAAGATGTTGAGCAGCTCGCCCACGTCCTTCAGCGAGGACAGCTCGGGCGTGACCAGGACCAGCACGCGCTGGGAGTGGTCGAGGACGCTGATCACGATGTCGGTGAAGGCGACGCCGAGGTCGAACACGATGTAGCGGAAGGCGTTGACCAGGATGCCCATCGCCCGGTTCACCAGGTCGACGGTGATCAGGTCCGCCTGCTCGGCGCGCAGCACGCCGGGAAGGAGCATCATGCCGCCCGGGTGGTGGAGGATCGCCCCCAGCACGGCCTCCTCGAAGTTCTGCGGGGGCACCTGACTTGCGGCGGCGAGACAACCGGTAGGGGTCAGGTAGGAGATCAGGGCGGCGTGGTTGTAGGGCAGGGCCAGGTCGACGAGGAGGACCTCGCCGGGGAACCGCTTGGCGAGGGCCGCGGCCAGGTTGACGGCGATCGTGGTCCGGCCGGAGCCGCCCTTGGGCGAGTAGACCGCAACCGTCGAAGCAGCCTGCTCGGGGGCGACCATCCGGGCGCGGGCGATCAGGTTGGGCAGGGTGTCCTTGCGCTGCTCGACGAGCTTGGTCAGCTCGATGAGCGCGTCCGAGTCCGCCGGCACCGTTTCGTAGAGGGTCTTGCGGTCGAGGGTGAGCAGCTTGCAGTCCTCGAGCGCGCGCACGCTGGCGGTTCGCGTCTCTTCAGAGATCAGGGCCATCTCGCCGAAGAAGTCGTCTGGACCCATCAGGGCGATCGTGATCGTGTGGCCGGGCGACTCCTCGACGTAGACCTCGCAGCGGCCGGATTCGACGATGAACATGGTGTCGCCGGGGTCGCCCTGGTGCACGATCACCGAGCCTTTGGCCGCCGAAGCGGGGGCCAGGCGGCGGGCGATGGCGTGGAGGATGTTGTCGGGGAGCGTGAAGAAGATCGCGACCCGCTCCAGGATCTGGAACCGCCTCCGGAGCTCGTCCGGGGAGCCTGAACTTGAACGATCGTTGTCGCTCACGCCGCAGGGAATTATAGGTATGGGGTCTCGGCTTCCCTCTCTCCTCGCCATTCAAAGGAAGGGTCCTCCCCATTTATGGGGAGGTGGCGCCGTAGGCGCCGGAGGGGCCCGAGTTGAGCTCCATGCCGTTGGTAGACTTAGCCGCTGCCGGTCCCGTGGTGTAGCCTGGCCAAACACGCGGCCCTGTCAAGGCCGAGAACGCCGGTTCGAATCCGGTCGGGACCGCCAACTGAGCTCCAGGCGCACGGGGATGAATTCGTGGTCCGGCCCTTGGAGAGGTGGCCGAGTGGTTGAAGGCGGCGGTCTCGAAAACCGTTATGGGTCACTGGCCCATCGAGAGTTCGAATCTCTCCCTCTCCGCCAATTCGGCTCCTGTGAATAATCGCCGCTGGTGGGCGTCTGAGTAGACTCAACCATGGGTCGTGGCGGCGTGGTAGACGCAGACACGCGGACCGAGGCGGTGACGCGAGAGTCCGTCGGCCCAAGCGGTGCGATTCCGCCTACGACCCACCCGCACCCGCCCACGTGGAGAGGGCCAGGTCAAGTCGCTCAAGACTGTCACGGGATCATTCGATATCGCACCGAAACGTTGAGCGGGGCCAAATCTCTCCCTCTCCGCTCAACCCCGGCCAATCTGGATCGGCGGGTTGGCCTAGCGCCGCGTCTTAGTGGCCACCCTCGTGAGGTGCTTGACAGGCGACGCCAGCGCTTCTACCAAGGACGGAGTTCGGACAATAGGTCGTAGCCACCTGGGGAGCACCCACCTCGGAGACCATGCAAAAGACAGCAGTCCCAGGGTGAATGAGATGAGTAGCAATACAATCGAGATGTCCCGAGCCCACTCGACCGACCAGGCTGCGTACGCAACCTGAAACAGCAAGCAGCTGATGCCCACGCCGATCGGCGCCGTTATGACGCCCGGCCCGAATGCCTGCAGCAGAAGGCTGCCCTTGAGCCATTGCTCTCCGGTCCGGGTGAACATGACGAGACCGGTCCCGACGAACAAAATCCCAACAAGGACGGGCAATGCCAAAATCCACCGCTGGTCCACCGGCGAAGCCTACGGAATCAGCAGATAGTGCGAAACGTTGAGAGGAGACAAACCTCTCCCTCTCCGCCAAGTCCCTAATAGATCGCCTTCGCCACTGTGGTCCTCCGTCGAGCACACCGGTTGGGGAACGGCCAGCTGGCGGCTGCTCTACGTCTCCGCTGTACTCCGGCAGCCTCCTGGCTGCGAGTAGAGAATTGCGCATGGGCCATGTCTTTCTCCTGGGCGATTCGATCTTTGACAACGCCGCCTACGTCAGGAGTCAGCCGGCGGTCATTGAGCATCTGGGCCGCGCACTTCCACCCGGGTGGGGTGCAACCCTCCTGGCGGTGGATGGCGACAGCGCCATTGACGTGCGAGACCAGTTGCGCCGACTGGACCATAGCGCGACGCACCTGTTCGTCAGCGCCGGTGGAAACGACGCTATTAACGCGAGTGGAGTCTTAGGCGAGCGCGTCCTCACGGTAGCCGAGGCCGTCGGGCTGCTGGCCAGGGCCCAGGCTCGCTTTCGCCAGGACTACCAAGGTCTCCTCGGGGCGCTTCTGGCGGTGGGCAAGCCAGTCACGGTCTGCACGATCTATGACGCAATCCCGGGGCTGGGCGAGGCCGAGCGGGCGGCGCTGGCGCTGGCGCTGTTCAACGACGTGATCGTTCGGTCGGCTGTCGAGGCGCTGGTGCCAGTGATTGACCTTAGGATCGTCTGCGATCAAGCGGACGATTTCTCAGACATCTCACCGATTGAGCCGTCCGGTCACTGTGGCGCCAAGATCGCCCAGGTGATCGCGGACGTAGTTGCACAACACGACTTCTCGCTCCGTCGTGGCGGTACAAACATCTTCACGGGATCAGCAGGTAGCTCGTAACGTTGGACGGAGACAAATCTCTCCCTCTCCGCCAGTCTTTTGCTGAGTCGACCCGATGACCAGAGGGCATGGTTTGACCCCCGCGAGCGCGCCGAGCGCTTGCGGAGCGCGCCCCTCGTCCGGATGGGCAAGGTCCACATCGAACAACCGGAGACCTATTTCAAGGGCCAGTGGGAGGACCGTAACGGGCTGAACACTCCTGGCCCGTTTTACGGCGCCGAGACCGACACCTGCCTCGACGGACCCGAATATGCACCGATGTCTCTCCTGTGCGATGCGGGTGGAAATGGCTTCGTATGGCGGCAGCCGACGACTGATGAGGAGACGCTAGCCCTGATGACCGGGGCATCGTCGGACCCGTTCGCGGGATTCGGGTGGGATGGCGACGAGCGTTGGACGCCGAGTCTGTTGCGTGAGTGGTGGGCGCGTCGGCAGGCCCGTGCACCTCTTGTTGGCGCTCTCCTCGACGAGTGGACCAAACCAAAGCTTTCGGTCGCCGCCGTGGCGTACGCCGAATACATCAAGACCGAGCTGCGGCGATACCTCCGCCGGTATCTGCATTTCCTCGAGACAGGCCGCTACCCATCCGGCGATGACTCGTTGCCACCGCTGTAGCGTCGGCAGCTCTGTACCTGAGCTACCACCGCCTCCGGCGTCCGGAGAATGTCCCCGGCGGTGAACCGCAGCAGCAATATGCCGTCACTCAACACGCGGTTCTGACGCCGGTTGTCCTCGGCCATTCGGTCGCGATGCACGCCTCCGTCGTACTCGATGGCCAGCCGCTGGTTCGGGTAATAGAGATCAGGACGGCCAAGAAAGCGGCCCTGCCGGTCGTGGAGCGACACCTGGGCTTGCGGGCGGGGTAGGCCTCTCAACACCAACAGCATTCGTAGCCGTGACTCCATCGGCGATTCGGTGCGCGGCTCGGCATGACTGACCGCGAGCCTGAAGTTGCGTACTCCACGACCCGAGCGCGATGACGCATACGCGCCCAATCCACTCAGGTCAGCCAGCCGACCGTGCAGCGCCATGTCTATCAGCACCACGGCCTCAGTCAGATCAACCCG
>WNFC01015433.1_pt1 | contig 14785 bp, 20 predicted proteins | sample 5400541 | NCBI WGS metagenome assembly WNFC01 (sample SAMN13153342, study PRJNA577476) | soil metagenome | isolation source: 120 cm saprolite under Douglas fir tree site 2 hole 2 replicate 1 | place: USA:California | collected 2015-04-18
CTCGAGCTGAAGGTTGCTGGACCTTCAATGCTCGGGATCGGATGCCCCGATCGTCACCCCTTACCGCTCATCCACTCACCGCCAGCGCCAAAAATGCACCGGCCCCGACGCCGCTCTCCCGCGAGAGCGGGTTCGTTCACGGGTCGCCTTGAGCCATTGCCTCAGGGATTTACAAGCGGCCGTTCTCTGGCGGTCATCGGACGAACGTGGTGGAGCGGAGGAAGAGCGAAGATCGATTGGGCGGCGCTGAAGCCGCGCAACGCAAATTCCCCAACAGACAGAAGCCGCCGCCCGCAATGTCGCGCGAATTCGCTTGAGGTAAGAATTGAGTGCCCTGTCTCGCCAGTCAACGCCTCGATGCGCGCCGCCAGGTTCACCGCCGGTCCGATGCAGGTGAAGTCGAGCCGATTGCCGCCACCGACGTTGCCGTACAGCACTTCACCTACATGCAATGCCAAGCCAAAGCGCAGCGGGGCGCCGGTGCTTGACCCCGCGATCCGTTCCCGCACGTCCAGCGCCGCCGTCATCGCCGCGCGGCAGGCGGTTGCCACATCCTCCCCGATGGGGAAGATCGCCAGCAGCCCATCGCCCATAAATTTGAGGACTTCACCGCCATGCGCGAGAATAGCCGGCACCTGGCAGTCAAAGTAATGGTTCAGCAACTCGATTAGGCGCGTGGCCGGCATTGAGTCGGCGAGCGCGGTAAACTCGCGCATGTCCGAGAGCCAGATCACCGCATGGATCGCTTCGGTGTCGCCGCGCCGGATTTGCCCGGCGAGGATGCGCTCGCCGGCGTCATGCCCGACATAGGCGTCGAGCAGATTGCTGGCGGTGCGCCGCAGAGCGTAGACTTCGGTCAGCCGGGCGAGTGGCGCGACGACCCGCTCGATCGCGGCAATCTGCTCAGCGGAAAAGCCTCCTGGCTGGCATGTCGTCCAGGTCGCGACGTGAATTTCGCCGTTGGTGAAAATCAGCGGAGACGCGAGGTGGTCGGTCACGCCCTCGGCGCGGAGTCCCTGCAAGATCGCAAAATCGATTGGGCAAGCAGCGTCCGATAGCTGTCGCCTCAGCGCTACCCCGGTGTTGTAGACGTGGACAACCGGGCTACCCCGATACTCGTCCGTCTCGTACGCCTCAAAGCCGGCCTCGGTGATTCTGACGGGTGTCCTGTTGCCACAGCAGCCGGCGCCCCATCACCTGCGGATGCAAAGTGCGCACAAACAGCGCCGTCCGCCAGAGCGGGATCCCATGTGAGACAAGCTCATCGCATAATTGTGCCATGATTTGCTGCGGCTGCGACGCCGACCTCGCGCCGTCGATCAGCCATTCGACAACCCCACCGACATCACAGCTGCACATAAGATGTAACTCAGCCCAGCGGCGGCCCCGCCAGCCTATGGCGGATGGCGCTCCGCCGAAAGCGCTGGGCGGCGTAGGGCCTTGGGATGACCAACCGTTCGCGCAGTGAGGTCATTTGGGTCTCCCCCTACGAGCACGAGAACCGGCGCAGTCCGGCTGGAGACGCTGGTGAAGTCGGGACTCACCCCTCGGGTCGGGAGCAAGCGGGCGTTTATATGCCCGACCGAGGCCCGCTTCCAGCCCCTCGATGGTGCCTCAGTTTGAATGGTGGTTCAATTACGAGGAAACTCAGGGGCGGTGGTCACTTGTCCTTTGATTCTGCGCGGGGAAAGGGCGTAGACAGTCGACCGCGGCGACGGCAGCGAGTGACCGCAGTGGGTCGACATGAGCCGACCGAACGTCGACGCGCGAAGGTCCGGAATCGGGAGCGCCGGGAGATCGGCAAAGAGCAGATGGTGCGAGTCCATTACGATGAAGGAGCAGCGATCCACATCGGCCCCGAGTCATGCGCGGGCGGTCGTGAGGCCGTACGTGAAGCGTTGACAGGGGAGTCCGCGAGGCCCTCGTCCAGGCCGCGCTGACCCTGCTCACGCGTGTCCAGCGCTGGTCGGCACTCAAGGCCTGGGGCATGGCCATCGCCAAGCGGCGCGGCCTGCGCCGTGCGATCGTCGCCGTGGCGCGCAAGCTGGCGATTGTCATGCACCGGATCTGGGTAGACGGCACAACATTTACCTGGTCGCGCGAGACCGCCGCCTCGGCGTAGCGTCTTGCCGTGATCAGATAGGTTCCGCGCTGCGGAACGACGTCCCGTGGGGACGAGGTTCGGATGACTGCGCATAATGTCCTGCACTCCTGCCCGTCAGGCAGTGCGCCATAAAGATCGCAGCGCCGGCCTTCGTACCCTGTCCTGAGGCGGCCTGTGCCGACCTCGTAGAGAAGCGAGAGCCTCACGGTGGCGTCGAAATGAAGAGAAGGAACGGGGGCCGGTTGACAGGAAAACCGCAATCAGAGAAGGACATTATCAGATATAGCAGCCGCAAGGAAGATGGCCGCCGCTTCCTCTGCCGGCCTCTTACGCCATTGGCGATGGTTGCTTCCGTTGGCGCCTCCGCCGCTTCGCTCTGCCTGGTGGCGTAGCCGCTGCCGGTGCGGGCGACGGGGCGACAGCTTCCTGGCGCCGCGAGCGTCCGAAGTCGTGCTGCTTTGCCAATGTCGACCGCCTCGCCGAGTAGCTCGGGGCTGTCAGCGGATGATCCGCCGACAATTTCCAGCGGGTGCGATACGCCGCGGGTTCGAGCCCATGAGCGATGCGGATATGCCGGCGCAGCATCTTGCTGCGGAAGCCGCAGTCGAGACAGATCACATAGTCCCGCTGCATCGAGCGCCTGACCTGAACCGCCGGCGCCCGCGTTGCTTCCGGCAGCGCGACGTGCCCGAGACCGGCGAGCGTTCGCTGCACTTCGACAATGAGGCCCGAGAGCTCATCGACGCTGATCTTGTGATGCTGCACATAGCTGCCGACAATGCGCGTGACGAGACGAGGATCAACCTCAGTTGTCGCGCTACATCGTGCCATCGCGCCCGTCCCGTAGATCGCGCTGCACTGTTATACCCCGCGCGCCACTCTTTTGAAAGCGGGCGCTACGACTTGATGAAGACTTTGAAATTGCTTTCCAGAATGGAGCTCATGCGGCGTTGGACGGATTCCGAAAAAACCTCGATACACAAAATGTAGACACACCCGCCATCAGATCCTTTCCAGCATCGCATACTGAAAACGGTCTGCGAGAACGATGAGAAGGTTAGCTGTAAATTCTACATGATCCGCGATATCGAGAGCGGACAGGTCTGGCGGATCACCATGCGCAACACTATGTCGCCAGCCGACCACTTCCTTGTCTAGTCGAATTCGAAACCGTTGCATGGGCGAGAGATCAATATTGAGTACGTAAAGATTTTCCGCGAGGCGTTCAAAGTTAAGGTTTGATCGTGCCTCTACAATGGTGTCATCAAACGAGTCGAAGCCACACTCTAGCCGCGCTTGAAGATCTTCTATGAATTGCCGTCTAGCATCGTACGAGTGGCTCCGTGCTTTCAAAGACTCGAAATCGGCATGGAAGACTCCTAGGAGCAACATCCAGTCCGTGTCACGGATCTTGCCGCCTCGGTCTCGGAGGAAGCGAATATAAGCGCCCGCGCACTCATTGTAAAAACCCTCCCAATTCGCATAGGCCAGGACGACAGCGGCCTTTGAGCCGGAATCCATCCTTCGTGTGGCTAACCTCGAAGCCCTCTAAACACGAATTCACTCGCCTGCATCTGGTAATGGCGGACATGAGAGTGGAGAGAAGTCGGTGCGCCGTCGAAGCAGATGCCGGGCTCACGCGAACAGGGTGGCGTGGGGCGCGGTGGGGCCGATAAGTGGTGCCATCGATCCGGGCGGAACGAGCAGCGGATCGCTGCCGCTGCTTTGAGAGGCCGGCATGAGGCCGGCGGTCGAGGCCGTCGCGCTGCGGGCAGGAACGGAGACGGAGATGTCGCCGAAGCCGAACGCCGTGTCGGTCGCTGGCGCCGGATTGCCGCCAGCGAGGGCCGTCGTGACCCCGGTGCTGACGGTGTCCGGAAGGGTCGAGATCTGGGTGGAACCCGTGGCGGTGATCCCCGTTCCTGAAATCATGATGTCGCTGTCTACACCGCCATTGACGAGGGTCGCACTGAAGGTATCGGCGGTGAGGTCGCCGGCCAAGGTGTAAGTCAGCGTGTTGCCGTCGTCCAGATTGACCGTCAGGGTCGTGTTCGGCCCGTTAAGGGAAGGCGTCGCGGACGTTGCGACCCGATTGCCAAGCTCAAGGATGTCGCTCACGTCGAAATTCGTGATCAAGCCGGTGAAGGTCGAGGTGGCGGGCAAATCCAGTCGGAGCTCGGCATTGGCGCCGGTGAAGGTGGTCGTCTCGCTCGTCCCGTTGCCCAGCTCAAGCGTCGCGTTCGCGTCGATCTGCAGCTGGCCGCTGCCGCTGATCCCGCTCGAGACGACGAGCTTGCCCATCGCCTCTAAGGTTCCATTATTCATTACGTTTACATCTTGCAGGCTGTCGCTGGTGCCGCTCGCCGCAACGAGAGTTCCCCCGCTGCCCAGCGTCAGCGTTCCGCCGGTTACGCTCGAATTGACCAGCAACACCGTCGAGCCGCTGCCCGTCACTAGGATATTACCGCCGCCGTTCGAAAACATGCCCCCAGTCACGGTGAGGTTCGAGAAGGCTTCTATGTTGATCGTGCCCGAATCAGTTGCGGGGCCATTCACGGCCAGCGTCGCCTGATGGCTGGCACTGCCAAACAGGCTGATCGTACCGGTGTTGTTCAGGCCATTCGCGGTCAACGTGGTATCGGCGCCCATATTGCCGAAGGCGGAGCCGACCTGCACCGTCTTGGTGTTGTCGAGCGTGCCGCCAATCGTCAGGCTGCCGCCGCCGTCCAAGCTGTTGGTATCGAGATCGAGCGTGCCGCTGTTGCTCAGCGGCGTGTTGCCGTCAAGCTGAAACACACCGCTGTTGGTGAAGGCATTGTTCAGGGTCAGCGGCGCGACGTTAGACAGCTCGAAGGTGCCGTCATTGCCGGTGAACCCGGTGCCGCTGAAGGCCAGCGTCACCGCGTGGCTCGTCGAGCCAAACAGCTTGAAGCTTGCGCCGCTCTCATTGACGAGCCCGCCGAGTGTCAACGTGGTATCGGCGCCCATATTGCCGAAGGCGGAGCCGACCTGCACCGTCTTGGTGTTGTCGAGCGTGCCGCCAATCGTCAGGCTGCCGCCGCCGTCCAAGCTGTTGGTATCGAGATCGAGCGTGCCGCTGTTGCGTGCCGCTGTTGCCAAAATCGCCGGTGTTGGCGAAATCGCCGGCCACCGTCAGCGACGCGGTGCCAACAAGCGCGAGCACGTTGCTGGCGTTAATGGTCAGGCTGTGGATCGTAGCGGCGTGGTTTAGAGTCACGTTGCCGTTGGTGGTATCGCCGATCGTGACATCGGAATCCTGGTCGGGCACGCCCGCGCTCCATTTAGGAGCGTCATCCCAGTTGCCTGTTGCATCAATCCAATTGTCGCTCTGCGCCATTCTCCCCTCCCGCGCTCAAGTAACAGCAACGTGCCTAACTGGCACTTTCGTGAGGTCCTTTTTTAGCCGGCATTCCCCGTATGTGGACGGCTTCCTCGCAAGGTATTTTGCCCAACATCCCCCGGATTCCTGGCCGGTCAGCGCGATTTTCCGTCTCATTGACGCGCTGACGCAACGAAATTCGCTCCAACCAGCCCCGTTGGGAGCCAAAGCTGGGATCGCGTAGTTTGCGGCGCTGAAATTCGCAGCTTTTCCGTGCTCAAGACGCAGTCCTCCCCTCGTCGGCGTGCGTTTAAGCCAAGCCGGCTCATGCCGACGCCGGCGGCGCCCGCAGCTGAGCGATCAGCATCAGGATCTTCTTGAACATCTGCCGCGACACCGCGACCTCGGCCAATTGGAAGGTGACGTAGCGGCCGGCTATGCAGCCGCTTGAGCTGGATATTCACCGTGGTCCGCATGCCGCCCTTAGCGCTCGCCCGGTCGGGGAACCGCTCGGCCAGCTTGCCGTAAAGCTCCTGGGGGCTCCCGCCTCCCGCTTTTAGCAGATCGATCAGCGTGGTGATAACCCCTGGCCCCTGGATGGGGGGCGAGGTTGCCGCCTTGCCGGGGGTTGCCGCCTTGCCTGCCTTGACTGCTGCCTTTTTAGCCATGACACCTTGCTCCTGTTAGGGCGCCGCCAACCGGCACCGCGCAAGATCGAGGTTCACGTGACCCCTGACATAAATCTCCAGTCGATTTCGCCGGGGTGGGTGACATAAACCGACTGGTACAGTCGGCAGCGCCGGCACGCCAGCGCGCCTAACGCGGGCCGCGCGCCTCCGCCCCCGCTGCCCGTTTACGCCCCTCTCCCGCCCCTACGCGCGCGGGCCGCACTGCATGCGGCAACCTGGGTGTAAGGCAAGCGGGCCGCAGTCGGCTTTCTCGGCTATTTGCTCGACCGTGCATTTGCCCGGCAGCGCGGCGGTACAGATGCGGGCCAGTGAAGTATCGGGGGTGAGGAGCATGTGGCACCCCCTCTCGATGGCGCGGGGCGTCCCGAGACGGTTAATTCGGACAGGGTGCGGCTCCGGCCGTTCTCAATGACGTAAAGCGACCGTTATCCCACAGGAGGTCCTCCTGGGCACAAGTATTCATGTCTTGGATATTTGGCACCCACGACGCTCGGATTAGGTTGCTCGTAATTCGATATTCTAATCGCAGCATCTGATCATTTTCCCCGCCATGCGGGAAGCTGTAGACGCGCCCGGTCGAAACATCGGCCAGAAGGACGAAACTACAACCGGTGCCGCAACCGAACTGTATGACCTTATACCGGCCCGCAAAGTCCGCCCCCTCGGCTATGCCGTTACGAATCCGAGTGCGGTAATTCTTAAACTCTCTGTCTCGTCCGTCGAAGTCCGGCATAGCTGGAGCGTCACGATATGCCGCGACGACGGGAAATCGCTCAAAAGTGCCCGGTTCGTTTGGCCCCTGCGCTGTCGGACTGTGGTCGCTTGGCGCCGCCGGAGCAACGGTCGGTTGTCGCGTAGACATACTCAATACAAGCACGTGACGATCGTTGTCGAACGTCCAAGATTTAAATCGGGAGAGAAAGCTCTGTCCGAGCAACGGATCGCTCGTCGCCGGCGCGACGCCGGCGGTCACATTGGTCAGCCGATGACCCCCGACCTGTAGCTCGCGCAGATTAATGCGCTCGCTCGGAAGCTTGGAACCATCGGCGAGCACGTAGGTCCGCTCCCCGAGGAAATCACCCTTCGATACGGTCTCGGTCCGGATGAGGGTCATTAGCACGTCAGCCGGGATCAGCACCTCCGACGCGCCGCTGTCGAGCGTAAAGTCGAGGGTGATGGCGTCGTTGATCCGAACGGGGACGCGGTAGGTACCGCCCCGCTCTTTAAGGCGCACCTCATCGGCCTGCGACGGCGCCGTGGAACTAGACGGCCGAGGCGCCACCGCGGTGACGCTGGTCGGTTGGGAAACTGGGGCGACACCTCCGGTCAACGTCGGCTCGGGTGCGGCGAAGCCCGTGGCGTCGGCGTCACTCATGACGCCCGTGCTGGGTCTGCCCCTCGCGGTCTGCCACGCGGAGATCGCCGAGCGCGTCGCGGGGCCGTAGACGCCATCGATCCTGGCGGCCGGCGGCAGTAAGCCGAGCCGCTGAAGGTCCGCTTGCAGCACGACGTGTTGCTCGATCGCTCGGTTTGCCTCCTCGCGCGCCGGACCGGACAGCCGCGCGATCCATTCCGACCGCTTGCGGTTGTAGTGAGCGGCGACGCACTCGGGCGACCCAGCGGCCGCTCCCGTCTCCGGGATGCCGCAGGCCATCAGCACCGAATTCAGAAATTCGATGTCCTCCTCCTGGAGACGGCGTTGGCCAGCGGGATCGAGCACCTGGCGTAGCGCCTGATAGGCTTGGTTGAAGCGCAGGTCTACCTTCGACAGGGCGGCATCCGCGCAGATCAACAGCGCAAGCGGCGCGGTAGCCTTAGCGCAGTCGAAGCTGGGACCGATCCGACCGGTGGTGGATGCGGTGCTGGGCGGCGAGGCGGCCGAAGCCCCGTAGGCCCGCAGGTAAGCAATCCGGTCGCGCCCGGCTCGCGACATGCATTCCCTCACTTGCGGCGCCAAGGGGACTTGCGGCGGCACGTCCGCGATGAGACCGCACGCCTTCGGATACGATGCGACCCATGCTTTCTGATCGGCCAGGAGCGTTGACGCCCCAGCCTCGCCGACGCGCGCGCGGGCACCGTCGTAGGCCTGCTGACGCTCGCGGGTGAGGTCCAGCAATCCCGGATCGCTACAGATCGCGAGGCTCGATGGCAGGGTGACCTGCCCGCACCATTCGTCGAATTGATCGGCGCGGGCGGGGAACCCCAGGCACCCGAGCAACAGAAGAGCGAGGACGGCTCGCATGGAAATCTCCGATCTCGCGTCGGGGATTATCACGCCCGTGTTAAGAGAACGTTTGTTAGATACACTCGGGTTCATTCCTCCGAGATCACCGGCCGCGGCGACCCCCGGTGCGAAGGCTTCCGGTGCGCTCGCGCCGGGGCGGTCGGGGGCGTTCCGTCGAGTAACTGCCGGCCGCTGCGTGGCCGATTTCCTAAACCGGGCGTTGCAGGTTCGAATTCGAGTCCGAACCTCTCAGGTGGGATCGTCTCCGACCATGCGCGCTGGTTGAAATGCGGAGCTTAGCTCCCCAGATACGCGCCGCCGCGACGTGTTCGCGGATACCCCGGCGTTAGGCTCCTCGGCGACTACGCGGGAAACCATGTGGTGGCCTAGTGACGCATGATGGACGGATTGACGGTTGTCCTGCATGACGACACTCACTCTCAATTGGTTGGTGGCAGTGCGCTTACGCGCAAGGCAGCCGGGGGAAGCGAGAAGGAGCCCGAGGCATGGCACAAATCCGCCGCATCCTCGGCCTCGCTCGCGACGTGATTGGACTACTGATCGGCCTTGTGCGGCTGGTCAAGCTGATCCTCTCCGTCGTGGGCGGGGCCACTAACTACGCCGCGCGATGCGTGGCACTTATGACCACAAGTTCGTGCTCCCGAAGGGGCAACAGGTGTTCGTTCCTTCTGCACCAGGCCGGCAGGCAGGGGCGTTGGTCCATGACGAGGTTCGGCGCCGGTGGCGCACCCGCACCCCGCCCTACTTCTATCACCTTCGCTCCGGGGGTCACGTAGCGGCGCTGAAGGCCCACGTCCACAACCGCTGCTTTGCAACGCTCGACATCCACCACTTCTTCGACAGCGTAACGCGAGCGAAGGTGCACCGGGCGCTGCGCAGCATCGGCGTGGGACACAGCCGAGCGTGGGAGATCGTTCAAGAGAGCACCGTTGAGAAGCACCGGAAGCACCACGACTTCAGCCTTCCTTACGGGTTCGTGCAGTCCCCCATCCTGGCTTCGCTAGCCCTGGACCGGAGTGCCCTGGGCCGGGCCATGAAGACAGTCGCACGCTCCAACCACACCCGGCTGAGCTGCTATGTCGATGATGTTGTGCTGTCCGGGATTGAGGAGGAGGCGATTGAGAGCAGCCGCCTCGCCCTGATCGAAGCCGCGCAAACATCTGGCTTCGCGCTGAACGATGACAAGTCGCAGCGACCGGGCCGGGAGGTGACGGCCTTCAACATTGTGCTGTCGAACGGCGCGTTGGCCGTCACACAGCGTCGAATGCAGGAGTTCGAGGACGACATCCTCGCCTCGGGGGCGCTGGTAGTCGCCGGAATCATCGGGTACGTCTACAGCGTCAACCGTGCGCAAGCTGCCGAGCTGGTGTCTATCGCTCAGACCTCGCCTGATGAAGCGGTTCGGGACGCAGCGGACAAATACTCCTGACGGGGCATCGCTGCGCAGATTCCTCGTGGCCAGCGCGGACGCGACGGCTCATTCGCCTTGTCCGGGGTGTCACAAGCCCACGGTTCGGCGTCTCAGCCCACTAGATAGTGATGTCAAACTCTGATATCATACTTAATCTAGATCGCGCCGGGAAGCTAAGGGTGTGCCCGCACACGTGGATATGAAGACTCCAAATTGTGACAAGCGACAGAACCAGCACTCGGTTCCACAATTCCTTCTGCGAAACTTCGCGAGTAATTTACCCGCGAAGAAGGGCAAGGAAAAGATTTGGGCCTTTGACAAGAGGACAGGGAATACATTCAATCCGAATGTCAAGGGGGTGACCTCGAAGTCGAAGTACTATGAGGCATCATTTGGGGAATTCAAGATGAGCCTTGAAGACGGATTATGCAAGCTTGAAGACGCCACAGCACCTGTCTTTCAGAAGGTAATCCGCAACCGTTCGCTGTCCGGCCTGAATGGCGATGAATGGACTTGGGCAACCATGTTTGTGGCTGCCCAGTTCTTGCGTACTGAGGGGCATCGAGAGCAGTTTATCGAAATAAGCGAACTTATTGACGAGAAGCTAAAATCGACGGATGCGATCCCAAGTGAGCTGGAGGGATGGTCTACGATTGACAAGCAGAATGCGAAGGAAGTCTCCCTCTCGTTCTTGGTTGATCATCTGGGGCATTTTACCAAACAGTTTGCAGAAAAAATTTGGATGATCCACGAGGCTCCGCCGGGAGAGTCATTTTACATCGGAGATAACCCTGTCGTTATGCATAACCGGGAGGATCACAAGCCATACGGTAACTTGGGGCTCTCGGTCAGGGGGATCCAAATCTACCTTCCAATTGACCCGCAGATATGCTTGGCCATGTACCACCCGTCCATAATAGCGGACGCCAAATTGAACCTGGAACGGGCGCGCAAGGATGATGAGCAGCTGAGATTCGAGGATCTGATTGGGCTCGGGCGCGGTCAACCCGGATGGGCCGAAACTCGGATAATGGCCGGCCGTGTGATACAAAGCACAACAGAGCTGATAGCCGCCGCAGAATCAGGGAGTCCGCTTGCGTACAGCAGAGACAATGTGACTTTCGTAAACTCCTTACAGATACACAACGCATCGCGGTTCGTTATGTCCAAACGTAATAACTTCGAACTGGCGGCAGAAATGCTCAGGAGCACTAATCACGGGGAGGGTAGAAACCGTCGCTGGTCAATAGCGACGTAGAGGTAGCGCTGGAGCGCCGACGACAAGCGGGTCAGTTGACCGCCCGGCTCGCCGGCTCCATCCAGCGCGGGCTCCATCCAGCGCGGACTAGCGAGCGCATCGCCGCGGGCATTCGCCGGCCGGACCTCGCTGACCGGGGCGATAAGCTCACGCACGGCGTGCGACTCGATAGGCCAGGTCGACCGTTGCCGCCGCCTCCGGGTGCGCGGCGCCGCGGGCGCCGGCCGGCCGCAGCGTGTCGGTCAGGACGCCGTGGCGACGGGGACGGCGAGCAGCGTCAGCACGTGACAAAGGTCCGGACGCACAGCACCGGCGCGTCACTCTCAATCATCATCACGCTGCCGCCCTCGAAAAGGGTAGGATGGGTAACCAGGCATGGACAAGAACATTTTCGAGTTCTGGGCGGAGATCGCGGGAGCGTCGCGCCGAATGAACGCGCGACGCGGTCTGTTTCGAATGTGGATTGTTGCGACTTTCGGGTGGATATTGTATTGGTCTTGGAAATTTTACGCAAATTGTTATCAACAGGTCGGCTTTTACTGTGAGTGGAAGCATGGATTTGCTACTAATTATTCCGATATGGGACTCTTGGCCACAATCGTCTGGACACTCATTTTAGGTCCGGTCTCGGCATTATTGGGCGGCTTAATTGTGACTTGGATAGTCCCTTGGATAGTCCGCGGCTTTCGGCGTGAGCGAGAATGAAGGGGGGGACCAGGCATGGACAAGGACATTTTTGAGTTCTGGGCGGAGGTCGCGCCAAACGACACCATCCATCCGCGCGACCGCTATGTTTTGGAGCGTGTCTCGCACGGCTTTGATCTTCAGTGTTTGCCGGCACCGTTCGGTGGACCACTGAGAACAGCCCCCGTCGTCTTACTCTATCTGGCCCCTGGTTGGAGCCAGGAGGATGTAGAGGAGGCGAGCACGCCAGAGGGTCAAGCGCGCCACGGAGAGCGTTTGCGAGGCTATCAACCTCTTGATGGGCCGGACGAGTACATGCCTGGCTGGAAATGGTGGGCTAGCCGAACGCGAGCGTTTGGAGCCTGGCAGAACATTCGCGGACGAATCGCGATTCTAGAAATAAGTTGCTACCATTCTGAGAAGTTTATGAATGAACATGTACTGACAGCTCTTCCCTCTAGCAGAGTGGCGCTTGATTGGGCACAAGAGGTGTTGTTCCCGCAAGCTGAGAGTGGAGATCGCGTTGTTATCTGCATGCGCTCCCCTCAATACTGGGGTCTGGGCAAAAAGAGCAGATATGGAAAAGGGCTATTCGTACCAGCCGCGACGCGGGGTGGACACATGCTCAAGGCTGGAGAGCACGGGATCGTTCGCGATGAGGTCATAGCGGCTGCGATCGCCGCCCTTAGCCGGGAGGAACCACGGCCGGGCAGGTTGGAGAGCACAAATGAAAACGCAGATCAATAATCTCCTGCTCGCCCTCGTTGTCGTCTGCGGGACCCCGCAGTTCGCTCTCGGGGATGAACACGTACGGGCTATCGAGTGCACGACCGGCATCTGCGTCTATGTGCCCAAGTGCATTACCGAGGAATGCCGCAAGCGCGTCATTGACCAAACGCAAGCGGAGATTGGACTTCTTCTCGACAACTTTTATCGACGCCGCGCCGCCTCTCCCTCCCGATGAGGAGCGGGAGCGATCCCGCTCTTTTCCTATGTGCCAGTCGGGACGACGTGGGTCCGCACGCACAGCACCGGCCGATCCGGTCCGATCATCATCACACTGCCGCGCCAGACGCCACCCCCGGAGGCCTCAATGGCGATCTCGTCATTCGCGTTGGTGACCGCGGCCGGCCACGCGCGGCCCAGGGGGCAGAGGTCTCCAGCGACCGCGGATTCATGGTGGTGATCAACCGCCAACAGCAAAAGGTGCTGATCTCCTTCGATGCCGGCAGCGTTGATCCGCGGCACCGCGACTGGCTCACATCGGTGGGGAAGCGGGAAGCGGGTAGGGTTCGGCGAGCTTGATCCGCAACCTTATTGGGGTTTTGCCGATCTCGAACACAAAGCCGGGACCAAGCTGCTCAACGCATTTTATGTTCAGGCGGAGGTCAAGACAGAACGGGGCAAGGAATCCTATTGGTACAGGAAGGCGATGCGGCGCCAACGCTTTTCGTTCCCGGCGTTCCTCGCAGCCCTCGAACAGGGAAAGGTGCTCGTCGATTTCGATGCGCGCAGCGGGCACAACCACGGCACCAAGTTCCGCATGCGCCAGGATTGCCTGCCGATGCTCTACGAGAAAGCGACGGTAATCGTGCCGGGTCAGGTGGAACAAATTCTCGATGCCGCCTGAGCGCGTGAGCGGGGGGCGGGCAAGAAAGGGGGCGCTTGTGGGGGACTGGTCTCGACCCCACACAAAGAAGGGGTTTCCAGCGCCGGACTCCAGAAGCACGTTTTGGGAACGGCTTGACCCGAGTCCGCCGCTATTGGGGCTGTCTCGCCTCCGGTGGCCATGGAATTTCAGACAGCACGTCCGGATGTCGGGTGACGTTTGCCGCAATGCCGTGCTCATCTCGCAGGACATCGATCGCGATGAGGCAGCTTTTCGCGAGCGAAGCCTCCTGCGGGGGCCGGGTGAATGTAGAAGGAATTGGAGCCGTCCTGCACCGGCTCGTGCCGCAACGCGACCGCGCGAACGGCATCGGCCATGCGGCTATCGTAGATTTGGCCCGTCGCCGCGTATTTCTTAACCATCGCGATAAGGTCATCGGCGCTGCCGAATTCGCCAAAACCGTGCTCAAGCATGGTGCGGGCGGGGCCTGTGCCAACGGCTTCGTAACGCTTTTTCAGCTCGGCTTTGAGCTGCGGGAACTTCTGGACATATGCAGCAAGTTCCCGCCCGACATGCCAAGCCTCAGCCGAGTAGTGTCCCCGACCGAATACGCCTTCGATGAAGAGGTCGACATACAACAACACCGCCGAGGCTGAATCGCGGCCTAAGATGGCTTTCATCCACTCGAAGTCGCGCGCTATATCGTTGTGGGTCCGGGCAAGGGTTGCCAGCAGCGCTTCGCCTTCGGCTCCCGGCACCGAAGCAACCGCGGTCAGGACGCGCTCCCAGCGCTTCGCCCAGCCGGCGCCGTAGAACGCCTTCACTTTCGTCAGCCCCTCAATCACAGCGTCGGGGCGGGTCGTGAAGGGCAAAAGCTCAAGCCAGGGCTCGATTTCCCATGTATTCTGTCGCTTCTCCCAAGCGTTCTTGGGAGCCTCTTCCAGCCATTCGTCCACACCCTGCATAACAACGTCCACATCAAGCACTCGGCCGTCCAGCGCGATGGCCGCGAGCAGTTCGCACTTTGCTTTCAAAGGCTGTGGCAACGCCATCACGCGCGCGATCAGGGCATCCTGGTCGGAATGAGGCATCGCCAGTCCAATCCGGGCGAGCTGGATAGCGAGGAGCTGGCCCTCCCTATCGGTCTCGGGCCTCGCCAAGCGGTCTATTGCCGCGAAGATCGAGGCCGCCAGCGCGTTCTCGGGTTCGCGTTTGGGGGAAGCCGCTCGGTCCGCCCGGGCGGCGGCGATCTCATCGACAGGCGGCCATTGGCGGTAGAAGCTTGGCTCGGGCAGGTTCAGCTGTTTGTCCGAGATAGCCTTTAGGATCAGCGACGCGTCGAAGCCAAACACCCGGTCCTCAAGATACTCCGCTGCAACCGCCGCTGCTTCGTCGCCGCCAAGGCGAGCAAGTGCTGCCCGGTACTGATTGCCATACCGCATGGA
>WNFC01005030.1_pt1 | contig 14783 bp, 16 predicted proteins | sample 5400541 | NCBI WGS metagenome assembly WNFC01 (sample SAMN13153342, study PRJNA577476) | soil metagenome | isolation source: 120 cm saprolite under Douglas fir tree site 2 hole 2 replicate 1 | place: USA:California | collected 2015-04-18
GTCTGCATCGCGACGGGCCAGGAGAACACCGTTTCCACGGTCTGCTGTGTGAGCACGTCGACGGGGGCCCCCGAGGCGACGGGACGCCCTGCGTCGAGCAGCAACAGCGAATCGGCGAAGCGGGCCGCAAGGTTCAAGTCGTGCGTGATCATCAGCACCCCGAGGCCCTGCGTTTCGACGAGGCCGAGCACCAGCTCGAACAACCCCATCTCATGCTTCAGGTCGAGCGACATCCCGGGCTCGTCGAGCACGAGGAGCTTGGGCTCCTGCGCGAGGGCGCGGGCCACACGGACGCGCTGGTACTCGCCACCGGAGAGCGTCCAGAGCCAGCGGCCCGCGAGGTGCTGCGCGTCGCAGGCCGCGAGCGCGCGATCCACGGCGTCATGATCTTCCGCGCGCTCGCGGCCCCAAAGCGAGAGATGCGGATAGCGGCCGAGCAGGACTGTTTCGCGCACGCGCTGCGGAAACAGGTTGTCCTCGCGCTGCGGCACGACGCCAACGAGGCGCGCGAGCTCCTGGCGCGGCCATGTAGATGCAGTACGGCCATCAACTTCGGCACGTCCCACGAAAGGCGTTAACGCGCCGAGCGCGATCCGCACGAGTGTGGTCTTGCCGCTACCGTTCGGGCCAAGCACGGCGTGGAACTGCCGAGCTGCCACGGAGAGCGAGACGTCCGTAAGAGCGTCGCGTTCCGCACCGGGATAGCGGTAACGAACGCCGGACAATTGCAGGAGCGGGTTCACGCGATCGTCCAGCGCCGCAGCAGCAGCGCGAACACGGGAACGCCGATCAATGCGGTCACGACGCCTACCGGCAGCTCGCGCGGCGCCACAACCGTGCGAGCGAGCGTGTCGGCAAAGGCGAGGAGCGCACCGCCACCAACGAAAGCGGCCGGGAGCAATGACCGGTGACGGTGACCCCACACCAGACGCGCAATGTGCGGCACGACCAGCCCGACGAAGCCGATCACGCCGGAGACCGCCACGGCAGCGGCAGTGAGCAGCGACGCCGCCAGATAGACACGCCGCTTCACCGCCTCGACATCGGCGCCGAGGTAGCCCGCGGACTCTTCGCCGAGCGCCAGCAGATCGAGTGGACGGGAGGCGGCGAGGAGAACGGCAAGCGGGATCGGTGCGTAGAGCGCGACGAGCAGCACGGAGTCCCACGACGCCCCTGAAAGCCCGCCCCAGAGCCACAGGAACGCGTTCCGCAGCTCGGCCGCATCCGCGAGCGAGACGATTGCGGTGGTGATCGCCGCGGCGAATGCGCCGATCGCCACGCCTCCCAGCAGCAGAATTCGGGGATCCAGGCTGGCACCGCCGATCAAACCAAGCCGGTAAACCAGCCCAAGCGCGGCCAGCGCTCCCACGAACGCGGCGATGGGCAGCGCCCATGGCCCCGACAGATGCAGCGCGATCGCGACGACCGCGCCGAGCCCAGCTCCACCCGACAAGCCCAGCAAGAATGGATCGGCCAATGGATTACGCACGAGCGCCTGCAGACCAGCACCGGCAACACCGAGCGAACCGCCGACCAGAAACGCAAGCAGCGCACGGGGCGCGCGCAGGTTCCAGACGATGTCCGAGCGCAGCAGCTCGCCCAGCGGTACAGCGGCGGGGCCCAACACCACGCTGAGGACCAGCGCGAGCGCGGCCACGATGGCCAGCAGCGTCCATCTCATCGCGCGAGGAGGGCTCGGAGTCGCTGGATCGCGTCGCCGGACCGCGGCCCGGGACGGCCGAACAACGAGCCCGGCAGCAACAGGAAGTGCCCGTCTCGCACTGCGCGCACGGCGCGCCATTCGCGTCGTTTCGCGAAGCCGGGCGGGGGGGGCGGCGCCGCGGAGTCGGTGAGTACGGCGATCCACTGCGGATCACGGGCGACGATCGTCTCGAGCGACACCTGAGCGGATGGCGCCGCGACGTCGCTGAAAACGTTGCGGGCACCGGCTTGGCCAGCCAGCTGATCGAGGTAACTGCCGTGGCCGATGATGATCGGCGGGTTATCCCAGACGACGAATGCGAGGGAGGTTGTCGAGGGTGGTGGAGGACGGCCGGCCAGGCTGTCCAACACCGTTGCCAGCGATTCCGCTACGACCTCGCGTCCAGTGAGCCGCCCCAGGGTTCGCGTGGCCGGTCCCAGATCTTCGAGGCGGTTCACGTCGATCAGCACGGTGTGGATGCCGACGCGCTCGAGCTGTTTCGCCGCGGTCACATTGGGCCCCGCGTTGTACAGGACGACGAGGTCCGGCCGCCGCGCCATGACGGCTTCGATATTCGGGGGCATGCCGTCCCCAACGCTGGGAATTGCAAGCGCCGCGGGGGGGTAGTCGCACCAGGTGGTGCGACCGACGATGCGATCACCCGCACCAATGGCGAAGAGAAGTTCAGTAAACGAGGGGAGAAGCGAGACTATGCGTTGCGCCGGCCGTCCGGCCGTCCGACCGTCCGACCGACAAGCACCAAGAATAAGAACCGCAAACAGGAAACGTCGTGGCACCATCCCTCCCGCGAGGGAACCACCTGGTGGCGCGAATGAAGACGTCTCCTGGCTTCGGGCGATCCAGCTCGCCTTCCCGGGTCACCCCAGTGGCAATGAGCCGATCACAGCTGCCCGTTACAGTGGCGGGGCCGCGCCGGAGTTGCACCGGCTTCCGTATCCCCATTCGCGAAATTGACTGCTAGCTCAGTCTAGACGGCGGCGGTCTCCGGCGCAATGCCCACACCAGCGCGACCACCATGCCGGCGGCGAGCACCGCGATGACATACGGCAGCAACATCTGCGCCCGAAATTTTCCGGCGGGCAACCGAATCTCGACTCTGTCGCCCGGGGCGAGTGGACGGGCGCGGTAGGCGACGAAACGCCGCTGCTCGATTTCCTTGGCCCCGAGCGATTCAACGTTGGGTGCCCTCACCACCGCGGCGGTGTCCTCGACCAGCACGTTTACCTCGGCGGTCGGCTGATCGATCGGAATCACGAGCGCACGCGTGCCGGCGGGGAGCGAATACGCGTAGCTGATCTGCTTCGTGCCCCCAGGCGGGATCGGCGCGAGCACGATCACGCTGTCGTGGCGGAACTGCATCGCCTCGCTCGAGATGTCCCCCTGCCCGCCGCGGAACTGTCCCGCACGGGCGGGGACGCGACCTGCCCAGGTCGGGATCAGCGTGTCGCGGGTGACGCGTGTCGTCACACCCGCGTTCTCCAGCTCCAGAATCTCGAGCACTTCGCGCGTGCCGTCAGCGCTGGCGCGCGCGACCGTGGCGAGCCGCCGCGCCAGCCGGATCGGCGGACCGTTGCTCGTGGTGGCAAACGCGACGAGATCTTCGACGTGGACCGCGGGCCGGCCGGTGACGTTCAGCGGGAGCGAGAAGTAGGCGATGCTGTCGTACCACACACTGACGGCGTATCCGCTGGTGCTGTCCGGACTGCGCAGCTCCAGGCGATAGCGACCACGGGCGTCGCTGCGCACCGAGTCCAGGGGACCGGTGCTCTCGCGCGCCAGGCGATGGAGGAGCACCCAGGCGTTCGCCAGCGGAACGGTATCGCGCCCGCCACGCAGCACGCGCCCGCTGACGCTCACCGCTTGGGAGAAGAGCGCCGTGGGGATGCCTACCAGCAGCAACAGGCTACGGCGTAAACTTGCCGAAATCTTCAGGATCGAGGTTTTGGAGGTACGACTTCAGCGTGTCGGCGTCGAGGGGACTGCCGCCGGTACCGGGCTGGATGGCGCCTTCACTGGTATCGACGGACGTGAGCTCGAGCAGCGTCTCGCTCGTCATGATCGGCGCCTTAAGCCGCAGCGCCAGCGCGATCGAGTCGGAGGGGCGCGCATCGATCTGAATGATCGTATCGCCCCGATAGATATGCAGCTCGGCGAAGTAGGTGTTGTCCTTCACCTGCGTGATGATCACCTTGCGCAGCTCGGCGCCCAGCCCGACGATCACCTGCTTGAGCAGATCGTGCGTCAGGGGGCGTGAGAATTTCACGCCGGCCAGCTCCATCGCGATCGCGCTGGCTTCCGCCGGTCCGATCCAGATCGGCAGGACTCGCTGTCCATCGTTCTCCTGGAGAATCACGACCGGCGTGTTTGTCGTGCGATCCAGCCCGAGGTGAGCTACCCGAACCTGGAGCATGGCTCCCCCCGGAGCGGCCATCAGGTCCCCATATCCCAGGAGGCGAGATACTTGCGCTGTGCGGGAGTGAGGGTGTCGATCGCGACACCCATGGCCTGCAGCTTGAGGCGGGCGATCTCCTGATCGAGGTCGACAGGAATGCGGTGCACGTCCTTCGACAACTGCTTCGCGTTATTGACGACGAACTCGGCGGCGAGCGCCTGGTTGGCGAACGACATATCCATCACGCTGGCGGGGTGCCCCTCGGCAGCCGCGAGATTGATGAGGCGGCCTTCGCCGAGCACGAAGAGCTTTTTGCCCCCAAGCTGAAACTCCTCGACGAACTCCCGCACCCTCACGGGTCCTTTCGCGACCTTCTTCAAGCCTTCGAGATCGATTTCCACGTTGAAGTGTCCCGAGTTCGCCACCACGGCGCCGTCCTTCATCGCGCGCATGTGCTCCACCCGGAGGACCTCCACGTTGCCGGTCAGCGTCACGAACAAGTCGCCCAGCGGTGCCGCTGCTTCCATCGTCACGACCCGGTAGCCGTCCATCTGGGCTTCGAGCGCTTTCATGGGGTCGATCTCGGTCACCAGCACGTTCGCGCCGGCGCCGCGCGCCCGCATCGCGAAACCGCGGCCGCACCACCCATACCCCGCCACGACAACCGTGCTCCCGGCAATCAGGAGGTTGGTGGCCCGGATGATTCCGTCCAGGGTGGACTGGCCGGTCCCGTAGCGGTTGTCGAACAGATGCTTGGTTTGCGAGTCGTTCACGGCAATGACGGGGAACTGGAGCACGCCGTCCTTCGCCATCGCCTTCAATCGGATCACCCCGGTCGTGGTCTCTTCAGTCGAACCGATCACGCCCGTCACCAGCGCCTTGCGTTCGGCGGCGGAGAGTGTCTCGACCCACTTGCGAACCGGCGGCGCGAGGTCGTCGAGGCGATTCAGGGCGATCATGTGCAGCGCGCCGACCAGATCGGCGCCGTCGTCCATCGTGATGTCGGCGCGATGCGCGAGCGCGGCCCGAATGTGCTCGTAATAGGTCGCGTGGTCCTCACCCTTGATCGCGAAGACCTTGATGCCGTGATCTCGTACGAGATGCGCCGCGACGTCGTCCTGCGTGGACAGGGGGTTCGAGGCGCACAGCGCAACGTTCGCGCCTCCCGCCTGGAGCGCGACCGCGAGGTTCGCCGTCTCAGTCGTGACGTGCAGGCAGGCGGCGAGGCGCTTCCCTGCGAGCGGCCGTTCGCGCGTAAACCGCTCGCGGAGTTGACGCAACACCGGCATCGAACGCTCGGCCCACTCGGTCCGCCGCCGCCCTTCATCGGCGAGCCGAATGTCCCTGATGTCGTTCGTTCCTTTGGTCTTGGTCGCCGTGTCAGACATTGGCCTTCCGCGATGTACGGGACGCCCGCTCCGCCGCGACCGTCAGCTCTTCGACGCGATCGACGTGCTCCCAGGTGAACAGCTCGACGTCCCGCTCGCCGACCCTGCGCCGCTCGGGCGCCCGGCCGAAGTGGCCGTAGGCGGCTGTGGGCCGATATATAGGATTGCGCAGGTTGAGTGCCTGGATGATGCCGGCGGGCGTGAGATCGAAGACCTCCCGGACCGCCGATTCAAGGGCGTCCTGGGGTATCGTACCGGTGCCGAAGGTGTCGACCATGATCGAGACGGGCTCCGCGACGCCGATCGCGTAGGCGACCTGGGCCTCGCAGCGCTTGGCGAGGCCCGCCGCCACGATGTTCTTCGCCACCCAGCGCATCGCGTAGGTCGCGGAGCGATCGACCTTGGACGGATCCTTGCCGCTGAACGCGCCGCCGCCGTGCCGCGCCATGCCGCCGTAGCTGTCGACGATGATCTTGCGGCCCGTGAGCCCCGCGTCGCCTTGCGGACCACCGACGACGAAACGGCCCGTGGGGTTGACGAGCACATTCTTTTCGCTCACCTCGAACCCCGCCTCGCGCACGACCGGCCGAATCACATGGGCGAGGATGCCCGCCCTGAGCTGCACGTTGTCGATCATGTCGGAGTGCTGCGCCGATACCACGATCGTGTCAATGCCGATGGGCTTGGACCCCTCGTAGGTCACGCTGACCTGCGTCTTGCCGTCGGGCCGCAGCCACGGGAGCTCACCGCTCTTGCGCACCGTCGCGAGCCGCTCGGCGAGCCGGTGCGCCAGCACGATCGGCAGCGGCATCAGCGACGGCGTCTCGTCGGTCGCGTACCCGAACATCATCCCCTGATCCCCTGCCCCACCCTTGTCCACGCCGAGCGCGATGTCGGTGGACTGGCGGTCGATCGTGGTCAGGACCGCGCAGGTCTGGGCATCGAAGCCGAAGTTCGCGTCGGTGTAGCCGATCGAGGTGATCGTGCCGCGCACGATGTCGGGGATGTGGACGTAGGTGGACGTCGTGATTTCGCCCGCGACGACCGCCATTCCGGTCGTGACCAGCGTTTCACAGGCGACCCGCGCGGACGGATCCTCGACGAGGATCGCATCGAGAATCGCGTCGGAGATCTGATCCGCGATCTTGTCCGGATGGCCTTCCGTGACCGACTCGGAAGTGAAGACGTGACGATGAGTTGGCATGTTTTAGGTCCCTATAGTTTCAAACTACCGGAGCGCCGTCCCGCGGGCAACCGCGCGTCGGGATCGAGCAGTGTCAGATCCACCGCTGCGGCGAGTGCAAATCGCAAGATGTCGAGCGCGAGTTCTGCGGAGCGCGCTGCGAGCGCTGCGTCGGCGGCGGCGCGCGCCTGCGCCGTGGTCACCTGGCGAATGAGCCACTTGATGAACGGCAGCGCCGGCGGCGCGACGGACAGCGTGTCATACCCCAACCCCAGCAGAAGGAATGCGGAGAGCGGCTCCGATGCCATCTCGCCGCACACGCTGGCGGGCTTGCCGGCGGCGCGCGCGGCTTCCGCAACGAGCTTCAGCAGCCGCAACACGCTCGGATCGTGCGGAGTGAAACGGTCCGCCAAGCGCGCGTTGCCGCGATCCACCACGAGCGTGTACTGCGTGAGATCGTTCGTGCCGACGCTGAGGAAGTCGCTGACCTCTACGAGACGATCAGCCATCACCGCGGCGGCGGGCGTCTCGACCATGACCCCGAGCGGCACCGTCTTCGCGGCTGCCACACCCGCTTTCTCGAGTCGATCCGCCTCCTCGTGCATCATTTCCCGGGTGCGCTCGACTTCATCGAGCCGCGTCACGAGCGGGATCATGAGATGAAGATTCGCGGTGACCGCGGCGCGTAACACCGCGCGGATCTGCGTGCGAAACATTTCCGGCTCGTCGAGGCAAACGCGGATCGCGCGCCAACCCAGGAACGGGTTCGCCTCGGGGGGAGTGCGGAACGGCGCGGGGAATTTGTCGCCGCCGAGATCGTAGGTGCGAATCACGACTGGATGGCCGTCGAACGCCTCCCCAACGTGGCGGAAGTACTTCGTCTGCTCATCCTCGCTGGGAAGGTCGCTGTGTCCCGTGATCAGGAATTCGGTCCGCAGCAGGCCGACCCCTTCCGCGCCGTGCACCTTTGCAGGCGTGACCTCGTCGGGCAGGTCCACGTTGCCGCGCACCGCGATGCGGACGCCATCCACGGTGACGGCCGGCTGCGCCACTGCTTCCTCGAGCCGCGTGGAGAGCTCCCGCCGCCGCGTGTCCGTCCGCTCGGCCTCCTCGATCTCGGCCGGCGTCGGATCGAGGAGCACCGTGCCGCGCGTGCCATCGAGGATCACCTTTGTGCCCGAACGGATACGCGCCACTGCGCCGCGCACACCGAAGATGGCCGGAATGCCGATCGAATGGGCCAGGATAGCGGCGTGAGAGGTGCGCGTCCCTTCCTCGTTGATCAATCCGACGACCTTATCGCGATCAAGCTGCACCGTCAGCCCTGGTGACAGCTCTCGTGCCACGAGGATCGACGGCTCCGAGAGACTCTCCCATACATCGACCGCCCCACGGCGGTGCATGAGGTGATGAATGACCCGGATCGCAACACCCGTGAGATCGGCGAGCCGCTCCTTGAGAAGCGGGTTCCCTGCCGCGGTCCAGAGGTCGCGGACTTCGAGCGTCTTGAATTCGAACGCTTTCTCGGCCGTCAGTTGATTCTCGCGGATCAGCTCGGCGACGCCGCCGATGAAGTCCTTATCCTCCAGCATCAGCAGCTGCGCATCGAAGATGCGTGCTTCATCGACGCCGGCCCGATCCTCGGCCCGCGCCCGTAGCTCCATCAGCTCGCCCCGCACGTCCTTGAGCGCCGCGCGCAGCCGCCGTACCTCCTTCTCCACCTGGGTGCGCGGCACAACGCGATGCGGAACCTCCGGCAGCGCCCATCGCACGGTCACGGTCGGTCCCATCGCGATGCCGGGGGACACGCCGATGCCCTTGAGCAGCCGGTCGGCGGGACTCACGCGTCCTCCTTGGCCTGCGGCTTCAAGTGCATCTCGTGGAAGCCGGCGGCGACGAGATCGAGTAGCGCGGCCATCGCCTGCTCCGCATCCTCGCCATCGGTGCGGATTTTGATCGAGGACCCACATTCCGCGGCCAGCGTCATCATGCCGAGGATGCTCTTGCCGTTCACGACGGCGCCGTCTTTGTGCACCTCGACGGCTGATTTGAACTTGTTCGCCACTTTGACGAACTCCGCCCCCGGGCGCACGTGCATACCGAGCGGATTCACGATGCGCGCGTCCCGCTCGATCAAGGCCATATCAGCCCCCCGGCGAGCGCCACGGCGGCGAGCCCGAGCGAGAGTCGCAGCCCATTGAGGCGATCGCCCTTGAGCCGCAGCGCCACGAAGCTGAGCGCGGCGACGATGGCGAGCGCTGCGCGAGCCCACGAATCGAAGGGCGCCGCAAGGTAGGCGGCGGTCAACGGCAGCGCGGCACCGACGGCAAATGCCATCGCCGGGCCGAGCAGCGCACCCGCCTTTTGGAGGGCGGGATGATGCAACGCCACGCTGACGCGGACCCCGTGCGTCCATCCCGCCTTCAGTGCCCACCAGCGCAGTGCCACGTGGCCGATGTTGTAAACGATGAGGAATGCCCCGACCGCGATCCAACCGGCACCGAGCGCGATGGCGGCGAGCGTCAAAGCGGATAGGAATGGGAGCCAGCCCGCCCAGACGAGACGATCCCCGAGCGACCCCAGTGGACCGCACAGCGCCTCGCGCAGCCGCTCGATCTGATCGGGCGCGGCGCCGTCGTGCTCGGCACGGGCGGCCGCGCCAACGACGAGACCGATGAGGTACGGATGTGCGTTGAAGAATTGCGCGCCGCGCGCCACGGCCGGCCGGTACTTGCTGTCGCCGAGATCGCGCAGCAACGGCTCTTCGGCGACGCCGACGCCGACGCCGAGCAGGCGCTCGTAGTTGTACGAGCCCTGGACGGCGAACAGCCGCAGCAACGCGCGGGCGAGGGGGGCGCGGGGGGGGCGCGCGTTCACCGCAGCCATATCGTCGCCGCAATGCCGCCGCCGAGGCCGGCGGCGAACCAGGCCAGGTTGGGCCCGCGTCCCACGAGCCGCAGCGTTCCCGCGCCGCCGGCCGCCAACGCAGTCGCCACGACCGCCACCGCCAGCAGTACCGCGCCGTGTACGGTGAGCACACCCGCGAGCAGCGGTCGCGCGAGCCAGGCGAGCACGAGACCGATCACCGTCACCAGCGCGGCGCGCAGCGCGTCGCGCAACAGTCCGCCCACGTGCACGCGCACCAGCGCGCTCGGGTCGCCCGACTCGAGCTGCGCGGCGGCCGCGTGCACGATCCGGGAGTTCACTCGCCGCAGCAGATTGATCGTCAGTCCGCCGATCAGCCCGGTGACCAGTCCGACGAGCGCGCCGAGGCCAAGGCCAAGCACGCCGGCCGACGAGTGTGCGGTCGCGACGGCGGCGACCGTGGCGGGCCCGTACTCGGGATAGCGCACCGCCCCGACCGGCAGGATGTCGTACTGCAGCAGCTCGAAGACGACGCCGAGCTTGAGGCCCGTCGGAATGTCTCCGAGTATCGCTCCGGCCACGGTGCCCGCCACGAGCGGGCGCGCGATCATCATCTGCGGCAGGCTGACGAGATCCACGCCGACAAGCGTGCCCCAGACGAGCAGCGCGATCAGAAGCTCGACGGGAAGGATCATGTGAACTCCGCCACGGGCACCGCGCGGGCAGTGGGGACGTCCTGCGCGGTCACCTCGACGCCGCGCGCCGCGAGCTGGCGCAGCTTGGTCGCTTCATCGTCCGTCAAATACACAAAGCGCAGTCGCTCCTTCCGGCCGGTACGATGATGCACACCGCCCACGTTGAATCGCTTCAGCTGCGGCAGGCGGGCGGCGAGCGCCACAGCCGTGTCGATTTCGCCCACGAGCAGAATCCCGACCCGCGAATCCGCTTCCCAACGGGGCAGCAGCTCCGCTGCCTTCTCCACGGACGCGAAGATCACTTCGATCTGCGGCGGCACGCCCATCCGGTAGAGGTCCTGCTCCCAGTCGCTGCTGCTCACTTCGTCATCCACGAGCACGATGAACGAGACGTCGAGCGGCTGTCCCCAGCCCACGACGACCTGCCCGTGGATCAAGCGATCATCGATGCGGTACAGCGCGAGCGTCATGCGGGCGTGACGCGGATCGCCTTGGCGCCGGCGTCGACGGCTCGGCGCGCGGCTTCCGCGGGCGCGATGTCGCGATGGAACACGAAATCCAGCAGCATCGCGAGGTTGACGCCCGTCACGACGGCGATGTCGACTCCTCCCCGCTTGGCATAGCGGGCTGAGCTGGTGAAGCACGAGCCACCCGGGAGATCGACGAATAGCACCGCAGGCCCCGCGCCCACCGCCTCGCGCAGCCGCTCTCCGAGCTCCTCTGTGCCGCATCCTTCATTAGAAATGCCTGTCAGCGCGCCCTCGATGCCGGTGATGGCCGTAACCGCGGCGACGAGGGCCTGCGCGACCGCGGCGTGCGACACGATGACGCCACGGAGCTCACTCATAGTCTTCCTCCAGGTACTGCTGGACCACGCCCTTCTCCCGCATGCGCCGGATCAGTCGCTCGTTGAACGCGTTTGCGGAGTCCACGCCGCTGTAGCGCAGCAGGTGATTCATCGCGACGACTTCGCAGATGACGGTGAGATTCTTGCCGGGATTGAGCGGCACCGTCACGAGCGGCAGCTCGACGTCGAGCAGCTCCGTGCGCTGCTGGTCGAGTCCGGTGCGGTCGTACTCGCGGGTGTTGTCCCAGTCCTCGAGCTGAACCACGACCTCGATGCGCTTTTGCTGGCGCACGGACCGAATGCCGAACAGCGCGTTGATGTCGATCAAACCAACGCCGCGGATCTCCATATAGTGCCGGGAAATCTCGTGTCCGCGGCCGATCAGGACGTCGTTGCCCCGGCGGGTAACGTGCACGAGATCGTCGGCCACCAGCCGATGACCGCGCTCGACGAGATCGAGCACGCATTCGCTCTTGCCGATCCCCGAGCGGCCGCGAAACAGCAGCCCCACGCCGAACACATCGGCGAGCGAGCCGTGCACGGTCGTGCGGGGCGCGAAGGCATCGTCGAGAAACGGCTTGAGCCGCCGGTAGAACTCCGCCGTCTTGAGCCGCGTGCGAATGACGGGGATGCCCTTGTCGCGCGCCACCACGAGCAGCTCTTCGGGCGGGTCCTGCCCTTTCGTGATGATCACGCACGGCAGCGCGTAGGACAGAAACGTCTGAATCGCCTTGCTGCGCGCTTTCGCGTCGAGTGAGGCGAGATAGGTGATTTCGGTCTCGCCCAGGATGTGAATCCGGTCGGTGCCGACGAAGCGCGCCGTGTAGCCCGCCAGCACGAGGCCGGGGCTCGACGCCTCCGGGGAGCGGATCTCGCGTTCGAGACCCACCTCGGCCGTCAGCAGCTCGAGCTGCAGCGGATCGCCCTTGCGCGCGAGGAGGTCGCCGACCTTGAGCCGCGGGGGGCTGGGGGAGGGCGAAGGCGTCGGGGGGGGGGAGGGGGGCTGTGCGTTCACCGTGTCCCGGGCACCTTGGAGCGTCGTGCCGTGCGTCGTGCGCGCGGCGTCTCTTTCCCGTCGAGCAGCTGGCGCTTCACGCGCGCGATGGCGGCATCGAGCGCCGAGCGGTGATCGACCGCCTGGGACTTCGCGACGTGCACGCGGCCGCGGGGCACGTGCACCGCGATCTCAACACCGGCTTCACCATGCTCCTCGGTGAAGATCAGCTGCGCGTGATGGGGGCGCCGGACGAGCTTCGCGACTTTTTCGACGAGCTCCCTGGCGAGCGCGCGCAGATCGTCATCGATTTCGGTGTGGCGCGCGGTGATGGTGATGCGCATTCAGCTCTTCCTTTCCCGTTCGGCAACTGTTTGCTCGATATGCGCCAGCGTGGCGCGCGCGGCCGAGTCCCAGGACAGCCCTTCGGCAAAAATGCGGGCCGCGTGGCCGAGGCGGTCGACCAACGATCGATCCGCTGCCAATGCCAGCATGCGATCCGCCAGCGCGCGCGAATCACCGTGCGGCACCAGGTATCCCGTTACGCCGTGCTGCACCGATTCACGCAAGCCTGGACTGTCCGACGCAAGGGCCGGGGTGCCGCTGGCGGCCGCCTCGACGTTCGTGATACCCCACCCTTCCTTCGGGCTCGGGAACACCACCGCCCACGCGCGGCGCAACGAGCGCCGCTTTTCCTCTTCCGACACGAAACCCAGGAATCGGATGGCGTCTCCTAAACCAAGCTCGGCCGCCAGTCGTTCGAGGCGGGGGCGGTCGTCGCCCTGCCCGCAGATATCGAGCGTAATGTCGTCGCGTACCTGACGCGCCGCGCCCACAGCCCGCAAAGCAAACTCCACTCCTTTATAACGCTTCAATCGGCCCAGGTACAAGAACGTCGGGCGCTCGGCGCGTGGCGTACCAGGATCGGGATGGTAGCGGTCGGCATCGACCCCCGGATGGATGACGACAATCCGCTCGGCCCGAACTCCGCGGCGGACCAGGTCGTCCCGCGTGCTCTCGGAAATCGCGTGAAATGCCGCCCTCCCGTACACCCAGGGGATCGGCAGCTCAGCGGCCCACACAATTGATGCCATCGGCGCACTGGCCTCCGCGAAGGCGGTCGTCCCGAAAAGGTGTGGCACGATCGCCACGAACGGCAGGCGAGTCAGCGTGGGAAGAAAGAGCGGGATCTTGTTGATGTCCTCGACCACGACGTCGAACCGCGTTTCGCGCAGCGCGCGGCGCACCCCTCCCCGGCCACGCAACGCGAAGCTGTGCCGACCGCCGATGCGTGTGACCTGAATGCCGTCCACGACGGCGCGCAACAGGCATCCGGGCCAACCGCTCGCAACGAGATGGATTTCGTGCCCCCATAAGGCGATGCGGCCGAACAATTCATGCAGATGGATTTCGGCACCGCCGGCTTGAGGATTCTCCCGATCGTTCCAGTTGACGACCAGGATTCTCACAGCGCCCCGGTCTCACGGGCGACGGCATCGAGGACGCCATTGACGAAGCCCGGCGCGCGCGAGCCGGCGAACCAATGGGCGAGCTTCACCGCCTCATCGATGACCACCCGCGAAGGGGTCGACGCTTCGTCGAGCTCGGCGAGCGCGAGTCGCAGGATGTTGCGCTCCACGACGCCCACGCGCTCGAGCCGCCAGTGCTCCGCGGCATTGGCGATGCGGGCGTCGAACTCCGGGAGGCCGGCGATCGCCTTGGCGGCAAGATCCGCGCCTCGGTCATAGCCCCTGGGCGCTCCGCCGTAAATCACCGCAACGCGCGCGACGACGGTTTCAATCGTCGGTCCGCCTGACAGCTCCCACGCGTACAGCAGCTGGAGCGCCCGCGCGCGCGCCTTAGTCTCGGGGCGCTGCACCGAGCCTCTCGAGCGCATCGGCGGTCTCGAGGGCCGCCTGCACCGCCTCGGCACCTTTGCTGACCCGCGCCAACGCCTGAGTCTCGGTCTCCGTGGTAAGCACTCCGAACCCGACCGCGATGCGATGTGCCAGCGCAACGTTGCCGAGGCCGCGCGCCGCCTCGCCGGCGACGTATTCGAAGTGCGGCGTCTCGCCGCGGATCACGCAGCCCAATGCCACGATCGCGTCGAAACGCTCACTCGCGGCGGCAGCTTCCGCAAGCACGGGTAGCTCGAAGGCGCCAGGTGCCCATGTGACTTCCACGTTCGTGTCCGCGATGCCGGCACGGCGCAGCGCTGCACGCGCGCCGTCGAGCAGTTTCGTGGTGACATTCTCGTGAAAGCGGCTGACAACGATCGCCACGCGCCGCTGGCGGTTGGAGGTGCGCGCCGCGGGTGGTGCTCTGTGTGGCACGATCAGTGAGTGAGGAAGTGGCCGAGACGGCGCCGGCACAATGGGCAGCCGCTCGACGATTTCGAGCCCGTACCCTTCGAGGCCGATCAGCTTCATCGGATTGTTCGTCAGCACCCGGATCGAGGACAAACCGAGGTCGAGCAGGATTTGCGCGCCGATGCCGTAGTTCCGCAGGTCCGGCTTGAAACCGAGCTTCTCGTTCGCTTCGACGGTGTCGTGCCCCTGATCCTGCAGCTCATACGCCTTGAGCTTGTTGAGGAGACCGATGCCTCGTCCCTCCTGATCGAGGTACACGACGGCGCCGGCACCCGCTTCCGCGATCATCCGCATCGCGCTATGCAGCTGCCAGCCGCAGTCGCAGCG
>WNFC01010142.1_pt1 | contig 14781 bp, 8 predicted proteins | sample 5400541 | NCBI WGS metagenome assembly WNFC01 (sample SAMN13153342, study PRJNA577476) | soil metagenome | isolation source: 120 cm saprolite under Douglas fir tree site 2 hole 2 replicate 1 | place: USA:California | collected 2015-04-18
AAACTCCGGCGAGCCGTTTCTTCAGCCCCGTATAGTCCAGCCGTAACGGGTGTGCGACGGAATACACACCGTGTTCCCGGGCCAGTTCGACGGCGGCTTGCCACATCGAGTCCGGCAGCCTCCTTCCCCGCGGTTGGGTGCTACGAAACTGATCCAGTTGGCGTTGTAACTGCGCGATTGGCTCAGGAATGACTGTTGTGCTCATGCGGCTCACCCTCGACCGCTCGTCCGCGGCTCAACAAACGTAACAGGGCGAGTTAGCGGTCGTCACGCACGCTTGCCGAAAACTCACAGCGCATTGACGTCGGAATCGTCCGACGATATCTGCACGCACTCATACGAATGGCAGGAATTGCTCAAGCCCATCTTGCAGTGGGCGCGCAGAAATGCCGACACACCATAGCGGATCCTCCTCCGGTCCCTGGTTTGCGCGCCCTCGGAGATGTGCTGGCAGAAGGTTGGGACGGATCTATCGTGCATCCAGATCGGGAGCGACTGGAAACACGCATGCCCGGGCAACCAGGAGATGCCACCGTAAGTCTGAGGATTGGTTGCTGACGGGAAAGGCACATGTTGATCCAAAGAAACGGGTGGCTAAAGATTCGGCAGGACTTGGTTAGACACCATTCCTGAGTGCCGTGAACCCGGACGGGGCAGTCCAGGTTGGTCAGGCTTAGCGATTTGAAGACTGGCATAGACTGACGCAGAGTTGGTAGGGCGATGGCGTTGGTTCAGCATTCTGAACGAACCCAAGGAGTGCTCCAGTTTTCCCGACAATGCTGTTTGAAAGTTGGCACGGAGCGCATCGCAGTCTTTGGACTTCCCTGAAGACGGGGATTGCGGTAACTACGTACCCTCAATCCCTCTCCTTCGAGCTACACCCAAATCACCTGAAGCGAAGAAAACAGTTTCAATTTCGTTAACCAGAGGTTTTTGGCACAGATAAATGTTAAGAGCGGAAAAGAAACCCTTCTGACCTGCTAATTGGCCCGGCCCATGACGCCCGGCATTTTGGTCGGTTGGACTCCCCTTATCGCCGTCGAGGAAATCCATTGGCGCATCCACGTGAAGGTACGGCTGCCCCCGGGTCTACGCTTTGCGCGGGGGTTACCGCCTCAGCCGCTTGAGCATGTTTCTGGAATGGCTTCCGTCAAGCACACTTCTTGCTGCATTTCTTTGCCTGGCCCGGCGGGATCTTCTTACCTTTTATAATGATTTGCTCTAGCTGGTTGGCCTCGTTCTCAAAGGCACACTCCACCTGGCAGGCGAACGACTGCTCTCCAGCGACGACGGCGAGGGCAACCAACGCGAGCATTAGTACATATTCGACGATCCCCTGGCCTCGGATCTCCTTGGGACTTCCGCCATGTTCTGAAGCAGTAAACATGAGTACGCACCGACGTTAATTCGGGTTTTTCGGTTCCGCACCGGCAAATGCAAATATAAGAAGTCACATCTGGATTGGTTGCCGGGAACTTGAGTCAAAAGGGAATGAATTTGATACGTCTTGGAAATTCTGAGGTCTGAGTGCGCCCAAGTCGTATATGTCAATCCAGGTCGCAGCTGATTCCGGCGCAGTTGTCAGCACGGGCACTGGATCTGCGGTAGGCGGAGCGGCCTATGGTCTGGGTTCGCTAAGCGTTGAGAGTGTGAGGTCATGGCTTCTCGTTCTAGCCGTTGAACAATGGCTCGGGTGAGGGCCTCCAAACGAAAGGCAATCTGGTGATCACCAGCGCAGGCAGCAGATGAGCCGTCTCGGCGTTTTTAATTTCCCAATTGGCCCCTGTAGCAATAGCGCATTGGAAAACCCCGATTCGATTTTCGCTTAGTTGTAGTTGGGACCGTTTTTCTCACGAAACCGGGGCGCTCTGACCTGGGCACTTGGAGTCCTGCCAATCCTCCGAAATTCAATCCCACACGGGTTCCGATCACACGAAGAAATTTCTGGCCGAAGGGCCTCGGCTGTGGCAACGCTATTTTAGGTGAACACTAAAGAAGTACATGGCGCTGCCGAAACAGAGCGCTGCGAGGGTAACAGCTGCGAGGATCGCCTTAAGGCGACGCCGCCACGCGTAAGGATTCCAGTTCATCAGAGCCGCTTTGAATTCCTCCATCCACTCCTCTTCATCAGTGTTGCGATAGAGTCCGGACTGAAACGCTGCCTGCAGCGTGCGCTGATCGCTTTCGGGCAGCGCAAGGAACCGGAACGGCTGTTGAGTGCGGGCCACAGGAATCAGCATTTCTGCCGTCCCCAGCACCGTTCCCCGGTAAGTTCGGAACGTCAACTTGACCACCGAACCCTGATCCACTGGCCTAGACAAGAACAATAGCCCACCGGTACGAGAAATGACCTGCAGTTCGCCCGGTGTGCAGCGACCGTCCTGGAATTGAAGGACAGCAGGAGTAGTGTCGGCGAGTCGGAATCGGGGGGACCGCCAGTCGGCCTGCGGTTGTGGCAAGGGAGTCACTGACGACAAGTATGTTACGTGATGGCAAAGATTAGGAGGTTACGCAAGGACTTGAGCCTTGGGGCAAACCCGGGATGGACTTTCGGTTATTCTGACCCCGAGACGAAGGCGCACCAAACGCTGTGATGGCCGTCCTTTATCCTTCGTAATTTGAATGCCGTCTGAGCGAGAAGTAACATCCATGCTGAAGCTATCTGCGCAAATGAGATTCTCTCCCGCGAATACCCGCCGTTGGCAGCGACATCTGGTCGATCTGCCAGTACGCATCTTGCCGGGCAATGGAATTTCCCAAACGCCACTGCCAGGACGCGGGAGCGAAATCAGCGAGGGCGGTATGGCCCTCTACGTCGGAATTCAGCTGGAGCCGGGCGATCTGATGGAGGTTGAGTTTGAAACTCCCCACTGTGTGCGAGTGGCTGGGATAGTACGCAGTAAAGTGGGTTATTGTTTCGGACTGGAGTTTCTCACTCCGCTGCTAGCTGGGGAGCGGTCAGCGGAGTCTCAGCAACATGCGTCCTCGGCCGATAAGCTCTCGGTGGGAACGGCAGACTCGTATACGGTTCTAGACCAACACCTAAAGGTGCCGCGACCACGAGTAGAGACCGACGTTTCGAGCCACCCAGCCGCGAAGCCGTTCTTCACAGCCAGAGAGAAGGCGATGCGAGACGAGATCAAACTTGATCGTATTCTCCATGACGTCGCCGCAAGCGCGCTGCAGGCAACGGGCGCGACTGGCGTCGCCATCGGTCTCGGTCGGGAAGATGCAATGATCTGCCGCGCTGCGGCGGGGCTCTCGTTCCCAGATCTCGGGGTCAGGATCAACACCGAGTCGGGCCTCACCGCAGCAGCCATCCGTCGGCAAATGTCTCAGTGGTGCAGTGACACCGAATCCGACTCGCGGGTCGACGTTGAAATTTGCCGGCAACTTGGAGTGCGATCAATCATCGTTGTGCCTGTGCGCTCTTGGGACACCGTAGTTGGGGTCTTTGCGATCTTCTCTGCGAATCCGGATGCGTTTTCTCTAGGCGATCTCAACCGAGTGAAAGAGCTGGCGCAACGAGCCAGTGAGGCCATCGAAACTACGGTCGGAAATACCGTACCTCAGACCATAGCGCCTGCCATTGTGCGCCCGGATCATTTAGGGGGAGAGCACCGTGTCGATGTTTATTCGGAGCGGGCACATGGAGTAGAACCCTGGAATTACGTCGTGACAATCCGGCGAGCCATGGTTCTGGCCCTGCTGATGTTGGCCGTGATACTGATTGTCCACTGGGCCGCCAATTAACCGGTTAGGCAGGCCTCTCATTCTCGGCCGGCGCTCTGGCAAAGCCGGCTCACTATGACAATCACTCCATAAGGATTCATATCGAAAAAACTCGGCACTTTGCCGCAAACATTTGCCTTGCAAACCCGCGTCAGAAGCCGAGTTTGGAGTCAAGCTCTTGAAAACTAGCCTACTTTAGTTGCTGCCCAAGCTTCGTGGTATGGCCCTCGGCCTGCACAGATAAGATTCCCCTTCTCGTATCTCTCTCAGTGTTATTCCCCCGGCAAGACCCAGGAAGAACAGTTCGTCAGTCCACAGAGAGGGCAACTGCGCAGTTCGTTCCTCCCCGAAAGGTTTTCGGCAAAGAGTGAGATTTCCGCAGGCGTAGAGGTGGATGACGAGTTGGACTGTCAGCCGCAGGACATCGTTCGCCGTCAGGTTTTGAGGCATGCGCTTTCTCGCGTTTTGAGGAAGTCGCGCTAAAGAAAGAAAAAAACAGAGCTCCAGAGTTTGATGACTCTGTGGAGAAGGCCTAATGAGTACAAGTCGTACACGGCTCTTTGTGGTGGCTTTCGCAACAGTAACGATGCTGGCCGTAATCCCGGCCACTGCCTGGGGCCAGCTAACGGTCACCGACGACACCTACGTGTCTGGGGCGGCACCAACCACAGCCAATGGCAGTGTCGGTTCATTGGTCGTGCAAGGGTCGACCACAGGCAAGCCCAGCTACTCGTATATCAGGTTCGACCTGACCAGCTTAGGCGCTGTCCGACCCTGAGGCTATACGTGAGCGCGGTTACGGTGGCCGGCGGATTCGACATCATTGAAGTGGCTTCGCCCACGGGTTGGGTGGAAGGCACTCTCATCTACAACACCTCGGGAGCGAGTTCGCCTGCCGGGACGATGCTCAACGTCAGTCCCATCTCGGTTCCATATCCCAGCGGCAAGTACCAATACATCCTTGTAGACGTCACCCCGGCCGTCCAGCATTGGCTCAACGGAACACAGAACAACGGCCTTGTACTAAAGCCGCACGATAGCTCGATCTCCGTAGCCTTCGCGAGCAAAGAGGACACGACGTACAGCCATGACCCGGTACTGAATGTTCAGTTATTGTCTTCGTCGATTACAGGCAGTATCACCGAGGCGCAGGTTGTCGGCCTTACTACGGACTTGGGAAACCTGAACGTCAATGTTGCGAGCAGAGTACCACTCTCCGCAGTTGGAGCGATGAATGGGGTGGCCGCTCTGGATGGCACAGCGCGCGTGCCCACTACGGAGCTACCCAATACGCTTGTTTACAACAACCAGTCCAACACCTTTGGCGCCGGCCTGAAGCAGATCTTTCAATCCAACAGTATGGCTGGGCTCAACTTTGCAGCTGCACCCAGCAATGCTAACCCAGGCAGTCTTACCGCAGGCGACGTTTGGTTTCGCCTGGACCTGAAACATCTTCATTTTTTCGACGGGTCACTTACTCATCAATTGATGCTCCGCGACGACACTATTCCAGGTTCACAGGTGGTCGGCAACATCGCCGGCAGTGCCGGCTCGATTGTGGGGAATATTCCCGAGTCGCAGGTCACTAATCTGACCGTTGATTTGGGGGCTTTAACGACGAGTCTGAGCAGTGAGACGTCCGCACGTCAGACCGCAGATACCACTTTGCAGAACAACATCAATTCCGAGGCGGCAACGCGGGTGGCAGCCGATAGCGCCGAGGCCACAGCACGAATGGCAGCGGACGTTGCGGAAGCGAGTGCGCGAGTAACCGCGGATACGGCTCTGCAGAGCAGCATCAACACCGAGGCGGCGCGTGCCACGGCGGCGGAGAACGGCAAAGCCAGCCTGGCCGGCGACAACATATTTGCCGGCAGCAATATGTTTACCGGACTCAAGGTTGACCTCTCGGGGGCGGGAGCGACCTTACCGGTGCAGAGCATCCTGGGACCGCCACATACGGGTCCGGGCGTCTGCATGGCGGGACAGATGGTGCTGCAGAAAGACGCACCTGCTGGGAAGCAGTTGTTCATTTGCAATACGGCGCTGAACGGCTGGGTGATGGTCAATGACGATGCGGCCACCACACAGGCGGCAAATACCTACACCGACAGCGCAGTGGCGACAGAGGCGACGGCACGGATCGCAGCCGACAACGCGGAAATGGCAGCACGTCAGGCCGCAGACACCACTTTGCAGAGCAACATCGACGCCGAAGCCGCGACGCGGAGTGCAGCCGATACAGCAGAAGCAGCGGCACGGCAAGCTGCGGTTCAGGGCGAAGCAATAGCGCGCATGGCAGCGGATGCCACGCTACAGAGCAACATCGGCGCAGAGACTACCCGGGCCATGGGTGCGGAAGGCGCGCTGACCACAAGCATCAACAATGAAGTCACGCGCGCGCAAGCTGCCGAGGCCACCAAGGCCGACTTAGTCAAGCCGGTGCAACTCGACAACACCGCCATTGTCAACGGATCCTGCACGGCGGTGAACGCGCTGGTTTTGAATCCTAATCAGCCTTCCGGGCAGCAGTTGTTCATATGCCGTGACGTCAGCAACGTGTTGCATTGGGAACTAATCAACGATGACGCCGCGACAACGAGCACGGCCAATGCCTATACCGACAGTGCGGTAGCAGCAGAGGCAACGGCGCGGGCGGCGGCAGATACAACTCTTCAAAACAACATTAATGCCGAATCGGCAGCGCGAGCCTTAGCCGGCGCCGCGGAAGCAAGCGTGCGCGCCGCAGCTGATACAACTCTGCAAAGCAACATCGACGCCGAAACTGCGCGCGCCACGACGGCGGAAGCCACCAAAGCAAGCCTGGCAGCGGATAACACCTTCGGCGGCGTGAACACATTTACTAATAAGGTGGACATGACTGCAGCGAAGACCTTGCCGGTGCAGACAACTCTGATGACACCGCCAGCCACCGGATTCCCTAACTCCTGCGTAGCCGGCCAGATGTTGCTGCAAGTGAACGGAATGGCGGGACAGCAACTCTTTATCTGCAACTCCAACCTGGACGGCTGGGTCATGGTAAACGACGACACCGCCACAGCGAGCGCAGCGAACGCATATACCGACAGTGCGGTAGCTGCAGAGGCGACGGCGCGGGCGGCGGCAGACACAACTCTGCAAAGCAACATCAACGCGGAAACCGCAGCACGTCAGGCCGCAGATACCACGTTGCAGAACAACATCAACTCCGAGACAGCGGCGCGGATTGCAGCCGATGCAGCCGAGGGCGCAGCGCGGATGGCGGCCGACGTGGCGGAAGCGAGCGCGCGGATGACGGAGGATACGACTCTGCAGAGCAACATCACCGCTGAGACGGCGCGTGCCACGGCGGCGGAAGCCACGAAGCCCAACCTGGGCGGCGACAACACATTTAGCGGCGGCAATACATTCACAGGACCCAAGGTGGACCTCAGCGGCGCCGGTGCGACCTTGCCGTTCCAAACGACCAACGTGGCGCCGCCGGCAATGGGACAGCCAAACGCGTGCGTGGACGGACAGATACTGCTGTATCTCGGCGGTGCGCCGGGGCAACAGCTCTACATTTGCAAGTCTCCCAGCCACGACGGCTGGGCACTGCTGGATGACGAGAGTGCGGTAACGACGTCGATAACGGCCGAGACCAACCGCGCAACTGCGGCCGAAAACACTCTCACCTCCAATCTGAACACCGAGATTAGCCGCGCGCAGGGTGCGGAATCCACAATCACAAATAATTTGAATAGCGAAATCTCGCGGGCACAGGGCGCGGAAACAACCTTGCAAACCAACATCAATAACGAGGCTGGCGCGCGGATGGCGGCGGATGCGATTCTCGGCAATTCGATCGCCGCTGAGACTACCCGCGCAACAGGCGCGGAAACCGGGCTGCAGAACAATTTCAATGCTTTAGATGCAGCTTCGGCGAAGCTGGCCAGTCCCAACACTTTCACCGCAGCTAATACGTTCACGGGCGCGAAAGTGGATTTGTCGAATTCCAGCGCTACTCTGCCTGTCCAGACCATTATGGGCCCCCCCCTAACCGGAACGAATGTTTGCATGCCAGGGCAGATGGTGCTTCAGAAAGACGGATTGCCCGGTCAACAGTTGTTCATCTGCAATGCCACTTTCGATGGTTGGGTTGCCGTCAACGATGACGCAGCCACCACCAGCGCTGCCAATGCCTACACAGATTCTAAGGTTGCGGTGGAAGCGACCGCGCGAGCTACAGCCGATAGCGCAGAGGCAGCCGCACGGGCTCAGAGTGACGCTGAGACGCTCTCCTCTGCCAACACCTTCACGACGAATGCGGTCGCCGCCGAAGCAGCAACGCGAGCGGCCGGCGATACGGCAGCAGTAACATCCGCTAACAGCTTCACCAGCGCGGTGGTCGCGAGCGAAGCAACAGCGCGGCTACAGGGCGATGTCGATACTTTGACAGCATCCAAAACCTACACCGATAACGGCCTGGCGCTTAAGGCCAACCTGGCCGGCGGCAACAGTCTCAGCGGCGACCAGAGCGTTACCGGCAACGAAACCGTCAACGGGACCTTGAATCTGCCTGCGGTGCAGACCAACGCGAACACGCCATCTGCTTCGCACATACTGAATCTCTCCGGCTGGGACGGTACCAACCCAACCATATTCCAGTGGCTGGTCAACAACAACGGCAAGCTCGATCTTTTCACAGGCGCTGCCGGCAATTCGCCGGTCTCAAGCGGCCTGATGATCGGCCCCGACGGCAAAATCACATTCGCCTCCGGGCAGACGTTCCCCGGCACCCAGAACCTGACCGCGGGCACAGGCATCGGCTTCGTCGGAGACGCAATCACTAACACCGGCGTATTGAGCTTCAATGGACGCAACGGCGCGGTCAGCGCAGTTTCTGGTGATTACAGCTTCAGCCAGATTTCCGGGACCATCACGTCCGGCCAAGTCAGTGCCGGAACTTACGGCATTGATATTACTGGCAACGCGGCCACGGCGACTTCTGCTGGAACCGCTGCCCTGGCTGCGAACGCCACCAATGCAGCCAATTCAGCGCTGTTGAGCGGCGAGGCTCCGGCCACTGCGGCCACGGCCAGCACCATCGCGGCGCGCGATGCCAGCGGCGATCTGTTTGCCAACGTTTTCCATGGCAGCGGCGCATCGCTGACTAATATTCCGATCTCGGCTCTGCCTGGAAACGTCGCTTATACCGATGCCGCCAATATCTTCAGCCAAACCCAGACTCTGGGTCCGCTGAGCAACGCAGCTTCGCAGCCATCGAATCTCTTCCGCCTGAAAGCGCTCGATGGCAGCAGCACTTCACAATCGGCGCAATTACAGGCCAAAGCCGATGGCAGCCTCAGTTTCCAGTTCGGCCCGACTGCGGGTCCGATCGCGGAGAAGTTGTCCATTGACAACGCCGGCCTTATCACCTTCGCGCCCGGACAAACCTTCCCCGGCACGAATAACGGCACCGTCACGCAAGTGAACACTGGTGCAGGTCTGACCGGTGGGCCGATCTCAACCACGGGCACGATTTCAATCGCCAGTGGCGGCGTAACCAACGCCATGTTGCAGAACAGCAGCATTGGTGTGGTCGCGGGGACGGGAATCGGAGTCAGCGGCACCTCCAGTCTGGGCGGATCTTTCACCATCGCCAACACCGGCGTGCTGTCATTCAACGGACGCAATGGCTTGGTTACTTCCCAAGCCAACGACTACTCGTTCGCGCAGTTGAGCGGAACAGACTCGCCTACCAGCAACCTGGTCTACAACAACCAGGCCAATACCTACACCGCTGGCAGCAAGCAAACCTTCAAGGCCTCGGCTGCGCTCGCCGGCCTCAGCTTCGATAGTGGCACCGCCAACGATCCTACGACCCTGGCGACGGGCGATACCTGGTTCAACACCACAGCTAGCCACCTGAAGTTCTTTGACGGCACCGCCACCAAGACCTTGGCCTTCACCACCGACATCGCCGCCGGCACGGTGACCGGAACCGGCCTCACCTCAAATCAGCTCATTGTCGGCAACAACAGCAGCGCCATCAAGACGGGTGACCTGACGGGCGATGTGACCACCAGCGGTTCCACGGCCACCACGCTGGCCTCGGTTGGCACGGCAGGCACTTATACCAAGGTCACCACGGATGCCAAGGGTCGCGTGACTGCCGGGGCGCAGGCGCAGTTCTCCGACATCGGCGGCTCGGTCGGCGGCACCCAGTTGAGCGGCACCTACACCGGCGCGCTGACCTTCAACAACACCGGCAACGCGTTCACCGGCGGCGGCGCGGGATTGACCAACGTCAACGCGGTAACGCTCGGAGGAATAGCGTCGTCCGCCTTCGCTCAGCTTGCGACAAATAATGTGTTTGCCGGGAGCCTCACGGCTACCAGCTTCAGCGGCATTGGCACGAACCTGACCGCATTGAACGCGAGCAACATTTCCGCAGGCACCGTGGCGGATGCGCGCCTGTCCACCAACGTGCCTCTGTTGAATGCGGCTAATATTTTCACCAACACGACGGGCAACACCTTTGCGGGTACGACTACCTTGGGCAACACCGCTGCCCAGTCCGGTGGGTTGCTCCTCCCTCCGTCCCAGAACGGCTCAAACAAGCCTTCTTTCCCGCTCGACATGGAGGCGGTCAATGGCGGCAGCGCCACACATATCTTCCGAATTCTGGCTCAGGATGGCGGCACGCCCAACTGGGACTTCCAGTTCTGTGCCACGGCTCCGTGCGTCCCAACCGACACCGGGTTGTCCATTGCCAGCACCGGAATCATCACTTTCAAGGCCGGGCAGACTTTCCCTGGCGCGGGAAGCGGGACGGTAACCAGCTTCAGCTCTGGCAATTTGGCTCCGCTGTTTACGACCAGCGTCGTCACCGCGACCACAACGCCGACGCTGTCGTTTAGCTTGACCAGCCAGCCAGCCAACAGCGTTTTCGCCAGCCCGAATGGGGCGGCGGGCGCGCCGACGTTCCGCTCCCTCGTTTCGACCGATATTCCGAATATTGCAGAGTCGCAGGTGACGAATCTGACGACCGACTTGGCAGCCAAAGCGCCGCTCGCATCGCCGGCATTTACCGGAACTCCTACGGCACCCACTCCGGCCACCGCTGACAATTCAACGAGGATTGCCACCACGGCTTACGTGCAGGGGCAAGGCTACCTGAGTAGTGCGGTCACCAGCTTCAACGGACAAGCAGGCGCCGTCAACGGCGTGAGCTCTGTAGCGGCTGCCGCCACTAACCCCGGCGTGACGATAGGGGGAAGCGCCGCAAATCCGACGGTCGCCATGACGACAGCGCAGCAGACCAGGAATATCTGCTACGTGGCGGGTTCGGAAGCCACTGGTTCGCCAACGTTGGACGCCAGCTACAGTCAGAAGAATTTCTTCTATAACCTGATCGGCGCGATGACCCCGATCAAACTCGCCTGTCAGACCAACGCTGGAACTGCAACCGTTCAAGTCAACAAGAACGGCGGTTCAGGCAATCTCTCCAACACATTGTCGTGCAGCAGTACCTGGAGCAATACCGGGACATTTGTTTCCTCACCGACAATCGCGTTAAACGAGGTCCTGGATTTTGCGCTAACAATTCCAAGCGGGGCAACGCGGGTTACAGTTTGCCTGGCGGCGACGGTGAACTAATGAAGCGCGCATCACAACTCGCTCTGGGACTTTTCCTGGCGCTGGCCCTGCAAGGGATGGCGATGGCACAGTCCGCCACGGTCATGACGGACCAGGCCGACTATGCGCCGGGAACGATTGTGACCATCACCGGATCGGGATGGCAGCCGGGCGAAACTGTCACTCTGAGTTTCGTCGAGTCACCGCTGCTTGATACTCACCCGGACCTGACCGCCATCGCCGATGTCAATGGAAACATTTTCAACAATCAATTCTCTCCGGACTCGCACGACGTCGATATTACATTCACTCTGACCGCAACCGGCGGCACGTCCGGGTTGCAGGCGCAGACGACATTCACTGATGCGACGAGCCTTAAGACCGTAACTGTAGGATCTCAGAGTCCCGCGTCGATTACTCCTGGAAGCGGTGCGACCTACACAATCACCGTGGGCTTCTCTGGGAACGGCAGCTGCACCGTCGCACTCAGCATTGCTACGGCATTGCCAGTGGGTGCTACGGCATCGTTCAGTCCCGGCAGCGTCACCGGAACTGCCACGAACCCCCCTCAGACTTCAACGTTGACTATCAACACGACCGGCTCAACTCCTGCCGGTACAACGTCCTTTACCGTGCAGGCGATGGGGACGGGCGGGACCGGCAATGACTGCACCGCCAGCGCTACAGCAACGGGCAGTGGTTCACTCGTCGTTGTCGCTGGTCCGGCTTCCAAGCTGGTATTCACAAATGCTCCGGTGACGGTCGCGGTAGGCGCCTGTTCGAGTGCTCTAGCGGTGCAGTCTCAAGACGCGAATGGCAATCCCTCCAATGTGACTAGTACGGAGACGTTGAGCCCATCAGGGAGTCCGGCGGGGGCATCATTTTTCACCAATAACACATGCACGACAGCAGTTACGGGCTCGAATTTGACTATCCCCAGCGGCTCAAACACCGCGACGTTCTTCTTCAAGGACACCACCACAGGCTCAGTGACTATCACCGTGACGGGCAGCGGGGCGTTCACGGCGAGCGGTCCAAATACGGCCACGCAAACCGAGACGGTGAACGCGGCGGTCGTGCGCAGAGGACAAACCATCGTCGCAACCCTTGTCCGGCAAGGACCGCTACGAAGTGGTGTCGCTCCCTTAGCCGAACTATGAAGACGATCGAAAAATCGAACGGCTCCTTGACGCTGGCGCAGCCCGCCAACGGCCGCAATCACACCCCCATGCCGGGCGAGTTCGCGGGGCTTTACCAGGGCGGCTACGAGGCTGGCTTTGCCAGCGGGCGGGAATCAGGTTACCGGCAAGGTTATGAAGCCGGGTTCGAGGACGGCCGCAGGCAGGGTGATGACAACGGCGCTCCTGCGGCCGTCGAGAACGCCGCCGAAAGTGCCGCCGGGATGGGCAAGTCTCGCCTCTTCGGCCTTCCCTGTACCGAGTGCCGAAGGTTGATGTACAGCGACGAGGCCAGATGCCCGTATTGCAAAACTCCCCGGGCAATACTCGTGGAACCACCATCCGCTACTTGCGGTGATCCGGGGGAGGTTGGCAAGCGGGAACCGGACGGCGGATTAGAAGCCGCCGCGAATTTCTCGGCAGGAATGAAAAAAAATGCGGAGTCCGAACTCGGAAATGCGATTCGGGCAGGTTTGACAGGGGTTTACGGCGGGTCCGATGGCAACGGAAGTGCCGGTTCCAAAGTGGCGGTTCGAACCGAAGGAAAGTAGCGGCACAAAGGTAACAGGCGGAAAGTAACGCGTGCGAAGCTGGGGGAGGATCAGATGTTTCAAGGCTCTAAGGGCGTAGCAGTCAGGCTGATGATTTTGCTGCTGGCGTTTGCGGGTAACAATACTATGTTGTTCGGGCAGTCCGCCACACCGCCCCTCACCTACACCTACACTGCGTCGGTGGCGAACCAGACGACGGTCAACAATTGCTCGGTCGGCGAGCCCGTGGCGCTGGACGGCACGGTGCAGGTCAGCTATCAGCTCACCACCGACACCAAGGGTGTGAACCACTTCAGCATCACGGCGTCGAATAATTTGACTGGACTTGGCCAAACCACCAGCACCAACTATCTGGCCGACGACTCGAGCGATTACAACGTCAACTCCAGCCAGACCTCGGCAGAAGCGACCGTGGAGTTGAAGTCGGATTTGGTTTCTCAGGGTTCGGCTCCCAACATGACCTTGGTACAGACATTGCACGTCATGCTGGATACTGCCGGAAATATCTCCGCTGAAGTGATGGATAACGTGACGCAGTGCGGTAACTAGAGCATCGCTTGTGCTGATCGCAGGCAGAGCGGAGATCAGACCGGAAGATCCCCCAATGAAATGTTAGAGATTAATGGAGGAGTTCAAGTGTTGAATCATTCCACACGCTTAGCAATTTTGCCGGGGTTGTTCCTGCTGACCTTGCTGGTAGTTGCCCCCGCGTACGCACAAAGTACCTTCGGGTGTGGCGCGGTGGGTTCGAATTCAAATGTCAACTATAACTTGCATCAGCCCGTTAGTGAGACGTTGAACAACAGCTGCGCCGCGACCACGGCCAATCCGTCGGGCCCGCTTGTCACTCTGGGCGGGGAGTACTTCTACGAGTTCCACTGCGAGACGAGGGCCAACGGCGACCTCCACGAACACTGGACCTCGCATTACAACTTGACTGGTCAAGATGCAAACGGCATCAAATATGTGGGCAAGGACGAGCAGCACTACGACTATAAGCTCGACCCGGACAGCACTTTCCCTCCGGTGCCAACCGCTGATTTCAGGACCTCCGACAAGTTCAAGCTGAAGGCGCAAGGGCCGACGCCGGACCTGACCATCACGCAGAAGCTGCACGTCAGAGTGGACGCCAGCAACAACGCTACGATCGATAGGGAAGGTCAGCCGGTCACCAAGTGCAAGTAGCCGGAATGCGCCTGGGTGGACTCTTATTCGCCATGGAGCGGCGGGCCGGCAGGCTGGTGTAATAGACTACCGGGATTGCTCCGGGAATGACCTGTCCCTCGCCGTTCTTCATGAACTCCGTGTGTAAGTCTTAACCTGCGCCTTCCTGGCGGAGTGAAGGCTTGGCCCACTCCGGGAGAATTCTTCCTTTAGGTTAGCCAGCGCACTTGCTCACATGTGAATCGACGCCTCAGTCTGCCTCGCAGCTGCCTTTCGTGCTTTCCACTTGGTTCGTAGATAAACTCGGCTCCGTATCGATGGATTTGTGTCCCGCCAGGAAGCGGGAAGACCACACTCTTGCTAGTGCTTCGCTGTTTGTGCCGGCGCTCCGCGCTAATCGGAGGAAGCATTCAAGCATTCCCTCGTGGGGTGTACTCCCTACCGGCGTTGTTGCGGCCGACACTCCTGCTGGATGAGTTGCGATTTAACGGCACGCAGCACTCCCACCCGCTGGAATGCTGGCTACGCGCAGGAAA
>WNFC01014680.1_pt1 | contig 14780 bp, 13 predicted proteins | sample 5400541 | NCBI WGS metagenome assembly WNFC01 (sample SAMN13153342, study PRJNA577476) | soil metagenome | isolation source: 120 cm saprolite under Douglas fir tree site 2 hole 2 replicate 1 | place: USA:California | collected 2015-04-18
TCCTGGACCGCCGCGTAGAGATCACCGGCCCTGTAGAAAGAAAAATGGTCATCAACGCGCTGAACTCGGGCGCCAAAGTGTTCATGGCCGACTTTGAAGACTCCCATACTCCCACGTGGGAGGGTAACATCGAGGGTCATATTAACCTGCGCGATGCCGTCAACCGCACCATCACATATACCAGCCCCGAGGGGAAGCCATACCGCTTACAAGAAAAAACCGCGACCCTGCTGGTGCGCCCCCGCGGATGGCACCTGTCGGAAAAGCACGTCTTCATCGATGGCCAGCCGGTTTCTGGCGGCATCTTCGACTTCGCCCTTTACTTCTTCCACAATGTGAAAACGCTGCTCGCGAAAGGCACCGGGCCCTATTTCTACCTGCCCAAGCTCGAGAACCACCTGGAAGCCCGCCTCTGGAATGACATATTTGTGCTTGCCCAGCAGGAACTGGGCATCCACCGGGGCACCATCCGCGCCACCGTGCTCATCGAGACCATCCTGGCAACCTTTGAAATGGATGAGATACTTTACGAACTGCGTGAACACTCTTCTGGCTTGAACTGCGGGCGCTGGGACTACATCTTCAGCGCTATCAAGAAGTTCCGCCAGATACCTGACTTCATCTATCCCGACCGCGCTCAGGTGACCATGACCACGCACTTCTTGCGCTCCTACTCCCTGCTCACCATCAAGACCTGCCATCGCCGTAACATCCACGCCATTGGCGGCATGGCTGCCCAGATCCCCATCAAGAACGATCCCCTGGCCAACGAAGAGGCGCTGGAGCGCGTGCGCGCCGACAAGAGGCGTGAAGCTACCGATGGTCATGACGGCACCTGGGTAGCCCATCCAGGCCTGGTGCAGATCGCCATGGAGGAATTTGACAAAGTCATGAAGGGACCCAACCAGATAGATCGGAAGCGCGAAGATGTACATGTGACAGCCCGCGACCTCCTGGCCATCCCAGGGGGACAGATTACCGAAGCAGGCCTGCGCAACAACATCAGCGTCAGTTTGCAGTACCTGGAATCGTGGCTGCGCGGTACCGGCTGCGTTCCCATCTACAACCTGATGGAAGATGCTGCCACCGTCGAAATCGCCAGGTCGCAAATCTGGCAGTGGATTCACCATCCCAAGGGCGTCTTATCCGACGGCAGGAAAGTGGATATCGAACTATACCGCCAACTGTCGGATGAAGAACTGGCAAAGCTCAAGTCTACGCTCGGTGAACAGCAATTTGCCGCGCGCAAATTTGACACGGCCCGCCAGTTACTCGACCAGATCATCATCAACGACCAGTTCACCGAGTTCCTGACCTTGCCAGCTTACCGCTACATCGATTAGGCAAGGTTCAATGTGAAGAAAAGTCCGTGACAGGGTGAACCGTCACACCGTGTCACCCTGAGCGAAGGGTCTGTCGCGCTCGGCAGAGAGATGCTTCCCCTTCGCGGAGTTTACCCTTGAGCGAAGCGAAGGGCTCAGGGCTTCGGCTCATGCGCTCAGCATGACAAGGCTGGACCTTTCTGTTGGTGAGGAACGGTCACGTGCATTTGAACCTTGCCTTAGCAAAATTTCTTTCTCTTTTATGCACTAGAGGATTTGAAAATGCCCCAAAAAACAGCCGTTTCGGCAGGCGCAATCATCTTGCGCGAAATCGCAGGCGAACTGAAGCTTGCCCTGGCCCATCACAAAAACAGCGCAAAAGAGTGGGTCTTGCCCAAAGGACACGTCGACCCAGGCGAATCACTTGAGCAGGCAGCCCTGCGCGAGATTCACGAAGAGACAGGCCTGGCAGGCGTCCAGCTCATCAAGCACCTCGGCACAATCGTGCGCCAGTCTATAAAAAGCAACGGCGACGTAGAGGATAAGACAATCCACTACTTCCTGGCGTACGCCCTGGACAACGACCAGTCACAAACACCACTCGACCCGAGATTTACCGGCGTTGGCTGGTTCTCACCACTCCAGGCCATCGAACTTATTCCTTACGAGCAAGACCGTGCCTTTTTACAAGAACACCTGTCCCCTATGCTCAATTCAAACTGAGCCATCATACTAACTGCTTAGCCAAAAACCAGGCGGTAAAATGGGAGAAAAACATCAGCGACATGTGGAGGAGTAGAAGCGATAGCACGAACCCATCCGTGGAAAGTGAAAGGAGCGCTTCTTGATGGACGTCGAATTATGTACCGCTACAGGGATCGCACACATCGACGACCTCTTGCGCGGTCTGATCAGCCTCTTCGAGGTGTCGTTCCCCGCGCGCATCCGGAGCTATTACCTGGGCGGGAGCTACAGCGATGGGACTGCTGTTGGTCATGACCGCTCCCCCAACTCCAGTGATGTCGATCTGTTCGTCATCTTCCGTGGCACAGTCAAGGAAGTCGAGTACGCAACCTTCTACCATCTCGTCGCGGCATGTAGACTCATCAGTCCGATCCAGCTCGATGCGCATGCGTACTCCGAGGACGACTTGTTGCAGCGACCGGGGAAAGATGCATCGCAGTCGAGCTTCCTCAATGCCCTCATCAAGGTCGCCAGTGTGCTCATCTATGGCGACGACCTGGGCGCGATGCTTCCCCCTGTGCCCTACGCTCGCTACGTCCTCGATGTGATTGAATCCGGTGTGTTTCACCTGGGCATCCCGCGCCAAAGGGAAGACCTTGCCTATCCGTTGGGGGGGTCGCTTGTGCCTCCGCTTACATACCCGGATGCCGGAGGGGAGTTCTACGGCTACGATGTGGTGCCCGCGCGGCCAGATTCACCCCCTGGAACACGCGTGCTCGTCGGCATCACGGCGTGGATCGCGACGCTGATCCTCGCCCTGGAGACCGGGCGTTATGCAGGTCAGAAGAGCCAGAGCATCCAGTTCTGCAAAGAGTCTCTCCCCAACGACAAGCGAACGCAGCTCGCGGCGGCCATCAACGATACCTGCAAGGGAACCTGGGGGTATGGGCTCCCGGATGACGCAGAGGACCGTGAGCGGCTGCGTGGCTGGTGTCGAGACACCCTCGCCCTGGAGAACGAGTACCTGAGACTCTGTCGCCGCTATGTGCTCGCCCAATTGCAGCAGGGCGGAACTGAAGAGAAGCAGCAGGCCACACACATCCTGCAAAGTGTCGTCTATCGGGACAATGAGATGGTAGCAGCTCTGAAAGTGTTAGCGCATGCTTCTGATGAGGGAGTGCGTTCGGGAGCGGCAAAGGCATTGGCGATCATGGAACGCAGTTCCTAAAAGGAGGTCACCGCGCAACTCCAATATATAGCCCCCTTCCCATCAGCTTCTCAGGATCGGGATCATGCACCACCTCCAGTCCGCTGGAGCGGAATGCATCAAGATACTCCTCGTGTGAGAACAGCCCCAGCTCATGCAGTTCGGTAAAATGCTCAATTCCCGCAGGGGTAGCAACGAGGTAATGAAAATTCATAATAGACACTCGTCCTTCCACCTCACCTTTATTCATGCGCGCAATTTTCAAATCTGGTTGATTCACAAAGGTTGCGCTCAGGTGACCTGCCTTGAACCTTTCAGCAGCCAGCCACGGCTCGATGAGCAGCACACCACCCGGGTTCAGGTGACGTCGCATCGTTTGCAGCGCCTGCCGCATACGCGGCAAAGTTTTCGTATAACCTATCGAACTGAACAGGCACATCACCACGTCGAACGTGTACCCGAGATCGAAGTCCACCATGTCCGCGCGGTGAAAAATGATCCCCGGATTGCGCCGCGTGGCAATAGCCAGCATTTGTCCGTCGAGATCGAGCCCTTCGACCGTATAGTCTCGCTGCAAGGAAGCGATATGCGCCCCGGTCCCACATGCCACGTCGAGCAATGCATTGCCCGGCGATTGCTTATATTGCTTGATCACCGCGTGGATTTGTTGGGCTTCCTTGTCGTAATCCTTCATCGTGTTGTAGATCGCGTCGTAAAACGCTTCCGATTTTGTGAACATGACGAGTTTCTCCTCTAGCTGTTCTGCTGGCTATCAGGAACAGCACCAACCCGCTGCAGCAGGCCAAGCGCATCTGTAATCGCCCAATCTTCTACCACCTTACCATCGGCGAAGTACAAGAAGCTTATCCCCGTCCAAGCCACTTTTTTCCCTGTCTGTGCATCTGTCCCATGATAGGTGTAACGAACCACGACTTTCTCGCCTACGGCAATCAAGTCCTCGAGAACGATTTGCAAGTCGGGGAAGGCTGCAAAGGTACGGGGTATGTGATCCTTTACAACTCCCGGCTCCTCGTCTCAACAACCCCCTTAATCCGCTCTACGAAGTGCTCCAGCGGCATAGCTCCCAGATCTTCATTCGTGCGCAAACGTACAGACACAGCCTTCTCCGCGACCTCACGATCCCCGATCACCAGCATATATGGCACCTTTTGCACCTGCGCATCGCGGATCTTCGCGTTCATACGTTCGCTCGAATCATCCAGTTCGGCGCGCAGGCCCTGATGGCGTAGGTGCTCCAGAACCTCTCGTCCATACGCGACGTGCCGGTCCGAGATGGGAATGATCCTCGCCTGCACGGGCGCCATCCAGGCAGGAAACGCGCCTGCCGTGTGCTCGATTAAAATGCCCACGAAGCGCTCGAGCGAGCCGTAAATGACGCGATGGATCACAACCGGCGTCTTCTCTGACCCGTCCTTGTCGATGAAAGAGCAATCGAAGCGCCTCGGCAACTGGAAATCAAGCTGGATCGTCCCCATTTGCCACGACCTGCCCAGCGCGTCCTCCATCAAGATGTCGATCTTCGGCCCGTAGAACGCACCGTCTCCATCCTCGATGATGTAGTGTCCTGGCCCTACATGCTTATCCAGAATGCGCTGCAAGGCAGCCTCCGCCTTGTTCCACGTCTCCAGGTCGCCGATATAGCTTTCCGGCCGCGTGCCCAGGCGGAAAGAATATTTGAGATCAAAGATGCTGTAGAAGCGGTCCGTCAGTTCAAGGATACGGTCGTATTCTTCCTCTATCTGCTCCTCCATCACGAAAATGTGCGCGTCGTCCTGCTGAAATTTTTGCGCTCGCAGCAGGCCGTGTAGCGTTCCCGCCCGCTCGTGGCGATGCAGCGTATCGCAGTCCGAGAGCCGCAGCGGCAAATCCCGGTAACTGCGCGTCTTGAGATTGAAAACGATCATCGCGTTGGGGCAGTTCATCGGCTTAACGCCGTACGTAACGTTCTCGTCGACCGGGACAAGAAACATATCCTCCCGGTAATGCTCCCAGTGTCCCGAAATTTCCCAGATCCTTCTATCGTTGATCAAAGGCGCCGAGATCTCCTGGTAGCCGCGCTTTTCATGTTCGCTGCGCCAGAAGTTGATCAGTTCCAGCAGCATCCTGAAGCCTTTGGGCAGCCAGTAGGGCATCCCGGGTGCGCTGGGGTCAAAATGGAACAGCTCAAGTTCCTTGCCCAGCTTGCGGTGGTCGCGCTTCTGCGCCTCTTCCAAACGCCACAGGTAGGCGTCAAGTTCCTCCTGCGTGAACCACGCCGTGCCGTACAGGCGCTGTAGCATCGGTCGATGTTCATCCCCGCGCCAGTAAGCTCCAGCTATCTTCATCAGCTTGAAGGGACCAATCTGCCCCGTGTGTTCTACATGTGGACCCCGGCACAGGTCCAGAAAGTTGTGCTGCCGGTAAATGCCCACCTCATCGTCCGGCAGGTTCTCGATCAGCTCGACCTTGTACACCTGTCCCTTGTTGCGGAAGTACTCCAGAGCCTTCTCACGCGGCCAGCGCTCATGGATGAATGGGTACTTTCCCGCCACAATGTGTGCCATGCGCTGCTCGATCTCTGGCAAATCCTCCGGGGTAAGCGGGCGTGGTAATTCAAAGTCATAGTAAAAACCATCCTCGATAGCAGGTCCAATGGCAAATTTAGCGCCAGGAAACATCTCCTGTACCGCCTCGGCCATCACGTGCGCCGCCGAGTGCCGCATCCGCTGGATCGGCGTATAGCCCACAGACTCCTGCAATTCTGCTTCAACCGACATGTAAATCCTCTCTTTCGCTAACAAAAGCCAATAAAAAAAGCCTTCTCATCCCCTCATGGGACGAAAAGGCAATAACACTCTTCGTGGTTCCACCCACCTTCCGCGTCTCTCGAGAGACGCGCTTTAGTAACTGCTAACGTGGTTAAAACGTGTACCTTGCTGCCTCGGTACAGGCTGGCGAGGGGTATCTTCCCTTTGCTGGCCAGGAAGCGCTTTCAGCCTTTGGCGCTTCCTCTCTGTAGACCCCTGGAGAGAGACATGTCCCGCATGCTTGCCGTATGTATTTTTCAAAATGTAGGGGCAGGGCTTGCCCCCATAGGCGTTAACTTAAGTTGCCAAAGCGTGTCACCCTGAGCTCAGCGAAGGGTCTGACTTGCTGGGCACAGAGATCCTTCGCTGCGCTCAGGATGACATGAGAGGTTGGACCGTCTCGGTCGCCCTGGACATGAAGTGACGCCTTTGGGGATTGCCCCCGCCCTGTCCTCGTGCCCTATGTATTATTCTCCCCTACAACTCCTGGCTTCTCGTCTTGATAACTCCTACAATCCGCTCTACGAAACTTGCCAGGGGCGTCGCACCCAGGTTCTCGTTCGTGCGCAGGCGCACGGCCACTGCATTCTCCGCCGCCTCCTTGTCGCCCACCACCAGCATATACGGGATCTTTTGCAACTGCGCGTCGCGCACTTTGGCGTTCATGCGCTCGCTGCGTGTATCTATCTCCACGCGCACACCTGCTGCCTTCAGCACATCCGCCACCTTACCGGCGTACTCGATATGCCGGTCGGCAATCGGGATAATCATTACCTGCACCGGTGAGAGCCAGACAGGGAACGCGCCCGCGAAGTGCTCGATCAACAGCGCCATGAAGCGCTCCGTCGAACCCATCACAGCGCGGTGAATCATGATCGGGCGATGGGGTTGTCCATCCTCGCCGATGTACTCAAGCTCGAAGTTCTCTGGCTGGATGAAGTCAAGCTGGATCGTCGAACACTGCCAGTCGCGGCCCAGGGCATCCTTAACCATGAAGTCCGTCTTCGGGCCATAGAAGGCCGCCTCGCCGATCATCTCGCGATACTGGATACCCTTGTTCTCGACCGCCTCGCGCAGTGCGCGTTCGGCTTGCTCCCACACCTCATCGCTGCCCGCGTAATTCTCCTTTTTGTTGGGGTCGCGCAGCGAAAGCGAGATCCAGTAATCCGTCATGCCATACGTGTTGAAGACTTCCAGCGCCAGATCGATGGCGCGGTTGAACTCCTCCTGAATCTGGTCTGGGCGTAAGAACACGTGCGCGTCGTCCTGCGTCAGGCTGCGCACGCGCGCCAGGCCCGTCAGCGTTCCAGCCTTCTCATAGCGGTAGAGCGTGGCGAACTCGGCGTAGCGCACCGGCAGCTCGCGATAGCTGTGCATCTGCGTCTTGTAGAGCGCGATGTGGTGCGGGCAGTTCATGGGCTTGAGGACATAGGCTTCGTCCTCTGAGGCTTCCTGCTCGCCCTGCATGACCGGGAACATGTTCTCGCGATAGTTGTACCAGTGCTTCGACGTTTTGTAGAGCTTGACCTTGCCCAGGTGCGACGTCCAGACGTGCTGGTAGCCATACTTCTCCTGCGTCTCGCGCACGTAACTCTCCATCTGGTGCCGCAGCATCTCACCACGCGGCAGGAACAACGGTACCCCGGCCGGCACATCGTCGCTCAAGATAAACAGCTTAAGTTCCTTGCCCAACTTACGATGATCGCGCTTCTGCGCCTCTTCCAGGCGCCACAGGTAGGCATTGAGTTCCTCCCGCGTGAACCATGCCGTGCCATAGAGGCGCTGCAGCATCGGCCGGTGCTCATCCCCGCGCCAGTAGGCCCCCGCCACGCGCATCAGCTTGAAGGGACCAATCTGTCCTGTGTGTTCTACGTGTGGGCCCCGGCACAGGTCCAGGAAGTTGTGCTGCTGGTAGATGCCCACCTCCTCGTCCGGCAGGTTCTCGATGATCTCAACCTTGTAGGCCTGGTCCTTGTTGCGGAAGTACTCCAGCGCCTTCTCGCGCGGCCAGCGCTCGCGCACAAACGGGTACTTGCCCTCTACAATCCGCGCCATACGCTGCTCGATATCAGCAAAGTCATCCGGTGTCAGCGTACGCGGCAGCTCGAAATCGTAGTAAAAACCATCCTCGATAGCTGGCCCAATAGCGAAGCGTGCCTCCGGAAAAATCTCCTGCACCGCTTCCGCCATCACGTGCGCCGCCGAGTGCCTCATACGCTGCAGAGGCGTATAGCCCACAGACTCCTGTAATTCTGCCTCGACCGACATAGAAAAATCCTCCTCGTCAGACAATAAAAACAAAAAAGCCTTCTCATCCCCTCATGGGACGAAAAGGCAATGACACTCTTCGTGGTTCCACCCAGCTTTCGCGCCTTAAACGCGAAATTCGACCTCGCGCTTAATGACTCGCTTTGGCGACCGCTAACGTGGTCGATGCGTGTACCTTGCTATCTCGGTACAGATTGGCGAGGGGTATCATCATCTTGCCGGTCGGAGCACTTTCAGCCGCTGGCGCTTCCTCTCTGTAGACCTCTAGGAAGAGACATGTCTCGCGTGGTTACCATATCTTGTATTTACCCTGTATACAGGATAGCATAGGCAGCATGAGATGTAAAGGGTGCGTGTTTGCGCTTTGCGCTTGATTTAGCCCTTCGCTTGTCTGGAGTTTAAAGCTTTTCCCATTCGGCTTTATCAATTCTGGCCTGCTTCAATAGCCTGACCAATAACGCCTCGCCGACACTACGATGAGGATTAGGTATCCTGATGGTAATTTTCTCTTTTTCCTTCACCATGTATTGGTGGTTTCCGCCAGGATATGGTCCCTCAAAGCCTAGTCGCCTCAAGTAAGAAATCAAGTCTTTGCGTTTAATAGGACCTACATGAGGCATCAGGCCACTTCTCCAACAGATAGTTCGATGCCATCAACAACAGGTAATGGAAAATGGCGAGAGACCCGCAATAAAATCCATCCCTCCAGTACTTCCACTAATTCATCGCGACATGCCTCGAGCGTATCCGCGTTAGCCCAGACTCCATCGAAACCGGCAATCTCCCCATAAAATGTGCTGTCATCGGGCAAAATCTCATATCTGGCTTTGCCCATAGCAGCTCGGATGTATTTCGTCAACATGGTAAGCCCCTCCTCCCTTTTTACTCTGATGATGGCGATGCAAGAATTCATCTGTCAGTATGTCCATGCAGCACATTCCCTTCGTTTCTAATTATATCCCATTGTAAAGCCTTGCGACAGACCCTTGTTCCGCCCAAACGTTTACCGGCGTTCCCTAATCTCGCCACCCACTGCTCCCCCATTGCCACCTCCTGACCCGGTCGCTGTCATCTCCCCTTGCAGGTGGCTCCTGCGCTGGCTGTATGCAAAGTAAGTGACCAGCCCGATCGCCAGCCAGACGATGAAGCGACCAATGGTGATCAGCTGTATCAAGCGCGCGAAATGTTGTACACTGAGCAACAAGAAATCCCTCTCACACTCATCCCTGCGAGATAACTATGCAGGCGAAAGGATATCAAGAACCATGGATACCCGCGACGAAATCTACAAAGCATGTACCCGTTTTCTCGGCGGCCACCACCGGCAAACGCCACAGCAGATTTTGAGCGAGCTTGCCGCCAGTGTCGATCCAGGCATGCTCGGCGATCGGTACGGCGAAGGCGAGATCATCAACCACTTTGAAGCTGAAGTCGCTGCGCTGCTGGGGAAAGAGGCCGCAGTATTCATGCCGAGCGGGACCATGTGCCAGCAAATCGCGCTGCGTATCTGGTGTGATCGCAGAAAAATATCCAATGTGGCCTTTCACCCCACCTGCCATCTTGAGATTCACGAACAGCATGGCTATCAACGCTTGCACAACCTTCAGGGTATATTGTTGGGTTTGCCATATCGCCTGTTCACCCTTGATGACCTGAAAAACGTCAAAGAGCCGCTGGGAGCGCTACTCATAGAACTGCCCCAACGTGAAATTGGTGGACAACTGCCGAGTTGGGAGGCCCTGACTGAGATAATCTCCTGGGCACGTGCACAGGGCATCCCCATACATCTTGATGGCGCCCGCCTGTGGGAAAGCCGGCCCTTCTACAAACGTTCATACGCTGAGATCGCTGCCCTGTTCGACACCGTCTACGTCTCGTTTTACAAGATACTTGGCGGCATCGCTGGCGCTGTCCTGGCAGGCCCGGCGGACGTGATTGCCGAGTCGCGCGTCTGGCAGTGCCGTCATGGCGGCAACCTCGTACAACTGTACCCCTATGTGCTCGCCGCTCAAAAAGGCCTTGCCGAACGCCTGCCGCGCATGGAAGCCTACCATGCGAAAGCCAGGGCAATCGCCTCCGTCCTATCCACCTTTCCACAGATCGAGATCGTGCCAGACCCGCCGCACACGAACATGATGCACCTATTCTTACGCGGCGATGCCGGTAAGCTACAGGAGGCCTCGCTCGCTATCGCTCAGGAAACCGGCACCTGGCTCATTTCATGGCTTGCTCCCACACCCATCCCCGCCTATCAAAAATTCGAACTGACAGTCGGAGAAGCCACCCTTGACCTGCCAGGTGAGGAAATAGCCAAGTTATTCCAACTGCTCTTCGAGAAAATCGAGTAGGGGCCGGTTTACCGGACCTGGTTGACGCCGCCCATCAGCCTTGCTATATTACCTTCGTACCTGAGCGGTTACATACGAACGGGAAATATTGCAAGCGAGGAAGAACATCATGCAGGCCCAGGACCCCATCATCGGCAAGCGCATCGGCGGCTATCGCGTCACCACCTTCATCGCTCACGGCTCATATGGCCCTATCTACTACGCCGAACGCAGCTTCCCCACCGGCCGCAGCGTTGCCATCAAACTCCTGTACTCGCTGCGCCTGGGTACCCAGCCTCAGTATGACCAGTTCCTGCAAGAAGTGCAGGCTCTCAAGGCACTCAAGCACCCGCACATCCTCCCCGTCCTCGACGCTGACCTGTATAACGGCATTCCCTACCTTGTCACAGGGTACGCTCCCAATGCCTCCCTCCGCTATCGCTTGTGGCAGTTGCCAGGCCACATCTTGCCGCTATCAGAAGCGGTCAACATCCTCGCGTGCGTCGGACAGGCGCTTCACTATGCCCACCAGCAAAACACTATTCATGGCAACCTCAAACCTGAAAATATCCTCTTCGACGCCGAAGGCGAAGTGTTACTGGCCGACTTTGGTATTGCCACTCTCGCCGCCACCGCTGGTCCCCACCATCGCAATACTATCAGCACCGCGCCCTACATGGCCCCGGAGCAATTTGACGGCGTTCTGAGCAGCGCGAGCGACCAGTATGCCCTGGGCTGCATTGCTTACGAAACTATGACAGGCCGTTTCCCCTTCACCGCTCCCGACGTCATGGCTATGCGCATGGTGCACAAAACCGCGCAGCCTGTTCCTCCCATCCAGTTGAAGCCAGATCTCCCCGTACATGCCGAGCAAGCCATCCTCAAAGCAATGGCGAAACAGTGGAATGACCGCTATGTTGACGTTTCGGCCTTTACGATGGCGTTGCGCTTGCCAACTTCTGGAGCAGCCAGACAGGCTAACGAATGGCTGGATAAGGGGAACGTTTTTAACAAAGAGAAACACTACCAGGAAGCTCTAGTTGCCTATGAGCGGGTCATTCAACTGATTCCTAACTTTGCCGGTGCTTATCACAGCAAAGGGAATGCATTGTATAGTCTTAGACAATATGAAAAGGCTCTCACAGTCTATGAACGGGCTATCCAGCTCGATCCTAATTTAGCTCTTGCCTATTGTGGGAAGTGTAATGCCCTCTGTGAAATGAAACGCTGCCAGGAAGCTCTAGCAGCCTCGGAGCGAGCTATTCAACTAGATCCCAATCTGGCATTTGCCTACTACAGCAAAGGGAGCGCTCTTCGTGGCCTGAAGCGCTACGAGGAAGCCCTTATAACTTACGAACGCGCTATCCATTTGGACCCTGGTATGGCTGACATCTATGTTGGTAAAGGTATTGCATTTTCTGAACTCAAGCACTACAAGGAAGCCTTCACCGCTTTCCAGCAAGCTCTGCAATTAGATGTTAATTGTACGTTCGCTTATAACAACAGAGGGAACACCTTCTTTGAACTAAAGCGTTATGAAGAGGCTCTTACAGACTACGAGCGGGCTATTCAATTGGAGCCACATGATGCTGTTTATCACTCCAACAAGGGTAGTACTCTACTCTCTCTGAGACGTTATGAAGAAGCTCTTGTTGCCTGTGAATACTCCATCCAACTTAATCCTGACTTTGCATATGCGTTTACTAACAAAGCTTTGGCACTACGAGGCCTTAGCCGCTACGAGGAGGCCTATAGAGCTATTGAGCGTGCTATACAACTCGATCCCGAGGATGTAATCATCCTAACTCAAAAAGGGAACTCTCTACGCTCTCCAACGTCACGAGGAAGCCCTGGATGCTTACAATAAAGCTATCCAGCTTGATGTTAACTACTATAGTGCCTACACCGGTAAGAGCCTTGCACTATGGGAACTTAAACGCTTTGAAGAGATGCTAGTTGCCTCTGAACTGGCTTCCATCATCGACCCTGATAATGCTGATGCTTATGTCAATATGGGAGCTGCACTAAGTGTTCTGGAATGCTATGAGAAGTCTCTATCAGCTAGTGAACAGGCTATCCAACTTGACCCTGACGATGCTATTCCTTACAACAATAAGGGAGAGGCTCTAGTCGGCCTCAAGCGCTACGAAGAAGCTCTCCGGCTCGACCCCAACCTCTCCGACGCCCACCACGGCAAGGGCAACGCCCTGGAACAGCTTGGAAGGCTGGAAGAAGCGCAGCAAGCCTATGAGAGGGCTGTGGCGCTCGGATACGGTGACTAGATGATCCTCCAGCATGCTGATGGCAGCGAAACTATTTCAGCTTACTCCTCACTACGTATTTTCCCCATATGGCCTGTAAGTGAATTTTTACGAAGGATACCATGTGCCCTATAAGTAGAGAGGGAGCTACGGAGTAGGGGAGACATCTCTATGTCAGGCCAGCATCACGGGCGCGGATAATCGCCTCCGCGCGGCTGGCGACCTGTAGCTTGCTGAAAATGGTGGAGACGTGATGAGGATACCTGAGGAGGTGTCCTTTTGTGATGTGAACAGGACAAAATGTCCCGGCTCTTCTGGGACACCAGGGCAATCGCATCTAATAGAGGTGATAGAATAGGGAAAAAAGGAGGTAGAACCCATGCATCCGAACGAAGAACTGCTCAAGACATTCTATGCGTGCTTTCAACGCAGAGAGCCCGCTGGGATGACAGCATGTTACCATCCAGAGGTCGTCTTTTCCGACCCCGTCTTTCAGACGCTCAAAGGGGAACGTGCCAGTGCTATGTGGCACATGCTCATAGGACGCAGCAAAGACATTGAAATCCTATTTGGCGATATTCAGGCCGATGAACAGAGTGGGAGCGCCCATTGGGAAGCGAGATATACCTATTCGGCCACAGGCCGCAAGGTACAGAATGTGATACACGCCCAATTCCGCTTCCAGGAGGGGAGCATTCTTGTGCACCAGGATACGTTTGACCTTTGGAAATGGGCAGCGCAGGCGCTGGGTATAAGTGGCCGTCTGTTTGGCTGGACGCCATTGATGCAGCAAGCCATTCAGCGAAAAGCCGCGCAAACGCTGGATGCCTATATGGATAGATAATCCATTGCAAGCACCTCTCAGAATGAGATGCGATTGCCCTGTCTGGGACACTGCTGAAACTTCACAACGTACTAATCCTTGACAAATGAGAACCCACTCACATAGAGTAAATGATACACAGAGGAATCACAAAGGGGAGTTACCATGAGCATACACGATAATTCAGTCCAACCAGCAAAGAGCAAAGTCCAGGTGGGCGACGCAGCACCCGATTTCACTCTTCCCACCCAATCGGGCGTGCCGGTGAGCCTGAAAGACTTTATCGGCAAAACAGCCATTGTGCTCTACTTCTATCCAAGGGATAACACCCCCGGCTGCACCACTGAGGCGTGCGCCTTCCGCGATAGCTACGAGGTCTTCAAAGACGCCGGAGCGGAAGTGATCGGCATTAGCTCCGATTCAGCAGAGTCACATCAACAGTTCGCCTCTCAGCATCGTCTTCCCTTTATCCTGTTGAGTGATACAAAAGGTGTAGTCAGAAAGCGCTACGGCGTCTCCGCTACCTTTGGACTGCTGCCAGGCCGCGTAACCTACATCATCGACAAACAAGGCATCGTCCGCCACGTCTTCTCTGCACAATTTGCCGCGGAAAAGCATGTCACCGAAGCGCTCAGGGTCCTCCAAACATTGCCGTAATCATAGTAGTAGCAGCCCTCGCGGGGGCCGAGGGGAATGAGGTCATATAGGCTGTCACGTACGGTGCTGACTGGTTGTTCGTCGGGTAACAATGGCAGGTCGGCGGCATCGGTCCAGTGTTGCCTCATGGATGGCTGCACGACGCTTTCAGAGGCGGAGTGGTTGTTAGCGGCGGGCTGGCGTTTTGCGCGGGCGCTTTTCGGGTGGTTCTCTTGTATGCTCATATGGAGATTCTAGCAGTTAGTATGGTCAATCGCAAGGGGGCGGGATGCGTGCATAGTTGCACCACATTGACACCTCATCGGTTCATCTGTATACTCCAAATGCATTCATACTCACTACATCGCTTTGGGGACATTTATGTAAAAAGGCAGTGATAGAGATGGTTGAGCCGATCTCACTCGCAATTGGATACCTTGTTAAA
>WNFC01005033.1_pt1 | contig 14779 bp, 13 predicted proteins | sample 5400541 | NCBI WGS metagenome assembly WNFC01 (sample SAMN13153342, study PRJNA577476) | soil metagenome | isolation source: 120 cm saprolite under Douglas fir tree site 2 hole 2 replicate 1 | place: USA:California | collected 2015-04-18
TCGCCATCGCCTTCCGCCACATCCTGCCGAACTGCATCGGCCCCCTCCTCGTCCAGGGCACGTTCATCTTCGCCTACGCGGTGCTCGCCGAAGCCATCCTGGGCTTCCTCGGCGTCGGCGTGCCGCCCTACGTGCCGTCCTGGGGGAACGTGATCGCCAGCGGCAAGAACGTCATCCGCGAGGCGTTCTGGGTCAGCCTCTTCCCTGGCCTCGCGCTGACGCTCTCGGGGCTAAGCCTGAACCTCCTGGGCGACGGTCTTCGTGACGTGCTGGACCCCCGGTTGCGCGTACAGTAGAGACAGCAGGAGACTACATGGCACTCGAGCAGCAGCTGACCGAGACGCTCACGCAGGCGATCAAGGGGAAGGACGCGCGGACCGCCGACGTGGTGCGCATGATCAAGTCGCGGCTCGGCGAGCGGCGCACGGCGAAGGGCTTCTCGGGCACGGTGCGAAGGGCTTCTCGGGCACGGTGGACGACGCGCTCGTCCTCGATGTGATCGGCGCCTACCGCAAGCAGCTCCAGAAAGCGCTGGTCGAGTTCGAGAAGGTCGGCGAACGTGGCGCCGCCCACGCGGCCCAGCTCCGCTTCGAGCTCGAGTTCTGCGACCGCTACCTGCCGAAGGGCATGGACGAGACGGCGGTGCGCGCGCTCGTCCGCGAGCGCCTCGACGCCCTCAAGATCGCCGACGCCAAGCAGGTGGGCCGGCTGGTCGGCGACATCATGAAGACCCACAAGGGTCAGGTCGACGCGGCCGAGGTCAAGCGGATTGCGGAGGAGTTACTGAGGTAAAGAGCAACAGTTGTTTCTGGGATTCGCCCCGTGTTCAGATCTGACCCGCTAGATTCAAGCGCTGCTCAGGCCGCCTGCCCGCTCGGAGCCGTGTCCGACAACCGGTAAATATACGCGTCTTCAATGAATTGGCCATTGATGACATTCCTGGTAAAGCGTACGCCTCCCACTGTCGGGCCGGTACTCACAGCGCCGCGGAGGAGCACGATCAGCGGGTTGTTGGGATCGGTAACACCGATGTCACTCAGCGCTATCGTACCCTCGGCAGCCGGGATCGCTATTAGGGCGGCCTGAATGATTTCGTAGGACCTCTTGGGGCCGTCGGACGCTACCCGCGGAGACGCGAGGATCAGCTTCCAGTGGTTTCCATCGGAGAGGTACTGCCAGAGAGAGGCAAGAACCGGCCATCCCAACTCATCCAGCTTTCTGGTGAGTTCAGCGCCGGCACGGATCATAGCCTCCGTCAACTGGTCTTTCACCACACTGTCTTGAGCCATGTCAGAACACCACTCGTAGGGTCGATTATGGCGTTTAGAAGATCCCGAGCCCTCACTTCTGGGACATTATTGTCGTAACGCGCCGCTTCCGTCCAGTCCTTGACAGTTGTCCAGTTCACCTCAAGGGCCTTGTCGGCCTTCATCCGTGAGTCAAACTGTGGCTTAACTCCTGAGATTCGCAGCAACTGTTCAAGATTGTGAGTGTAGCTGTCGAGAACGAGTTGCTTGTCCGGGAAATCGTGTTCCTTGATCTGCTTCGCGATGCAAGCCTTCAAAGCGCATTCCACCGCGTAGCCAAGCAGATAGTACGCAGCAGGAAAGCGGCCAGCGTCGAGAAGCAGCTTTGCGTCGGTAACGCGAGTGTCCGTTAGAGTTTGGAGGTCGCTTTTATTCACGCGGTGTAAAAACTGCGGCTACCAGAACAGCGTCTCTCCACGACTGAGGGTCACGCCGAACTTCTGAATTGAAGCTTGGCGAACCGCCGGCACTTCACTTGAGCTTGCCCTCCTTGCGGGGGAGTTACGAAAGCTGGGCTGCGCCCGGCGGTCGCGGGGTCGCCGTGTCACGCAAGCGCGATCTGCGTCAGAAGACCACGACCCCGCGGGCCACCTGGCCGCTCCGCAGCGCAGCGAATCCTTCGTTGATCTCCGCGAGCTTATAGGTCCGGCTCACGAGCTGATCGATCTTGAGTCGGCCGTCGAGGTAGAGATCGACGAGCCGCGGAAAGTCGATGTTCGGGCGTACGGAGCCGTACATCGTGCCGCGGAGCGTCTTTTCCTGGAGCGCCATCATGTACGGTGTGATCGGCGCCCGCACGTTCATCGCCGCCATGCCCACGATGACCGCGGTCCCGCCTGGCCGGATAGCGTCGATAATCTGGAGCGTCGTCGCCTCGCCGCCGATCGCGTCGAAGGCGTAATCGGCGCCCCGCCCGCCAGTCAGCGCACGTACCTGCTCGACCACGTTCTGGGACGTGGCGTTGATCGTGTGCGTGGCGCCGAACTCGCGCGCGTAGTCGAGCTTGTTGGCGAGCAGGTCGCAGGCGATGATCAGCCGGGCGCCGGCGAGCCGCGCGCCCTGGACGACGTTGAGCCCCACGCCGCCGCAGCCGATCACGACGACCGAGGCGCCGGCTTCCACCTCGGCGCAGCGGGTGACGGCGCCGACACCCGTCGGCACGCAGCAGCCCATGAGCGCCGCCTGCGGCCACGGCATCTCCTTCCTGATCGGCACCAGCATCTCCGCGGGGCAGACGACGGACTCCGCGAACGTCCCGATGCGCGCCATCTGGAAGATGTCCTGCCCGTCGCGCTTGAGGCGGCAGGAGCCGTCGAGCATCATCCACCGCGCCGACTGGTGCCCGTCGCAAAGGATCGAGCGGCCGATCGAGCAGTAGAGGCATCGGCCGCACTGCGGGCGGAAGGAGAAGATGACGTGATCGCCCGGCCGCACGTTCCCCACGCCGGCGCCCACCTCGTCGACGATGCCCGCGGCCTCGTGGCCAAGCACCATCGGCAGCGGCAACGTCCAGTCACCGTTCATGATATGCCAGTCGCTGTGGCAGACCCCCGCCGCCATGACCTTGACGCGGGCTTCGCCGGCCTGGGGGCCCTGCTGCTGCACGTCGACGACCTCGAGCGGTGTGTTGGCCTTGTACAGGATCGCGGCTTTCATCGCGCGTCTCCTTGAGAGAGCCTCATCTGCTCGAGCACCGCGCGGCCCAGGAGGCCGTCGGGAGTGCCGAGCGTTTCGATCATCTCGAAGTGGTTGTACCCTTCGCCGACCAGGAGCCGGACCGGCTTGCCGGCCGCCGTCAGCGCGGCAGCGAAGTCGCGCGCCTGGCGCTGGAACTCCGGCGACTCGAGCGTGCCGTGAGCGACCGTAACCGGAGCGTTGAGCGTGTCGAGATGGCGCTGCGAGCTCAGCGCCTGCTCCATCTCGTCGGTGAACTTGACGTACGCGTTGCGCGCCGACAGGCGCACGGGCTTCAGGTCGTACATGCCGCTGGAGCACAGCCCGCCCTTCACCGTGTCCGCCGGAAGATCGAAGCCCCGGCGCCAATCGGTGGTGAGGATCACGCCGGCAAGATGGGCGCCCGAGGAGTGGCCCGAGACGTAGATGCGGTCGGGATCGCCGCCGAAGCGGTGGGCGTTGCGCTTCACCCACGCGACAGCGCCGCGCACCTGCGCGGCCATCGGGATGAGGCTGCCACCGACGTTCTGGACCCAGGCGAAGTCCGGTACCACGAAATGCGCGCCGGCGCGGACGAAGAGCTCGGCCGGGAACGCGTAGTCCCTGGCGAGGCCGGCCCGCCACGCGCCTCCATGGATGAAGACGTTGATCGGCGCATTGGCGCGCGTGGTGGCGTACACGTCGAGGCCTTCGACGGGCGTGGCGCCGTATGCGTAGCGCAGGGGCGCGCCAAGTCGCGCGCGGACGGCTTCGCTGTTGGCCGCGTAGCGCTTGATGAGCTGCTCGCGGTTTGGCGCCCAGGCACTCTGGTCGTAGGCGGTGTCGAGCTCGGCCTGATCCATGTCGAGCCAGACGCGCGGCTCCGTGCGCGCGACCCGAGCACTAGCGTCAGTCAAGGGGCGGACGGCGCTCGGCCCACGGGCGCGCCGCCTCGAACGCCGCCGACGCCTGCAGAACGGTCAGGTCGGCGAAGCGGCGACCGACGATCTGCAGCCCCACCGGCAACCCATCGGACGTGAAGCCGGCGGGAGCGGACGCGGCGGGCTGGCCCGTGAAGTTGAAGGGATAGCTGAACGAGGCCCAGCCGATCCAGTCCCACGCGTGCTGCCGCCAGTGCTCGGGATTCAGGCGGCCCACGGGAAAGGCGGCGACGGAGAGCGTCGGCGTCAGGAGCAGGTCGAACTTCTCGAAGAGCGGCCGCACGGTGTCCCAGTACGCGAGCTTCTGGCCCCGCGCCTCGACGTAGTCGACCATGCTGTACCGTAGCCCGTCCTCGATGCACGCGACGAGCCCCGGGTCCATGCGGTCACGCCACTGCGGAAGATACTGAGCGTAATTGCCGGCCTCGTGAGCGCTCCAGAGACAGCGGATCAGGTCGTGCGAGTCGGCGAAGCCCGGCTTGACTTCATCGACGACGCAGCCCAGATCCTCGAACGCGCGGGCCGCCTGCTTCACGAGGGACGCGACCTCGGCGTCGACGGGGAATCCGCCCAGGTCGGGGCTGAACGCGACCTTGAGCCCTTTGATGCCTGCGGTCAGCTTTCCAGTGTAGTCGTCGGGCGCGGTCTCGAGCGAGGTGCGGTCCCACTCGTCCGGGCCCGCCATGACGGAAAGCATCAGGGCAGCGTCGGCCACCGTCCGCGCCATCGGGCCCATATGCGAGGCGTAGTCGTTGTTGGTGACGGGCCACATCGGGACCCGTCCGAAGGAAGGCTTCAGCCCATAGATGCCACAGAAGCCGCTGGGAATCCGGATCGACCCGGCGCCGTCCGAGCCCTGATGGATGGGCCCGAGCCCGGCCGCCGTCGCCGCGCCGGCGCCCGCGCTGGATCCACCGGTCGTCGTCCCGGTGTTCCAGGGGTTGCGCGTGATGCCCGTCAGCGGGCTGTCGCCGAGTCCCTTCCAGCCGAACTCCGGCGTCGTGGTCTTCCCCACCATGACGCCGCCGGCCTGCTTGAGGCGCCGAACGACCGGCGGGTCCACGTCCGGCACGCGGCGCTCGAAGATGAACGATCCGGACATCGTCCGGACACCCTTCGTCAGGTGCAGGTCCTTGATCGAAAAGGGGATTCCGTGAAGTGGACCGCGCAGCGCGCCCTTCATCGCGGCCTGCTCGGCCTCGCGCGCCGCGGCGAGCGCCGCGTCGGCGGTGACCGTGCAGAACGCGTTGACGATCGGGTTGAGGCGCTCGACGCGTTCGAGGACCGCGCGCGTCAGCTCCACGGGCGAAATCTGCCGCGCACGGATCAGACGGGCCAGCTCGGTCGCCGGTATGAAGCAGAGCTCGGCTGAGCTCATCGGATTCTCCCCCGCCTACTTCTTCGAGATCAGCCAGTGTCCGAGCGCGAGATGCGGAAGTCCCGAGCGCTCGAAGGTGTCCACCGCGTCCTCGGGCGAACAGACGAGCGGCTCGCCGTGGAGGTTGAACGAGGTATTGAGCACGGCGCCGACCCCCGTCCGACGCTCGAACTCACGGATGACGCGATAGTACGGGGGATTCCACACCTCGTCGAGGATGTGAGCGCGCGCGGTACCGTCTTGCGGATGGAGTGCCGCGACCAGCTCGTCACGCCGCTTAGGATTCGTCGCGAACGCCAGCATCATGTACGGCGAGGCGAGCCCCTTGGGATTCACGAGATAGTCGGCCTCACGCTCGCGAAGCACCGTCGGGGCGAACGGCATCCAGAAGTCCCGGCTCTTGATCATCCGGTTGATCACGCCGACCACCCGGTGGTCGGAGGGGTTCGCGAGGATCGAGCGGTTGCCGAGCGCCCGCGCCCCGAACTCCATGCGGCCGGCGCAGCGTGCGACGACTCCGTCCGACACGAGCAGATCGGCGATCTTCTCCTCGATCGCGTCGTGCTCACTCACGCGGTAACGGCTCGCCAGGTCGCGCCCTTTGATCACGGCCTCGATCTCGGATTCGTGGACGTCCGGTCCGAGATAGGCAGGTCCGAAGGGCTTGGGCGCCGGCGCCACCCCTGTTCGCGCGCAGAGATCGAGGTAGCCGAGGTAGGCAGCGCCGACGGCATTCGACTCGTCGCCGCAGGACGGAAAGACGAAGAGATCGCCGAGCCAGCTCTCCTCGGCGATCAACATGTTCGCCTTCACGTTCATGAAGACGCCGCCCCCGAGCGCCAGCCGTTCGCCGCCGTAGCGCTGGCGCGCGAGGCGCGCCCAGCGCACCAGGGCTTCCTCGAGAATGTGCTGGGCGCCGCCGGCGATGCCGTCGAAGCGGAGGCCGAGCGTGGCTTCGAGCATCGCCCGGTAGAGGGGCCCGCGGCGCCGCCACTCGAAGCGGCACGGCGTCCCCTCCGTCATGGCGAACGTCGTGCCGAGCGCGGCGACGGCCCGCTCGGTCTCCCGCGCTGGCGCGTAGGGCGCCAGGCCCATCACCTTGTATTCGTGCTCGCCGGGCTTCATGCCGAGCAGCAGGGTCACGAGGGTGTAGAACGAGCCAAGCGAGCCTGGGCCGCTCGGCGTCGCTTCGTGGCGGGTCAGACCAACGCCGCTCGCGCTCGACACCGTGCCGCAGAGGCCGTCGCCCGAATTGTCGTTGGTGAGCACGAGCGCGGGTCGGCCCGCGAACGGTGATCCGAAGTAGGCGGCGGCCGCGTGGCAGGTGTGGTGATCGACGAAGCTCACGCGCTCGTCCGCGAGGCGGAGGTGGCTCGTCACGTGGCCACGTCGCTCACCGTCGGTGAGCGGCGCCTTGCCCGGTGCCGGGTCGAGCAGGCCGAGCTTTGCGCCGAACTTCCGAGCGCGGCCCGTCAACGCCCGTCGCGGCGCCCCGAGGCCGACCGCGTAGTAGCGGCTCATGTAGGCCTCGTCGCGCATCACCCGGTTCATCCATTCATAGGACGGGATGCGCGTTCCGGCCAGCACGACGCGGTCGATGACGCCTGGAGTCAGGCCGAGCTCTCGCAGCAGCGCGTCGATCGCGCGGCGAGGATAGCCGGCGTCGTTCTTCAGGCGGGAAAACCGCTCCTCGGAGGCGCAGCCGACGATCTCACCGTCCCTGAGGATGGCGGCGGTCGCGCAGTGAGTCTCACTGATGCCCAGAACGATCACGACCCGACGATCATAACAGCAAACCCCCCGCGCCCCTGAGCCATGGACCGACCGCCTGGCAGGGCGGCGGACCGAGGCCGGGAGCGGGGCAGGGAGGGGTCGACGCGACCCGTTCCCTCCAAGCGTCGACGTGTGCATCCGCGCATGCTGGAGCCCAGCCGGGGCGGGCAAAGCGGACGCGTGCCGCGTGGTCGCGCGACCCCTCCCCGCCCCGCTCCCGGCCTCGGTCCGCCGCCCTCGCTAGCCGCGGATCGTGCGCATGACGTCCTGGTTGGCGAACACCTCGCGCGGGTCGCCCTGGAAGATGATCTCGCCGCGATCGATCGCGTAGAGTCGGTCGGCCACGCGCGTCGCGTTGACCAGGTTCGACTCGGCGATGAGGACCGAGATGCCCATCGCCTTGATCGCCCTGACCGCCTCGATGAATCGTGTGACGACGACCGGCGCCAGCCCTTCGAACGGCTCGTCGAGCAGCAGGACGGATGGGGCGAGCGACATGGCCCGCGTGATCGCGACCATCTTTTTCTGCCCGCCGGAGAGGTGGAGCCCCCGGCGCGTCATGAACCCCTTGACCTCCGGGAACACCGCGAAGACGCGCTCGTCGAGTCCGCGCCCCGCCGACGCCCGCGGGGTCGCGAGCCAGGCCGTGATCTGGAAGTTCTCCTCCACGGAGAGATCCGGAAAGATGCCGCAGTCCTCGGGCGCGTAGCCGATGCCCAGCAGCGCGCGCTGGTGCGCCGGCAAGCGCGTGATGTCCCGTTCGCGGAACACGACGCGGCCCGAGCGCACCGGGAGGAGCCCCATGATGCTGTCGATCGTCGTGGTCTTTCCGGCGCCGTTCCGGCCGACCAGACAGATGGCCTCCCCGTCTCCGACCCGCAGCGAGACCTCGCGCAGGATCTGGGCCGGCCCCCGGAAGGTGTTGATCCGATCGAGCTCGAGCATCGCGACGGCCATCAGCGCGTCTCCGTCGTGCCGATCAGCGTCGTCGTGACCGCCTCGTTGCGCCGGATCTCGTCCGGCGTTCCGTCGGCGAGGATCGTCCCCTGGTGCATCGCGACGATCCGATCCGAGTAGTTGAAGACGACGTCCATGTCGTGCTCGATGATCGCCGCCGAGATGCCCGTCGAGCGAACGACCGAGGTGATCGTGTCCATGATCGGCGCCTTCTCGCGCGTGCTGACGCCGCTCGTCGGCTCGTCGAGGAAGAGGAGCTTCGGCCGGAGCGCGTAGGCGACCGCCACGTCGAGCAGCTTCCGCTCACCCTGCGAGACGCCGCCCGCGAGCATCCGCGCCTTCGCCTCGAGACCGAAGAGTCGTAGGATGTCGGCCGCCTCGTCCCACACAGCCGAGTCACCGGAGGCGAGCGTGGCGAGATTCCGCGTCTTGCCGTCGCGCGAGAAGATCGTCAGCGCGACGTTGTCGAGCGCGGAGAGCTGATCGAACAGGTTGACGAGCTGGAAGCTCCGCGCGATGCCGGCCTTGATGCGCCCGTGCACGGACTGGTGGGTGACGTCCGCGTCCCGGAACAGGATCTGCCCGCCGTCGGGCCGGAAGAGCCCGGAGATCAGATTCACGAGCGTAGTCTTGCCGGCGCCGTTCGAGCCGATCAGCGCCAGCACCTCGCTGTCCCGGACGGTGAAGTTCACGTGGTCGACGGCGTGCGTGTCGCCGAACCACTTCACGAGGTCCTTCGTGACCAGGAGGCTCACCCTGAGCTCCTCGCCCGGAACTTCGCCGCGAGCTTCCCGGCGGTCCCGACGATCCCGGTAGGCAGCGAGAGCACGAGCACCACCAGCACGGTGCCGAGCAGGAGCTGCCAGTAGACCGTGTAGCCTATCGCGTACGTCTTGAGGTAGTTGAACACGATCGCGCCGATGATGGGCCCGGCGAACGAGCGGAAGCCGCCGAGCACCGTCATGAAGACGATCTCGCCCGAGAACGTCCAGTGCATGATGTCGGGCGTCGTCAGCCCGTTCAGCGGCACCCACAGGGCGCCCGCGAGCCCCGTGAAGACGCCCGAGACGAGGAACGCCACCCAGCGGTAGCGCCAGATCCGGACGCCCACGAACTCCGCCCGTGTCTCGTTGTCGCGGATCGCCTGGAGGGCCATGCCGAAGGGCGAATTCACGATCACCCACATGAGCGCGGCGCAGGCGCAGAACATGATGAGCACGTAGTAGTAGTAAGCGTGGGACATGAACGCGGTCTTGTCCCCGGCGCCTGTCACCAGCCCGCCGAAGAGCGAGGGAGTCGGCACCCGCAGGCCGTCGGTCCCGCCCGTCACCCAGAAGAACTTGAAGGCGAGCGACCAGAGCACCTGCGAGAGCGCGAGCGTGAGGATGCCGAAGAAGATCCGCGTGTAGCGGACGCAGACGACGCCAAAGAGCGCGGTGATCAGCACCGAGGCGGCGATCGCGCCCACCAGGAAGAGCTCCATCGAGCCGACCTTGAGGTATTTCACCATCAGCGCGACCGCGTACGCGCCGACGCCGAAGTACGCCGAGTGTCCGAACGAGAGGAGCCCGGTGTAGCCGAGCAGCAGGTTGAAGCCGAGTGCGCCGATCGCCATGACGAGCCCGTAGGCCAGGAGGATCGCGCCGTACGGCGGAAGGACCAGCGGGACGAGCGCCAGGAGCGCCGCGATCGGCACCGCGACGCGCAGGGTCTTGGCGGTCGAGCCGATCTGTTGCAGCGCGGGAGCGAGCGTGCTCATGGGCGTCCGAAGAGCCCGGCCGGCCGCACGAGCAGCACGAGCGCCGCGATGAGGTAGAGGACCGCCAGCTCGATCTCCGCGAACCACGTGATACCGGCCTCGCGGACGAAGCCCACGATGAGCGCGCCGACGAGGGCGCCCTCGAGGCTTCCGAGCCCGCCGATGACCACGACGATGAACGCGAGCACGAGGGCGTCCACGCCCATGCCGAGCACGGCCGATTGGCCCGGCACGATGATGGCACCACCCAGCCCCGCCATGAAGCAGCCCAGGGTGAAGGCCTGCACGTAGACGCGATTGACGTTCACCCCGAGGGCGGAGGCCATCCGCATGTTCTGCGACGTGGCGCGCAGCACGACGCCGAACTTCGTCCGGTAGACAAAGGCCCAGAGGAAGATGGCCGCGGCGGCGCCCACGCCGATGACGAGGAAGTTGTAGGTCGGGTAGATCGACTCGCCGACCGGCAGGCTCCCAAAGCTCTCGAACAGCGTGCTCGCCGAGAGCGGGTACGGCCCCCAGATGAAGCGCATGAGATCCTCGAGGATCATGAGGAGGCCGAAGGTGCAGAGCAGCTGGTACTCCTCGGCGCGCTTGTAGAAGGGCCGGAGCAGCGTCGGCTCGAGGACCGCACCGAGGATCGCCGCCGCGAGCGCGCCGGCCGGCAGGAGCACGAGGAGCACGGGCACCGACGCCCCGGCCGCCACGGTGCCGATCGCCCAGGCCGTCACGTACGCGCCGAAGGCGTAGAGGTTGCCGTGCGCGAGGTTCACGATCCGCATGACACCGTAAATGAGGCTGAGGCCGCCGGCGATCAGGAAGAGGACCGACGCGTAGAGGAGTGAATTGAGGAGGTGGATCAGGAGGACGTCCATCACTCGGCCACGCGGTACGGGATCACCTTCACCTCCGCATTCATCGAGTTTCCGTTCAGCGCCAGCGCCAGCAGCACGCGGTACGCGCCCGGCGGCAGCTTGCCCTTGAGATCCACGATCAGCCGGCCGCCCTGCACCTCCTGCGTCCGGCCCGTCACGACCACCTCGTCCGCCGCGCTCACCACCGTCCAGTGCGCCGCGAGGGTGTCCCGCACCTTCTCGCCCGTGGGCTCGAGGCGCAGCGGCTCCCGCACGATCTTATACGATCGCTCGAATTTCGTGAGCGTTTGCGCCTCGACCTGCAGCTCGAGGCGGTCCCCTCGCCGCTCGACCCCGGCCACCCACGCGCGCAGGGGCAGCGCGTAGCGGTCGAACGAGCCGACGACATTCGGGTACGAGAGGTCGCGGAACACCGCGAGGACCGCGGAGTCGCCCGACCACTTCTGAAGGCGGTAGGGCCCGCTCGTCACGAGCCAGTGACCGTGCTGGCGCCGGAAGCGCCGGAGCGCCGCCCACCGCTGCCGCGCCTGCTCGACGCTCACGAGCCCGCGGAGCGGCTCGGGCACGTACGCTCGGCGCTCGAAACCCTCGGCGATCCCGCTGAGGGCGTCGCCGAGCTTCCGGTCCCGCGCCAGGTCGAGCCACGCCACGCCGCGGCGGCGAGCCTCGTCCTCCGAGAACGCCGCGAGGCCGCGCGTCACCGCTTCCTCCATCAGGACGAGGAGCTGCCACGGGACCGGGCTCCACGGCGGCGCGATCGCCGGCGCCTCGGCGGGCTCGGCCGCGTGGCGCAGGTACACCTCCATCACGGGCGTTTCGAGGAACACTTGCAGATCGCCGAAGTCCCTGACCTCGGTCTCGACCTTCACCACGCGCACGGCGGCCAGCCACTCGCGCAGGAGCGCGGTCGCGCGGTCCACCTGCTGATCCTTCGCGCTCCAGCGACGCGCGAAGACGTACGGGTAGACGACGTCGGCGACGGTCATCTTCGTCTCGTCGTGGAACTTCGAGAATGCGACGCGGTACGTAACTCGTTGCTGAGCGACCAGGCCCGGCGGCACGGAGCGCAGCGCGCCCGTCGACGGCTCGGGCGCGAGGGCGTCGCGCGGCACTTCGACGGGCCCGAAGACCTCGACGGCGCGCACGCGGTTCGACAACCAGCCGCCCCCGTAGGGCTCGGGAAGCACCGCTGCATCGCCGAGCGCCGACCAGACGAGCCCGCCCGTCTCGTCGCTGAAGCCCGCGATCGGGTTCCACGCCGCCGCGGGGCGCGCCGTCGCCGCGACGCGCAGCCAACCGTTCCACGGGAAGTCCTTCAGCTTCACGGTCCGGAAGAAGACCGCCGAGCCGAGACCCGTGTGGGCGTCGTAGCCGACATTCTCCACGCCCGCCGAGTAGTCGTCGTTGACCGCCTCGCGCCGGAGCGCGTACCCGATCGGGACGCGCTCGCAGCCGCGCGTCAGCAGCGAGACCAGACGGCGCTCGAGATTGAGGCGCTCGGCGGCGCTCGCGTAGCCGCCTCGCGTCCGGCGGGCGAACGTCTCTTCGATCGCGCTCCGCGCCCCCGCGTCGGTGACGCCGCGCGCGTACGAGGCGTGGGCGTGGAACCAGCCCTCCTTCAGCCAGGGCGGACCCGTCCAGCCGTTGAGCCTCGTCGCCTCGTCGCGGAGGAGCGCGGGCAACGGGAGCTCCTCGAGGGTCGCGTCCCATTCGCCATCGGCGGCCCGCCACGCCGGGCCCGCCGGAGGGGCAGCGAGACCACGTCCCACGCGGAGCTTGAGCACCGGCCCCGCGGCAACCGCGGCGGTCACGCGCGCCTTCGCCGCCTCGACGAGGTCGCCGTGATGCACGTAGTCGTCGTGCCAGGGCGTGACCGGATACGGGTGGACGGCGTACTCGGTTCTCGTCGTGGCGAGCGCTGGCGCCAGCCGTGCGGCGGCGGCGCAGCGATCGCGCGTGTCGGCGAAGGCCCGGCTCGCCGGGTTGAACGTGAGAACGACGAACGCGCGGAGCGACTCGACCCAGGCGAGCTGCGCCACGCCCTTCGGCGCGGCCAGCGGGCCCACGTAGGCGTGGATCGCGTTCTTCGCGAAGAGCCGCGGGACCGCCGCCGGCTCGGCGAACCCCAGCGTGATCTCCTGAGGATAGAACGACGGGTAGTACGGGATCTCGTGCCCCGCCTCGACCGCCGTCGCAAAGACCGCGACGACCACCAGCGCGGCGAGGCCATGCAGGCCGCTCAATGCCAAGCAGAGGCCGAGGGAGGGGCTCCGCCTGGTGGGGCGGCCGACCGGGATCCGTGTAGTCAGCGTTGCACTCGCGTGGCGCCCGTGATCCTCAAAACCCGGATCGCAGCAGTCGGATCCCGGTCGGCCGCCCCACCAGGCGGAGCCCCTCCCTCGGCCGAACGTTAAGCTTTGACGACCGGCCAGGTCTTGTCGATCCAGGTGTACGTCGAGGTGGGCTCGCCCTTGGGCCACCCGGGCGGCGCCGTGATGTTGCGGATCGGGATCGTGATGATCCGGCTCGGGTCGAGGACCGGGAACGGGTATTCCGGCACGTTCTTGCTGAAGCCGGTCACGGCGTCCTTGTAGCCCTGGTGGTTGTCCGGGCGGATGTAGACGTAGCCACCGGGACCCGCCATCATCATGCCTTCGAGCAGCGCAATGATCGCATCGTCGTCGGGCCAGCCGCCGCCGACCTTGTTGGCCTTCTCGATGGCCGACTTCAGCATGTACGTCGCCATGTAACCGCCCTCGGCCTGGAAGTTCGGGTACTCGCTGAACCGCGCGTGGTACTTCTCCACGAAGGTCTTGTTGAGCGGCCACTTGTCGCCGCCCGGGTACGTGAAGTGGTAGTTCGAGTGCACGCCGGCGATGACGCCCTCGGGGTGATCCTTGCCGATCGCGTGCGGCGCGACGCCGAAGGCGATGGTGCTTGCGAACTTCGCCTTCTGGAACATGCCGTAGCGGAGCGCCTGCTTGTACATCGCGACGTAGTCGCCACCCCACACCGACGAGACGATCAGGTCGGGCTTCGACGCGATCGCCTTCGTGATGTGCGAGGCGAAGTCGGTGGTGCCGAGCTTCGGCCAGCCTTCCGAGACCACTTCGGATTGCGGCATCAGCTTCTTCATGACAATCCGCAGGTGGTCGAAGGCGTTCCGTCCGTAGGAGTAGTCCGGATGGATGTGGGCGATCCGCTTGGACTTGGGCCAGGTCTGGGCGATGCCGAGAGCGCAGGTCACGCCGTCGGCCGACTGCATGTTGGTAATGCGGAAGATGTAGTGCGGGTTCGGCACGGCCTTGTCGAAGAGGAAGTCGGTGCAGCCGTCGACGAAGATCGTGAGGACCTTGAGCTCCTCGGCGACGGGACCGAGCGCCGGCGTGTTGCCGCTCGAGGTGATGCCGCAGAAGAAGTCGATGTTCTCGGAGAGCTTGAGGCGCCGGAGCTCCTTGACGTTGGCGTCGGTGCCGGCATTCTCGTCGGCCTTGAGGACCTCGATCTTCCGCTTGCCGAGAAGCCCGCCGGCGGCGTTGATCTCCTCGGCGGCGAGGAGCTGGCCCTTGTACATCGGCTCGCCGAGCACCGCCCCCGGCCCCGTGAAGAAGGTCATGTGGCCGATCTTGTACGGCTTGTCCGGGATGTTGCCCTTCGGCTTGTCCTGCGCGTGAGCCACACCGACCACCGGAAGGGCTGCCCCAGCCGATGCGAGCGCGGCCCCGACACTGACGCCGAGAGTGCTTAGAAAGTCCCGCCGGTTCACTTCGCCTGACATGGTGATCCCTCCATTGGGTGGACGCCTCACGACTGGGCCCGATGCCTCACGGGTTGAGGTAGCACCCGGTGCGCGCGAATGTCAAGAAACGCAGGTCTGGCTCCTCCGGTTCCGTGACCTATAATCAGTGGCTGACGGATTCTGTTCCCTGCCGGACGAAATGGTGGCGCGATTGGTCCGAGCTGTGATGGCGTCGTTGCGGGGCATCGGCGCCGCCGTGCGGGCGCGCCCCGGGACGGCGTTGGCGGTCGTCGGTGGGGTCCTCGCCCTCCACGTGTTTCTGCCGCCGCTGGTGCTGACGGTAACCCGCAAGCCTTGGACCTACTTCGCCTTCAATCCGTGGCTCGCGCGGCTGCCGGAC
>WNFC01004784.1_pt1 | contig 14777 bp, 9 predicted proteins | sample 5400541 | NCBI WGS metagenome assembly WNFC01 (sample SAMN13153342, study PRJNA577476) | soil metagenome | isolation source: 120 cm saprolite under Douglas fir tree site 2 hole 2 replicate 1 | place: USA:California | collected 2015-04-18
AACTGGAAACAGGAGGAGCCCGCCGGTTTTGACGGAGGGCGGCAGCTCTCAATCGATGGCACGAGCCGGATGAATCGAGAGGTTCAAGTCCGGAATTCTGTGAGGGGCTCGGGGTGAGATTCCCCGGGCCTACTCGGCGGTATTGAAAGGAAAGAGAGGGAATCCTTAGTGCCCCCTTAATGCCCCTCAGAAATTCTTCATTTCTCCAGCTACTCATACTAAGAAGGGCTATCTCATTCTTACTTGCACAGATTGCCTGCGTTCGTTCCCAGTCCAAGGCGATGACCAGAAGCGAGGGTCGGAGAAGGAGACGAAATGCATGCATTGCGGGACCAGATTGAACCCACCAGGATTCCCTGTGCGTCCTCCCCGAAGGTTCTCGGTCGCCCGCAGCCCTTCCTGACTCTCCGGCTGGCTCGCTACCGCGGTACGATGCGGACCGAGTCCGTTCCGCGAACGGGAATCCCGTCTACTGTTTTGCCCATTAGGACGCCCACGGCGTCTCCAGAAACGAATCCGGTCCTCTGCGTGTTGAAGTGGCAAACCAAGTCAGGCAGGCCATCGCCGTTCACGTCCTCCGTGTTACAGAAAGCCAAACTGGATTCATCTCCACTGCGACCGAAGGTGAGCGAAGTCTGGTCTATCCGCGCCACCGCATCGAATGTGCGACTCGACAAGACGGCCACCGGGATGTTTCCTTTGCTGCCTGGGTTGATGCTGTCGGTAGAATCGCCTGGCTTGATGTCTATGGCGACCGGGATGAACGCAAGGCCGGTGCCGGTCAGACCGATCACCTGCGGGCTGCTGGGAGAGTCGTCGGTGATGGTGAGTCTCCCAATCCTCGTCCCAGCGGCCGTCGGTGCGAAGGTTATACTAACGGTGCAGTTCGCGCCCACGGCGAGACTGCCAACACAGGTGTTGGTCTCGGAGAAATCGCCACTCGCGACAACGCTCGAAATATTGAAGGGCACGCTGCCGGCATTACTCAAAAGCGCAGTCTGCGCGCCACTAGTCGTCCCGACAGCCTGGTTAGAGAACGAAAGCTTGTTTGGGAACAGGGCTAGGACAGGAGTGTTTAAGAAAACCGAAATGAAGCTGGCACCGCTGCCAGAATTACTGGCGCTGGTGACTGCCAAGTCGCTGCCACCGGCTCCCCTGAAATCGCCAGTCGTCACCGCATTGGCCGAGAAGGGTGTGGCATAGTCGGTGTGATTCCCAAATGTGCCGTCACCGTTACCTCGCAGAATAGAAACTACACCGTCAGCTACCGCCAAGTCAACCCTGCCGTCGCCGTTAAGGTCCGCTACTGCAATCGAGGTGGCTCCGAAAGGCGTGACGTACTCGACATGAGGCTGGAACGTGCCATCGCCGTTCCCCAAGAAAATGGAGACGCCTGCAGGGGTTCCAATAGCAAGATCGAGCTTATGGTCGCCATTAAAATCCCCGATCGTCAGGGCAGCCGGAGAGAAAAGGGGTGGAAGAGCGTAATCAACGTGGGGCTGAAATGTTCCGTCGCCCTTTCCCAACAGGATAGAAACGGTGGGGCTTTGCGAGTTAACTGTCGCCACGTCGAGCTTTCCGTCGCCGTTGAAATCTGCTGCAGCTATAGAGAGCGGCGCGAGGCCAGTAGGAGAATCGATGTGTGGCTGAAACGTGCCATCGCCGTTGCCCAGGAGAATCGAAACCGTGCTGGAGTCACGATTAGCGACGGAGACGTCGAGCTTTCCATCCCCGTTAAAATCGCCCGCGACCAACGAAAAGGGGGTCGAGCCCGTCGCAAAGTCGGCATGCGCCCGAAACGTGCCATCACCGTTTCCCAACAAAATAGAAATACTATTGGCGCCAGCATTCGCGGTGGCCAGGTCGAGCTTGCCGTCACGGTTAAAGTCGCCGACAGTTTCCGAAAACGGACGGGAACCCGTAGCGTAATCCACGCGCGGTTGAAACGTGCCGTCGCCGTTGCCTAGTAGAACCGAGATTGATGAAGAATCGACATTGGTAACAGCTAGGTCCAGTTTACCATCCCTGTTAAAATCAGCCGTGCTTACAGATATGGATGTCGGGACTGTCGCATAGTCGTGCTTAGAGAGAAATGTCCCGTCGCCGTTTCCCAAAAGGATGGCCACTGTATTGTCAATCTGATTGGTTACCACTAGGTCTGTTGTGCCGTCCCCGTTGACGTCGGCGGTGGTTAACCCTTCGGCACCGGCACCGGAAGCATACCGAACAGCAGTCTGAAACGTACCATCGCCTTTCCCCAGCAAAACAGAAAGGCCGTGACCAAAATCCCCGTCCGTAACCGCTAAGTCGAGTTTGGCGTCGCGGTTAAAGTCGCCCGTGATCAACGAAAATGCGCCGCCCGCCGTGGGATAATCCACATGGGCTTGAAATGTTCCATCGCCGTTACCCAGGAGAATTGAGACGGAACCGTTGGAGCCAAAATTGTTATTCGCCACGGCCAAGTCGACCTTGCCGTCGCCATTGAAGTCGCCAGCGGTGACCGATTGGGGAAAATTCCCCGTGGCATAGTCGACGTGCGCTCGAAATGTCCCGTCGCCGTTGCCCAAAAGGATGGAAACCGTGTTGCCTTGCCGGTTGACGACGGCTAAATCAAGCTTCCCGTCCGCGTTAAAATCCGCTGTAGTTACATCGCTTGTTATGAAACCTGCGGTGTAGCTGACGGGGCCCTGGAACGTGCCGTCGCCGTTGCCGAGCAAAACAGAGACAGTGCTGTCTGTGCTGTTCGCTACGGCGAGATCCAGCTTGCCATCTCCATTAAAATCACCCGAAGTCACTGAAGATGCATCATTACCCGTGGAAAACTGGCTAAAGAGTTGAAACGTGCCATCGCCCTTACCGAGAAAAATCGTAACCCCGCCTCCAGAAGCCACGGCCAAATCGAGCTTGCCGTCACCATTAAAGTCGGCGGTGATTACTGCCAAATCGATGCTGGTTCCTCCAAGAAGGTAATCAGCGGGGGGCTCAAATGTGCCGTCAGGTTTGCCCATTAGAATCGAAACGGAGGCAGTCCCGCAAATGTTGTTTGGACAATTGCGATTAGCCACGGCCAAGTCAATCCTACCGTCATTGTTGAAATCGCCCGTCGCCACTGAGACTGGATTGACCCCCGCAGAAAATTCAGCTTTGTTGAACAAGTAAGTTTGTGCGGAGGTGTTTGAACCTGCAGCTCCGACTAGTCCTAAGAGGACAACTAAACGAACAGCAATCACGCAGGTAACCAGTACCGCCCGAAACGCTAGCCTCGCCCCCACCCTGACGCCCTTGACCACAGATCTAGAGGACCGTGTCTCAATGTTCATCGCTTCTCCTCTACTGGCCGGAGGGACTCACACTTTCGGGTCGTTAGCTCCGAGAGGATAAAGGCATCCGTTTGGCAGCTCTCCGAGGCTCCAGCGAGTTAATCACCTGATTCAGCCGCCTTGAATGACCGGCGTGGTCATCTGCCTGGGCGGCCCTTGTGCAAGATGAACGCAGTGTAGTAGCCCCGCTTCTATCGGGCAAGCGACAAGATACGCCAGTATCCCGGTGACGCTCTTTGTCGCCCCTCCCCTCGTGTTTAGTAGCGACGCAGGAAGACCGAAGGTTTCATTGGTTGTACAATCGGTGGCGCCCGAGCTCACTGCCCGCTGACTGCTAAGCCTTTTGAGATCTGCACCAAACAATAGTAGGGAACGGCGGATGGGCGGAAACCACTTCGTCGGCTACCGTTGCGGAGCAACGCAGTTCAGCGGTTCCCCATTCTCCAAGTTAATCAGAGCTGTGTCTGCGGCAGTGACATCTTTACCGATTCTGATTGGGTTTCGATTTCCGCTGCTCGGGCGCGGAGGTAGGTCGCACCTTGAATTGGAATGGGATGATGGTTCTTGGAAAACTCGACCTTGACGGACGGAAATTTCCCGTTGCCTGCGTTGAATCGTACGATGAGCGTGAATTTCCCCATATGTGCCTTCCACTTAAAAGCCTGAATTGTTCAAACATGAATGCAAGAGGAAAATTCAGAACGGGCAACAGTGCTTGGCAACAGTTAGCGGATTTCGAGGGTAAGTTCTTTGGAATCTTCAAATGGTGGAGCCGATGGGCTTCGAATCTACCAGCAATATGATAACGAAGGAGTTTTGCGGTGCAGCCTGGCCTTCTAAGGAACTGAAAAGAAAGGAACGGAATTCTTAGTGCCCCCTTATTGCCCCCGAGAAATTCTTCATTTCTCCAGACGGGCTACTTGCTTTTGCGAGTGCCTCGGTGGAATAATCCCGCAATGATTATCGGCGACCGTCTTCGCGCACTCCGCGAAGAAAAGAATCTCTCTCAAGGCGACATCGAAAAGCGTACTGGCTTGCTCCGTTGCTATATCTCTCGCGTCGAGAACGGTCATACCGTTCCAGCGATTGAAACGCTGGAGAAAATGGCTCGCGCTTTCGAGGTCCCACTCTATCAACTCTTTTACGAAGGCGAAGAGCCGCCCGTGCTGCCGAATCTGCTCAAGCGGAAATCGTCGGAGGACATCGCGTGGGGCAGCAAAGGCAAAGACGCCCGGTACCTAAACAAGCTTCGCCGCGTGTTGAGCAAGACTGATGAGGAACATCGCAAGCTCGTCCTCCACATGGCCCAGAAAATGGTCCATCGCTAGGCTTACGACTTTCCTCTGCTAAATTCGTTATCCGCTTCTCGCTCGATTCCTAAGCCGGGGGAACCAATCTATTTCTATTCCGGAGTTTCTATGGCTCTTTGGCAGAAAACGAATTCATAATCGCAGGCCATCGCGCATCGATCCGTTCGAGGATGAAAGCGGCATCATCAATTGCACGATCCACGAAAAATCCCTTCGCCATGTTCGGTTTGTTCGGGTCCATGTCGATCAGTTTCCTCGCAGCCAGAATCGTTGCGGCAAACAAAATGGCGAACTTTCTTTCCTCGGTCACACAGAACTCCTGCATTGTGGAGTGAAATTCAGGCGAGAGAAGCGGGAACCGCAGTTTACTTTTTCTTGTCCCACAAGTCTACGAACACTTTCACGCCTCGGTTTTTCCGATTCGCCAAGGCATCGAGCATTTGGCAGAGGTTAAACCTGCCCCCTCAGAAATTCATGGTTTACAGGTTCGGCAATTTCGGAAAGCGAGTTACTCGTTGCGTCTTAATTCCGCAGCGCCACGGTCGTTATCATTTCCTCTGAATACTGATTTTCCGGACCTGTGGCGTTGTAGCTCATCACAAAGTCCGCCTGGATACTCACTACGGTTTTCCCTAATATCGCATTCGTATTTTCAAGCCGGGTGAACGTTGACGTTGCAACAAGCACGTTGTTATCGGTGATCGCACTAGAGGCAGCGCTGCATGCCGCTCCTCCGGCCTGGCGATACAAGACACCGGAAACGACGCAATAGGAAATTGTCGTCCCGCCCGTATTCACAAGCGTAAGACCTGAACCGTTAGCGCTGTTTATCGGAGCGTAGAAGACGGTAGAGGTGGGAGCACTGGTTTGTCCCCCTGTTGTGTAGATATACCCATTGTTTATAACGGCGGAGAGACCATAAATCGCGCTCGGCAGCGCGGTCGTCTTCTGCCATGCGCCGATCGAGCCGGTGGAGGTGATCGGAGCGTAGAAGACGGTGGAAGTGACGACGCCACCACCAACATTCCCTCCTGTCGTATAGATATATCCGTTGTAGACGACTGAGGAGTGTTGATAAATCGTGCTCGGCAATGGGGTGGTCGTTGCCCAGGCGCCGATCGAACCAGTTGAGTTGATTGGAGCATAGAAGACAGTGGAAGTGACGACGCCCGTAGTTCCCCCCGTCGTATAGATGTAACCGTTGTTCACGACGGCGGAGTGGTCGTCGATCGCGCTAGGCAATGGGGTGGTTGTTGACCAGGCGCCGAGCGAGCCGGTGGAGGTGATCGGAGCGTAGAAGACGGTGGAGGTAATCGTTCCACTGGCATTCCCTCCAGTTATATACAGATAGCCATTGTTCACGACGGCGGAGTGATGGGAGAGCGTGCTCGGCAATGGGATGGTTGTTGACCAGGCGCCGATCGAGCCTGTCGAGTTGATCGGGGCATAGAAAACGGTGGAGGTGGCGCCACCATTAATAAAGTTATATCCCCCTGTCGTGTAGATATATCCATTGTTTACGACGGCGGAGAGACTATTAAACGCGCTCGGCAGGGCCGTCGTCTGCCATGCGCCGATCGAGCCTGTCGAGTTCATCGGAGCATAGAAGACGGTGGAGGTAGGGTTGCCGTTATATCCCCCCGTCGTATAGATATAGCCGTTATTCACGACGGCGGAGTGCAGGTAGATGGCGCTTGGCATTGCATTCGCGTTCGACCACGACCCCAATGTGCCGTTACCATTCGAAGGCGACGTCGGTGTCGTAATCGACGTCGCCGCGCGGAGATCATTTTGGATTTCCTGAAACGCAAAACGAAGATTAGAGTTTACTGTCGTCTGCGCTTCGCTTTTTCCCCTGCCGGTGCCAATGCCCACAAAAATTTCCACAATCACGATCATGACGACAGCGAGAAGACCCATGTAGATCAAGAGTTCGAGAAGAGAAAAACCCAGCCTTTTGTCTTGCATGTACTCGGTCAAACTAAAGGGCGACTACGATTTAGTTTCTTTGTGGTTCTTTGTCAGGACGCCGACACCCCAGTGGATGATGAGAAGGAATACAAATGCACCAGCAAGGTTGGGCAGCCAGAGATTGCTGCCGGCAACTAGATCTACTCCAGCGCTAAAAGCACAAAGCAACCCCCCGGCTGTATAAAGGGTTAGAAAAAAGCGAGGACTTTTCTCGAAATGCGCTCGGAAATTATTTTTGAAATCTTTTCTTAGGTTTTCTGCGAGTGTCATCTTTATTTTAATGCTACCAAGCAGACGACGTATGTCAAACAACAACCCTTGCAGGTGGTCGTGGGGTTCTCCGATGGCTGAAATACGCAACCCCCAACGCCGCCGCATCAAAGATACTCATCCGGTAGTCCTCGCTCTTCCAGATTTTGCGAACGCTTGGCAGCTTTGGAACAAGTTCAGGCAGCTGCTTTGCTAGAGCAACAGCAATCGCATACTTGTTGCGATTGGAACCGACAAAGGCGTTCTTCACGACACGCCGAGAAAGTAATCGGACGGGAATGCGGTGTTTTTCGGCTTGCGTAACGAGGGCCTGGCGCATTCCCGCTTTCTTTCTGCTCTCCACGGACCCTTTCCGAACAACAATCGTACTCGGAGAAAATTCATCCATGAGTCCCGCAAACTTCAGACTGGCAGGAATCTTCACAGCGTTTATTCCTTGTCTGAAGCTTCTTACGCCCCAATCGAGGAGTCGTGTAGGACCTTCAAAAACAACGAAACCGAAACTGCGCGAGCGCAGATCGATGGCGAGGATTCTCTTCTCGTTCGGGTGAAGCATGGAATTCAGTATTTTCGAAGAGCTTGAGGTATGCAGCGTTCGGCCAGCCACTGCAGTTTGTAGGGAATGAGAGTCTTCCCGCGCTTTGGCGTTCTCGTTTGCAGCTCAACGGTCAGGGTTTGAGCACGTGCCGTCACCTGTTTAGCGACTGATTCGTAGGTTCCGGCGTAGAGCTCCGAAAGCGGCGTGCCAAGAGCCGCTTGAAAAGCAAGAGCGGTACGCAGGGGCGGCATGTGTCTTCGACGTTCGTAGCGAGATACTTGAGCGGGATTTTTGCAGCCGAGCAAATACGCAACCTCGCTCTGACTGAGCCCGGATCGTTTTCTGTAAGCTCGCAGATAATTCGCAAGTTTGTGAGACGTCATGTGGGAAGTGATGGTGCACTAAGAACCGTAACGTGCTCAGCGTAAACGGGAATCGTTCTGTCCGCTAAATGGGAGATGTTGCTGGAAGTGACTAAATTAAGCGTTTTAGGCCCGAAAATTCTATCTTTGACGATAGTTAACCATGTAATTACAGCACAATAGCCTGATTTTGTCAAGTCGGAGCTAATCGGAGCTGAAATCTTCATGAAGAATTGTTAAAGAAATTATGAAGGACTCACGACCTCAAATATAGCGTGCGTCATTGGATCCGCACGGAGTGGCCCGAGCACTATTTCGAGTTTCTTCGCTACGCTCAGTATTAGGGTGGGCCTTCGACGGTTGACAAATTCCTGCCACTTTCTACAATTAAATCAATGTCCTAAACGCGCGCTGAAACAGTTCGCCCGAATGCGATCCCCCTTGCGTGTGGTCGTTAAGCTATGAAGAATAAAATTGTGTACATAATCTTTGCTTTGGTTACCGTAATAGGCTTTATGTTAATGACAGGCCTTTTAAGATGGCCAGCGCAATGCAGTGCGGGCTTGTACGCACAGGACGTCACCATCAATATGCCAGTGGCAGCCTTTACAAAATATCGGTTTCAAAGTTCTTGGGTTCAGGTACGGCCAAGCTTCTTCCTACCGAATCGACTTCCATGCCTTTTAGGGGTTGGGCCTAATGGTCAGACTTTTGAGCTGCCGTCTAAATTCAATGAACTGGTTCGACTTGAAAATCTGTCGGTCTCTTCACCTAAGGAGGGCAGCGATATTGCCGTCACTTATGTAATTCTAACCGCACCAATAGGTCGGGTTATGGTGCTCTCAGATTTGGTGGGCGTCCCGGGTCTCGACCAACATCCGCCGGATCCTTCTCTTAGGGCTGTTATATCAGCTCCGTCGGTGAAACGAGTGGAACCCAACATGTATATCGTGAATTTGTTTGTATGGAAAGAATTCGGCGGTACTGTTGAGAAATGGACAGTGACTGTTTTTAACGATGCAACGGTTAAAAGCACAAATAAACTCCTTGCGACTCACGTCGGAAATATGATTGGGCTAAGATAATGCCGAGTCTACTTTCCAAGATTTCCGACCCGTATGACCATGGCATCTATTACAGCAATGATTTCCGGCTTGCTTAGCTCCAGGGGCGTAGTGGTTACATAACCGTCGATCAGCCATGTCAGCGCGGTTGCCCTGAGGTCGTGGAGCAAAGCCTGCAGAGCACCGTTGGTGGCCCGCGTGTTGAGCATCTTCTCAAGAGCATCAATTTTATTGTGGAGCGCTCGTCGCGTTTGAACTGGATTTTGAACGAAGCCTAAGTCAGGAATTGCATCAATCGCGTCATGCAGTACCTTTATCGTTGGCGATACTCTGACGAGTAGCTGCGTGCCATGCGCGATTTCAACAGTTGCTGCAGTTTCAGGATAAGGGATTGTCGCTAATATGGGAACCGTGTCGGTCGGTACGCTGCCGAGACGCTCCACATTCATTGTGAATGAGACGGGTAGGGTCAACGAGGCGAGTGTGTGCTCGGTGCCATCGAGCACTCTAATCTCATAGTCGCCAGGCATATTCTTAGTCACCTGCGCATCCGTTAGAACATTCCACGGTCGTAGATCGACACTTCCGTTCCTGTGGAGTAGTAGTGTTATGAGAAGAGTAGTCGGCTCAATAGCGTTCTTTGGAAGCGGTAAAAGGTAATTGAAGTGGCCCGTGTCTACCCAATTCGGTGGGACTCCAGCTCCTGATGTTCCCATGAAGCAAAAGTTGTCTTCTATTGGCGTTCCTTGAATCACCCAGTAACCGCTAGCTGGCTTGCCGGGCTTCGGAGCTTGAGTAATATACTCCTCCTCGGCTATGCCATACATGTGCCCAAGCTCGTGGGCTACATCCGAAGAACCACCTTCAGTCACCAGTGCGGCGTCGAAATTCAGCCAAGTCACGCCCAAAACACCGAGGAGACAGCTATGGTAAGTGAAATAGTTACTCGGAACAATGCCTACAACTTTATCCGCAATAGGATCAGCACGCTTACCCCACCTTGCGACCCTTAGGATGTCCTCGCTAACGCCAAAGCATGGAATAGGGTCGCCCAGATAACCAGTAAATTGTAGCTGCCCAGAGTAATTAGCCTCTGCAACAGGATACGTCGCCTTTATAAAAGTGTTGCTGTCCGTTACTGTTTCAGTGGCTTGTGTGAGAGGCCCGTAACATGTGCCGACAATGCAATCCGGCACAGTGATGTATACCAGCCTTAAGTGTCTTGTCTCCTTGACTTCGACAGTTGAGACGCTCTCGTTGTTGTTCGGGTTGGATTCTGGCACAGAAGTGAGGCCTGGATTAACTCGGGCGATAACCTGGTGAGGTCCAGGAGAAGTTGGGCGAATCCTCGGAGTCGGATTGACAAACAATTTGGCCTCGAACCCACCCGCCACACGGGACGAGAATTTATCCGCAGTGATACTGTCTGGATATGAAATGCCCTCAAAAATCAATTCTATTGGTATGGGAGAGGAGGGTAACGCACCGGGATAATCTACCTGGACCGCAACCTCAAAGGCTGTATTTTTTCCAAGAACTAGATCCACGCCATATACCACCTGCACCGGTCTGACGCTCGTGATGGAGAGGTCGGGAAGGATGACAGTGGCCTGTAAGGGAATGATCGTTGGCGAGGTCGGCGCATTGCTCACGATAACTAAATTCCCTGCGAAGGGACCTGGACCTGTCGCGAAGAAATCCACACCGAGAGTGTCCTGGCCACCAGCCGGAATACTTGTGGATTGCCCCACCAAAACAAAGGGACTAGGAGCAGTGATGCTGGAAATCAAAAGCGTTGCTGTTCCCGGATTTTTGATTGTGACAAGTTCGCTGAAGGTCTGGTGCAAAAGAGTCGGGAGGAACGTAATTGGCGAAGGCGAAACACTGATCGCGGGCTGGCCGCCGCCTCCACCGGGTGGAGGAGGACACGTAGTCGGACTCGGCGCGCCCCAAACCCAGGTGTCGCTGCTGAAAGAACCGTTGAATCCTCCGAAGACGACTATCTGAGAACGCGCTTGATCGTAAGCCATACCCGGGAGGGTTGTACCCGGGGGATTGTTTGCCGGGAGCTGTTGTGTCCACGTAGTCCCATCCCAAGCCCAGGTGTCGTTATAGAGAGGAGTGTTGTTCGGCCCCTGTCCGCCGAAGAGCACCACCTTCTGCTGTGCAGTATCGTATGCTAAACCGTAAGAAAACCTTGGTACCGGCGGGCTGTTCGCAGGCGATTGCTGCGTCCAACTAATTCCGTCCCAAGTCCACGTGTCGTTGAAAAAAGTATTCCCATTCCAGGATCCAAACAACACCACGTTTCCCCGCGCGGCGTCGAAAGCCAATCTATGATTAACCCTTGCCGGAGGACTGGTTGCCGGAAACTTCTTTGTCCAATTGACCCCGTCCCAGACCCAGGTGTCCGCGAGTATGTTTGGGTACAAGCCACCCCCGAAAAGCACGACCTGCTGCCTGATGGCATCGTAAGTCATGCCCACGTATACCGAAGCTGGCGGACTGGTTGCCGGAAACTTCTTTGTCCAATTGACCCCATCCCAGACCCAGGTCTCAGCCGAAGGGCTCCCATTGACAAAGCCACCGAATAACACCACCTGACCGCGGGCAGCGTCGTAAGCCATCGCGTGCGCAACTCTTGCAGGAGGACTCGTGGCGGGGAATTTCTGTGTCCAATTGGTCCCATCCCATACCCAAGTATCATTGAAATTAGTGTTGATGCTTGGATTTACTCCGCCAAATAGGACCACCTGCCCCCGAGCAGTATCGTAAGCGATGTCGTGTGCATATCTAGCCGGAGGAGTTGTGGCCGCGCATTTCTGCGTCCAGGTTAACTGGATGGCGGGAGCCACGAAGACTTCCGCACTGGCCAGAGATGCAACTCCGTTCGCACCTCCGGTAACAAGTACGTTGCTGTTGGGCAGCAAGGTGCTCGTATGGCGGTCGCGTGCCGTGGACATGCTGCCAGTTGCTGAAAACGAACCGGTTACAGGGTCGTAGAGCTCTGCAGAGGCATTTACTAGGATTGTGTTCCCGTCGCCACCCGCGACTAGCACCTGACCATTCGATAGGAGTGTCGCTGTGTGCTGGAATCGCGCCGTCGTCATGCTGCCAGTCGAGGTGAATGTGTTCGTTGCAGGATTAAAGACCTCCGCGGTGTTTTCCGCTTGTCGTCCAGAAAAGTTGACAATCTGAGTGCCGCCAACTAAAAGGATTCTCCCGTTCGACAGCGCGGTCGCTGTGTGTAGCGCGCGCGGCGCGCTCATGATGTTCGCGAGAAGCGTGAAAATGCCCGTCGTGGGGTTGTAAACCTCTGCGCTTGCCTCTGGTACGGTCGATCCGCCAAAATCGTTAATCCCGCCGGTAATGAGAACTCTGTCGTCTGGCAGTAATGTGGCCGTGTGCCAGAGACGCGGCACCTGCATGCTGCCTGTGACCGTGAATGTGCCTGCATTCGGGTCGTAGAGTTCCGCGGTCGATTCGGCGACTCCGAATCCTCCCGCAATAAGCACCTTGCCACTCGGAAGCAAGGTTGCTGTGTGGCTGGCCCTGCCAGTCAACATTGAGCCTGTCCGGCTGAAGGTCTCCTGAGAAGGATCATAGAGTTCAGCACTCGCGGATTGCAGGCCTGATCCATCGAAGCCACCAGCGATAAGGACTTTGCCATTTGGCAAAACCGTCGCGGTGTGGAGAGCGCGCGCACTTATCATGTGGCTGCCGATGAGAGCAAAGGTGCCGACAGCGGGGTCATATAGTTCAGCCGTCGATAGATATCCGATGGAATTAGCGAAGCCTCCAGCTATTAAGACCTTACCTCCGGTCAACAATGTCGCTGTGTGCCCGGTTCGTGGCACACTCATGCTACCTGTTGTAATAAAGGTGCTTGGCGCCGGCGACTGCGCCCCAGCCTCGGAGGCGAGCACACCTGCGGTCAGTAGAATTGAGGCGAGATACAAGGGAGAGGTTCTGAGGTTCACTTCGTCCCCCTTGGACTGGACAAGTCAGCAGAGTCGCCCAGCCCTGAGGCGGTTTTCTGTTCGCGGACTAGAGACCCTCCTGGGAAGGGCCGTGCCTCGTTCGGGCTCACAGGCATGAGTTCGGAGTTGGTACGGTGCTCTTGCGAGGCGTTGGCCGGATTGTGCTACCCAGAACACACTAGTGTCAAGCAAGAGTTATCTCTCCTTCGCAGGCCCAAGGTTGCCCGTCAAATTTGAACAGCAATTTGAACCGGATCTTTTTGAATCTGAGATCGCGACCTCTAGTCGTCGGAAGCTCCAGTTGACCTTTCCGGGTGGAATATTTGCGCGACGGCTATACCTTCGCGATTAGCCAAAAGAATGTCTCTTTTCGATGCCATGAGGACTAAAGATAGCCGATTCAGAGGCAATCCGATCATTGCTACCAGTTGCGGCCAAACAGCATCGCCAAAAATCAGCAGGGTCGCGCGACCAAGACTCACCTTTGTGGACGCAGTACCTTTCGAGGTCAAAAGGCTGAGCCGATCAAATGCACACTTGGACTAACAACAGCGTCGTCGGAGAACACGAGGCTGCCGGAAACGTGGGCTGGACGGCCAACGAACTGAACGTCCACAGCACAAATGGCCCCCGGCCCCAGGACTATAAAGGAACAGCTTTCAGCGGAAATTACGAAGGCTGAGTTCGTCAAAATAGGGCCGGAAACGATCACGTCGGCACTACCGATATTTGAGAGGATTATTCTCTGTGGAGGACTGACCGTCCCAAGAGGCGTCGAAAACGACAGAGTATGGGCACTCACACTCAGTGCTTGAATGGGTGCGGGGAGCGTACCCGTTCCGGATAGCGAGATCACGTGAGGGCTGCCAGGCGCATTATCCGTGATCGTTATGGTTCCGGTTCGGGTACCCACGGCGGTGGGTAAGAAGATGACATTGATGACGCAGTTGGCTTGGCTGGCCACGCCGGGGAAGCAGTTATTGAACTGAAAAAAGTCTCCAAAGGCAAGGATGCTGGTGATGGTCAACGGTGCAAAGCCGACATTACTCAAGGTGACTGTCTGCTGAAGGCTGGGGGTACCGACAGTTTGGCCACCAAAGGAAAGGCTCGTGCTGGAGAGGCTGACCGTGGGGAGAAGCTGCACGCGCCTAACCCGATTACTAAAAGTATCGGCTATGAAAAGGTTGCCGGAGAGATCCACGACCGCCGCCTGCAGACCATTCAGGGTGGCATTCACGGCCGGCCCACCGTCGCCGGAGAATCCTAAACTTCCGTTGCCCGCCACCGTCGTAATGATACCCGTTGAACCGCGTACCCCCCGGACGCGGTTATTGGCCGTGTCGGCGATCAACAGGTTGTTAGCACGGTCCACTGCCACTCCTAAAGGAAAATTCAGCATAGCGCTGGTGGCTGGCCCGCCGTCCCCGCCAAAGCCGCGGCTCCCGTTTCCAGCTACCGTGGTGATGATGCCCGTCGAACCATCCACGCGGCGAATACGGTTATTTCCCGTGTCGGCGACGAAGAGGTTGCTTGAGCCATTTATCGTTATCCCGAAAGGTGAGTTCAGCGTGGCAGTGGTGGCCCGCCCGCCGTCGCCGCTAAACCCGGCAGTGCCGTTGCCAGCCACAGTTGTGATGATCCCTGTGGCAGCATCCACCCGCCGAATGCGGCTATTGTCGGTGTCGGCGATGAAGAGGTTACCCGAGCCATCCAAGGCCAGCGCCCTAGGATTACTCAGGCTGGCGCTGGTGGCCGGCCCGCCATCGCCAGAAAATCCAGGGGAGCCGTTGCCGGCTATGGTGGAGATTGTACCGGCCGTGTCAACCTTACGAATGCGAGAACCGCCGCTGTCAGCGATGAAGAGGTTGCCGGAGGTGTCCACGGCCACGCCAGTGAAAAAATCCAATTCCGCGCTAGTGGCCGGCCCATTGTCCCCAGCGAAGCCAATCAGCCCGTTGCCAG
>WNFC01004785.1_pt1 | contig 14777 bp, 14 predicted proteins | sample 5400541 | NCBI WGS metagenome assembly WNFC01 (sample SAMN13153342, study PRJNA577476) | soil metagenome | isolation source: 120 cm saprolite under Douglas fir tree site 2 hole 2 replicate 1 | place: USA:California | collected 2015-04-18
CTTCGTTTGAGCGAACATCATTGCTCGGACGCCCAAACAACCTGATAATGGTCGTTTCAAACCGTTCGAAGCGACCTTCGCGAATTGCCCGACCGGGGAGAGCCGAGCGGGAACGCATGAGCGCCACGCAGCAGGTTCTTGCAGCCGGAAGGCCCGTCTTGGGCAACGGGCGATGGCGGCCCGCTTGGCGCGGACACCTGCACGGCTCGGATCTCACGTGGGCAATTGCCTTTGTCGTACCCTACGCAGCAGTGTTCTTCGCCTTCGCCGTCTATCCCATCGCCTATGGGTTATGGATGGGCAGAGAACCGTCGCTTTATGCCCACGTCGTATCAGACCCGCATTACACGAGGACGGTGATCAATACCCTGCTCTACGTCGGCCTCGGCGTGAACGTGAAGATGTTTTTGGCCTTGCTGCTGTCCGGCTTCTTCATGCGCCGCCGGCGGTGGATCAAGGCCCTGCTGGTCATCTATATTCTGCCCTGGGCGCTGCCGGCAGTTCCTGCCTTTCTTTCCTTCCATTGGATGCTTATTGGCGAGCAGGGTCTTCTCGACGGTATTCTGCAAGCGCTGTTCGGCATCGACGGCCCGATCTGGTTCAATCACCGCGGGCTCGCGCTCGCATCCAACATCGTCGCCTACATCTGGAAATGGATGCCGCTCTGGACGGTGATCTTCCTCGCCAGCCGGATGGCGATTCCGCGGGAAATCTATGAAGCGGCCGATGTAGACGGCGCCACCGGCACTCGCCGTTTCGTCCACGTTACCTTCCCCCTGCTGGCGAACGTCTATCTGGTGTGCACGCTGCTCTCCACGATCTGGACGCTCGGCGACTTCAACGGTGCGTATTTTGTCTCCGGTGGCGCGCCGGCAATGTCCACCGACGTGCTGGCCACGCTCGGCATCCGCTACGCGTTCGATCTCGGCCAGCCCGAGCTCGGCGTAGCGGTAATGTTATCGGCCCTGCCGGTGCTGATTCCGCTGGTGATCGTGCTGATGCGCAGGGTCCAGGCAATGGAGGTTCAGTTGTGAGCGTCGCCCCGTCCTTCGGCTGGCCGGCGCGCTGGTCGCGCTACCGCATGCGGCGGATCCTCACCGAAGCGGCCTCGGCGGTGCTCGGCGTCGTGCTGCTGGTCTGGTCGCTCTTGCCTGTTTACAACATGCTCTTGATCGCGCTCGATCCCGAAGGTGATAACGAGTTCGCCGGTTATATCTGGCCGCCGGACCCGTCGCTCGAAAGCTTTTGGGTCGTCGTAACCCAGGGATATTGGTACCTCGAGAATTTCTGGAGCCAGTTCGGCAACAGCCTGTATCTCGGCGTGGCGACCGCGTTCCTGACGATGCTCATCGGCTCGCTGGCGAGCTTTGCGGTCGAACGAATGCAGCTGCGCAAAGCGCGGCTGCTGACCAACGCCGCGCTCCTGACCTACGTGTTGCCGTCGTCGTTTCTGGCGATTCCATTCCTCAGCGTCGCGAAAAGCTATGGGCTGTCGGACAACCTTTGGGCGGTCATCGCAGCAGAAGTGATGTTCGCCACGCCGTTCGCGATTCTGATCCTGCAGCAGTACGCAAAGTTGATACCGATCGAGCTCGACGAGGCGGCGCGGATCGACGGCGCGTCCCCGGTTCAGCTGTACCGGCACATTTTTCTGCCGTTGATGGCGCCGGGACTGGCGGCAGTGGGCACCTACGCGCTCTTACTCGCCTGGAGCGAGCATCTGTACCAGTACATGTTGCTCTCGTCGGCGCGCAATTGGACCGTGGCGGTGGGGCTGGAGCAATTCTGGGACAGTGATGAGGCGCCGTGGAACTACATGATGGCCCTCGCCATCGTTTATGCACTCCCGCCCATCGCGGTCTTCTACGCGCTGCGCCGCTACCTGGCAGCGGGCTTAATGATGGGTCGCGTCAAGGGATGAAGTGTTCGGGGGAGAGATTCAGCCCTTGATGCCGCCCATGGTGAGGCCGGCGGTCATGCGGCGGCGGAAGGCGTAATAGATCGCCACCGGCGGCAGCGCATAGACGATGGCAGTCGCCATCATGTAGTTCCACGGCGCCTCGTCGCTGTTGAGGAACTGCGCCAATGCCACCGGCACCGTCATGCTCCGCTTCGACGACAGCAGCAGGAACTGGTACAGGTACTCGTTCCACGCCAGCAGCAGCGCGTAGGTGCCGACCGCGACCAGCGCCGGCGCCATCAGCGGGAGGTAGATGCGGAAATAAACCTGGGCGGGCGAAGCGCCGTCGATGCGCGCCGCCTCGTCCAGCTCGATCGGAATTGAGACGCCATATTGCTGAAAGATGAAGATGGCGTACGGCGTGGCGAAGGTCACTTCCGCGGCGATCACCGCCCACAGATTGTTCGACAGGCCGTATATGTTCATGATTCGATAGAACGGGATCGCGAGAAACGACGCCGGGATCACGTAGGTCAGGAGCGCAGCGTTGCTCACCAGCCAGCCGTAGCGGATGCGCATCCGGCCGATCGCGAAGCTCGCCAGCGAGCCGATGGCGAGCGTCAGGAACACCGTCGCCCCGCCGACAAAGAGGCTGTTGCCGAACTGGCCCCAGAAATATTCGAGATACCAGTGGCCCTCGGTGACGACGATCCAGAAGCTCTCGAGCGACGGCTTCGCCGGCCAGATATCGTTGCTGAACACGTCGCCGTGAGGCTCGAGCGACACCGCCACCATGTTGTAGATCGGCGTGAGCGTCCAGATCACGACTACGACGGCGAACCCAAGCGCCGCCGCCTCGGTCAGCTTTCGCCGCAGCCGGTAGTTGGGGCGACGGCGGACCGGACTGCCATCCATCGGCGCCGCGCTCACAGCGTCACCTCCGTGGTGTGCAGCTTGCGCATTAGCAGGATCACCAGCGGGATCATCAAGGGCAGCGCCGACATCACCACGGCGACGCCGAGCTCCGGCCTAGCGATCTCGAAGGCGTTGCGGATTCCGAGCGTCGCCAGCACATGGGTCGACAACGCGGGCCCGCCACCCGAGACGAAATAGACCGAATTGAAGTCACCAAGGGTGAACAGCGTCGAGAGCAGAGTGCAAACGAGATAGAGATTGGCAAGCAGCGGGAAGGTAACGTGGGTGAATCGCTTGAGGCCGGTGGCGCCGTCCATCGCGGCCGCCTCGTACAGCTCCTGCGGGATCGCCATCCGCCCCGCCAGCAGGATCACGGTCCAGAACGGCATCCATTTCCAGATATGGGACGTGATCACAGAGCCCAGCGCCAGCCAGCGCGACGTCTCGAGCCAGCCCGGACCGTCGACGCCGAACACGTTCCACAGGACGTTGTTCAGCAGGCCCCACTGGCCGTTGAGCATCCAGTGGATCGACATGAACGAGGGCAGCGCCGGCACCGCCCAGGGCAGCACGTAGATTATCAGCAGCCCCTTCACCCACCAGCCCCGCCGCATGAAGAAGCCCGACAGCAGCAGCGCCCCGAACATCTTCAGGTTCACGCCGATGACGAGGTAGAGCGTCGTATTGACGACCGTGCGCTGGTAGATCGGCTCGGACATCAGCTCGGCATAAAGCGCCGGGTCGCTGCCGAGCCACAGCCCGTAGACAACGGGATAGGCCACGAACGCCAGAAATACCCCGACGTAGGGTATGACGAACGCGACGGCCCAGGTGAACTCCGAGCCTTGCAGGCCCAAGCGCCGGCGCGGCCGCGCGGGCGAAACCGCCTGGAGAGGAAATGCCTCGGCAGTCCTGAGAGCCTGGGCGTCGGCCATGATCGCCTCTTTAGCTCTGGGCGATCGGGTATTTCGCCAGAATCTGCCCGATGCGCTTGAGCGCTTTCTCCGCCGCCGCCTGCGGCGTCATCCCTTCCCTGATCACGTCGGCCTCAGCCGTGCCCCAGAGCTGCTGGGAATTCGCCTCGGCATAGCCAGGGTTGAAGACGGGGTAAGTAGGCACCGTCGGATCCAGCAGGCCCTGGCGGGCGTAAGCCGCCAAGTGCGGGTCCTTGGGGTCGAGCCAGAAGGGGTCGCTCTTGACTAGATCCGGCATCGCCGGCAGCCACCGGCCCAGCCCCGTTTTCAGGTATTCGTTCGACACCTTCGGCTGAACCAGATATTTCAGGAACTCTTTGGCCCCCTCGACGTTCTTCGCACCCTTCGCGACGAAGGCGCCGCCGACCCCGAGTTGCGACGGAATCTGCTTGCCCGCGTTGTCGAGCGGCAAGCCCATCGTCACGATGTCGTTGTACTCCTCTTTCTTGTGGTACAGCGCGACTTCGGGCGAGATCGTGCCGTCGATGTATGCGATCATTTGCTTGGCGTGGAACGCATTGTTGTCGTCGGCGTCGTTCCAGCTCAGTGCCCCGGGCGGGACGTAGCCTTCCTTGAAGGCCGCGGTGATGTAGGTCAGCGCCTTGATCACCGCCTCCTTGACCTGCGGATCGTCGAGTTGCGGCCTGCCCTCCGGCGTGACGATGCCGTTGCCGCCATAGGCGATCAGGAAGTAATGGAACATGTTGTTGCCGTCGGCCGGCCCGGTGGTGGTCGGCTGGAGGCCCAGGGCATAGACGCCGCGCATGCCCTTCTCGCGCAGCTTCTTCTGCATCGGCTTGAAGAAATCCCAGAAGGCATCCCAGGTCTTCGGCGCATCCGCCAGTTTGTAGCCGGCCTTCTCGACCAGCGAGTTCCAGATGTGGAACGGCAGCACGGACGTCTTGAACGGCGCATAGTAGACGCTGCGCTTCTTGATGACGTTGTTGTAATACTGGGAGGCGAGAAGCGCCGTGGGGTGGTATTGCGACTTCTGGGTTTCCACCACGTCGGTCAGGTCCACCAGCTTGTCGTTCCAGGCATTCTGCGGGATAACCGTGTTGAAGGCGGTGTCGTGGTTCATCACGTCCGGGACGTCGCCGATGGTCAGGGCGCCGACGATCTTCTGCATCAGCGGCGCGAACGGAATGAGGGTGAGGTCGACCTTGTTGCCGCTCGCCTTTTCGTAGCCAGCGATCACGGCGCGGAAGCCGACATCCTCCTCGCGAATGAAGCCCTGAGGCCACCATACGCTCACGGTCGTGGCCGCCGCATTGGCGATGAAGGGTCGTGCGAGAGTTCCGGCTGCAGTAAGACCAATGGACCCGCGGAGCACCGAACGCCTGCTAAGCTTGCTCATGCCAATCCTCCTTGTTTCCCCTCGTGCCGCGAATCGCGTCGGAGTCCGCGTCGTAGTTGTTTTGTAAGAACGTTAGGCGCCCGCGTACCTCCGTTGCAAACATCGGAGCTCTCATTCGAGCGAGCACGCGCCTCTCCCGGCTATCCTACAGCAAATCGCCTCTATTGCAATGCAGCCATGCAGGGATGCCCCCTTGCTAATTTGGGCGAGCTGTGCCTAGCCGAGTTGGCCACGCGGCGTCCGGCCGGCATCGCGCGTCCTTTAGTCTAGCCTCCGCTTTGTCCTGCGCCTTATAGGAGTCGAATAACGGCCCGCGCATCAAGGTGCTCGTGCTGGACCGAGAACGTGCTCGTGCCCGTTCGGCACGATGGGTGTCGGACTGCCGTTCGGAATCCGAGGTCCGCTAATGGAATGGTCCGGCCGTGCTCCAGCCTTGCCAGCATAAGCTGCCGGCAAGTAACACCAAAGACAAGGAGCACGCCATGTCAGATAAACTCAATAGTAAGATTGCCCCAGTTCGCGGTGATCAGTCAGGAGGTATCGGAGCGATTTGACAACCACCGACCCTTGCTTAGGCCCAGGAGACTGCTGCGCTGCGGCAGCGCCGCGCCCGGGGGACCGAACGCGATCTCCCCGACCCCGGCGATGATCGCCGTCGCAAAGCCGGTCCCTGCCATCACGAGGACCAGGACGTAAAAGCCGTAGTGGGAGACCGGCGCGATCCGATCGAGGAGGGGGTAACCGGTCGTCGCATCGGCCGGTCGCGATGTCAGCATTCGCACGATGAAGCGCACGACCATCAGGCCGAGAATCGATACGCCGCCGGCCATGTGCACCTGCAGGATGCCGATCTTCCGGGGGTCGGCGTTGGGCGTCGCCGCGAGCCCGAAAAACCCCAAGGCCAGCTCGGCGATGATGAGGACGGCGAGCAGCCAATGCAGCGTCACCAGCAGCAGATGATGGCGGGACACCTCCCTCATTTTCAGTCGAGCCCCGCGACCACCCGTTCGAGGCCGCCGATGAAGCGCTGCCAGCCGTAGCTCGCGCCCCGGTAGTTCGCCTCCTCCTCGGGCCGGAAGCCCGACTGCTCCATGCGCACGCGCGTGCCGCCCCTTGTCGGCGTCAGCGTCGAGGTCACGACGGTCTTCAGTCCCTTCGCCGCCTCTTCGCCCGAAGCGTTCCAGCTGTAGGCGAGCCGCGCATTGGGCTCGATGAGCAGGACCTCGCAGTCGGTCACGCCGTTCCAATGCGGTATCGGCGCGGCGCGGAAATTGAACTTGTGGCCCACGACCGGCTGGAAGTCGTTCTTCATCAGCCACTCCTCGATCAGCGCGCCTTGCGTCAGCGCGCGCCAGATCTTTTCCGCCGGATGCGGCATCTCCCGTTCGATGACGATCGAGCGCGTGGTGGCGGTGGCCGGTTCGGTCATTGGTCCATCCTGTTCAAGAGGGTTTCGAGGCGATCGAACCGCTCGCGCCAGAACGCGCCGTAGCGGCTCATCCAGTCGATCAGGGGCGCCAGGCCTTGCGGCCGCGCGCTGTAATGGGTCTGCCTTCCCGCGCGCCGGTCGCGTACCAGTCCCGCGAGCTTGAGGACGCCGAGGTGCTTCGACACCGCGGGCTGCGAGACGCCCGCGTGCTCGGTCAGCGCCCGCACGGTCTGCTCGCCGTCGCGGGCGAGCCGCTCGAAGATTTCTCGGCGGGTCGGATCGGCCAGGGTCTTGAACAGGGCGTCGGGTGCGGTGGGCATGGAAAATCCATAACTTGCAGGTTATGAATTGGATCAATAACTCGCGGATTATGAATGTGTCAAGCGCCCAGGGGCGTGCCCAATAGCTGTGTGTCCCGGGCGCAGCGCAGCATGAACCCCGGCCGAGCGTAGCGAGAGCCGGGGGAAATGATGCGCTGCAGACCCGGGATCGTCGCGAAGATGGAGTTCGGACCGTCCCGAACCAGCGGTGCACCGCTACGCGCTGCCCGAACAGGCACCCTGCTATCAGCGGTCCTCAAGTGAACTTTACGTCGCCCGTGCGATCGAACTGCGGTTGCTTTTCGATTTTGTGGATCGAGTCCAGGTCGGTGACCCAATGCTGCGCAGAGCGAAACCACACCTGCACGCTTGGAACAAGCTGATCGCGTTGGCGAGCGGTGCCCACTCGGATGGCGTAGACCTTCGGTTCTTCTCCAACCGTCGTTGAATAAATTGGCGTCCCACATTCCGGGCAGAACGATTGTGGCCGTTTATTCCCGCTTTCGCCGGTCTTCACGTAGATTTTCAGTTCGCCCGAAAGCAACTTGAAAGCATCTTTCCGAGTGACCGCGACCGCACGGAACGCGGAGCCCGACAGCATCTGGCAGTCGGTACAGTGGCAGATCATGGTCTTTTCCGGATTGATCTCGGCCTCGTAAGTGATGTATCCACAGTGGCAACGCCCGTCGATCTTCATGGCACCGATGCCTCCCGTTGACCCGCGCCCATCAACTGTGCGCGCGCCTGCTTGCTGAGCGACCGGTGAACCGTCGACCTCACGTTGGTCGAGATGACGGCTCGAACCACGCGCTCGGCAGCGATCAGGAAATGCCTGAAGACAAGCCGTCTTGCGAGTCGCCGCTGTCGCACTGCCCTTCGCCTGTAAAAATCGAAGTCGATTGAGCCGTCAGGATGGCGGCGAACGTCCAGGGAGTTCATCATCGGACCCTCCGCTTTATCTTCTCGCGGAGGCATTGTATTTCACTTGATTGATACGATAATCCATGTTGATGGAACGATATTCATGAACAAACGGAACAAATAGCATGGATGCCGCTGGGGACTTGCGGGCTTTCGTACGTGTGGTTGAGCGCCAGAGTTTTTCAGCTGCGGCCGATGTTCTCGGACTAACGCCTTCGGCTGTCTCCAAGCTCATGACCCGGCTGGAGGAGCGGCTGGGCGTCCGACTTCTTCACCGGACGACGCGACGCTTGGCATTGACGTCAGAAGGCGAGACCTACTTTGCCCGTGCACGTCAGATCGTCGCCGACATCGAGGAGATGGAAGCCGAGGTCACGAGGTCGCGGGGATCGCCGCGGGGACGCCTGCGCGTCAACACCAGCAGCGGCTTCGGTGTGCACCAGCTCGCGTCGGCGCTGTCAGACTTTTTGACGCGGTATCCCGAGATCGAGCTGGAGCTCTCGATCACGGACCGTATCGTGGACATGGTCGAAGGGCAGGCGGATATCACGATCCGCGGCGGCCGCGTCGCCGATATGGCGCTGACGGCGCGCAAGATCGCCGACTTCGGGCGGATGATCTGTGCCGCGCCGTCTTACCTTGCCCGGCATGGCTTTCCGCGCACGGCTGGCGAGCTTGCCGACCACAGTTGCATCGTCATGGCATTTCAGACTCCGAGTCAGTGGACGTTCCGCACGCGTCACGGGATTGACAATGTCGAAATCGCACCGCGCGTGACGACGGACAATGCGGAAACCGCGCTACGGCTGGCGCTCGAAGGCACCGGCATCGTGCGACTTGCCGATATCATCGTCGGGGAGCCGATCCGTCGCGGGCTGTTGGTACCCCTGTTGACCGATGTCCATCACGCCGATCCGACCCCCCTGTCGGCGCTCTATCTGGCGGGACGCCATCGTCTGCCAAAGGTGCGCGTATTCCTCGACTTCCTATTCGAACGCTTCGGGTCGGCACCGTGGCGCGTCAAGGCAGATAACATCCCACCAGTGTGAGGCGCTGTCAGATCGACAAATGTCGACGTGCATTCGACCTTTTCTTCACGAGCAGCGGATGATGGCGGGACACCTCCCTCATTTTCAGTCGAGCCCCGCGACCACCCGTTCGAGGCCGCCGATGAACCGCTGCCAGCCGTAGCTCGCGCCCCGGTAGTTCGCCTCCTCCTCGGGCCGGAAGCCCGACTGCTCCATGCGCACGCGCGTGCCGCCCTTCACCGGCGTCAGCGTCCAGGTGACGACGGTCTTCAGTCCCGTCGCCGCCTCCTCGCCCGAAGCGTTCCAGCTGTAGGCGAGCCGCGCATTGGACTCGACGAGCAGGACCTCGCAGTCGGTCACGCCGTTCCAATGCGGCAGCGGCGCGGCGCGGAAATTGAACTTGTGGCCCACGGCCGGCTGGAAGTCGTTCTGCATCAGCCACTCCTCGAGCAGCGGGCCTTGGGTGAGGGCGCGCCAGATCTTTTCCGCCGGATGCGGCATCTCCCGCCGATGACGATCGAGCGCCGTTCGGTCATTGGTCCATCCGGTTCAACAGGCTTTCCAGGCGATCGAACCGCTCGCGCCAGAAGGCGCCGTAGCGGCTCGTGGACGACGTGCAACGCCCCGGCCCGTGCCCTCAAAGGCATCGCTGGCAAGCGGTTGACCTACCGCTGGCCTAGCTAGTCGCGCAACCGGGACCTAAGAGGCGGCAGCCTTCTTCGGCTTCCCGCCAGCGGTAGGCTTGGGCTTCTTCTTATCAATCTGGCGAAGTGCTTCGTCAAAGCGCTCTTCAGAATCATCGGCGCGCAGCTTGCGCGCGGCTTCGCGAAAAGCCTCAATTTGCGGGGGCTTCTTAGTAGTCTGGATTTTCATATTTTAAAATTATATAATGCTGCACTGTGAGAGCAGCCAGCGGCCCCCTCCTTGTGGAAGGGAGGGGACCGCCGCCCTGATACCCGGGGTTGGTGCCCGGGAAGGTTTAGCCGGAGGGCCGCGGCCGTCCGACACATTCGCCCCCCTCCGGCCGTGACCAGAGGGGGGCAAACTTTTTTCGGCTCATTCCGCCGCGTGCGCGGTCGCGTCGTTGAGCGATCCATCCTCTGGCCGCTCTCGCAGGCGCACGAAGAGCTTATTTCGTTTGTTTCGACCGAGTTGTTGCTTCTTCACGAGCAAGAGCGCGGTCGGCAAAACGTCGTTCCAACCACAGCCGGGCCACCACCGCTTCGAGATGGCGAGTACGAGATCGCGGCCCAAAAGCCCTTCCTGGCCTCGCTGCTCAGCGTCACGCAGGACGGTGTTGATCATTTCGCGGGTAGTGGGGATGCCCTTCGGACGTGGCGGCCCACTGCGGGGGATGGATGGGTTAGGGTCGGTCGATGGCGGCGGCTCGCGCACCGGCACTTCTTCTTCGACCGTGTCGGAGGCCCAGCGTGTTAGTGCCTGTTCCACACGGGTCAGTTCTTCTTCTTCGGCAATCAGCTTGCGGCGATGCTGCTCGATCTTGGCAATCTCTTCACGCAAGCGCGCGCGTTCCTGCGCGATTGCTGCGCGTCGTTTGTTCAGAAGTTCGAATTCGGCAGTCGCCATGACCGCTGTATGACTCCGCTACTTGGCATGTGTCAAGCAGCGGCGATCAAGCAGATTCACGCTTTGTGCAAAACCGCTTGGCTTATTCAATATAAAGTTGCGTACATCCGGATTGCGCAACTTCCGGGTAGCCTTGACACGAGAACGTAAAGTGAACTATATTCATGGTTCGTTCCGTCGCCGGAGGGGAGAGCAATGGTCCGGGCCGTTGTTGAAGAAGCCGTCACGCTGGCGTCGCTTGCGTTGTTCGTCGGAATGATTGCGATCTGGGCGCAAGTCATTGCGACGCTGTGAGATTCCGCCTAGGGGCGTGTCCCGGATGCGGTGCGGTGCAGCGCGCGTAGCGGTGCACCGCTGGTCCGGGACCGCCACAGACTCGGTGTTCGTAACGATCCCGGGTCTGCAGCGCATCATTGCCCCGGCTCTCGCTGCGCTCGGCCGGGGTTCATGCTGCGTTGCGCCCGGGAAACAGAGGACGAGCCTGGGGATAAGCCGGATCATTTCCGCGCCGGCGCCGCTCGCGGTGGACAGCGCGGGGAGGGGCCCGCACAGTTGCGCGATTTCAGGGAATCGCGAGGCGTGAATGCCCGGCTTCGTCCATCTGCACGTGCACTCGTCCTATTCGCTGCTCGAAGGCGCGCTGACCATCGCCCGCCTCGCCGAGCTCGCCAAGGCCGACCGGCAGCCGGCGCTGGCGATCACCGACACCGACAACATGTTCGGCGCGCTCGAGTTCTCCGACAAGATGGCGCATGCCGGCATCCAGCCGATCGTGGGCTGCGCGCTCGCCGTCGATTTCGCCGATCAGGAGCCGCGCGGGAGCAACGGCGCGGCGCCGCAGCCGCCGCGCATCGTGCTCCTCGCCGCGCGCGCGAGCGGCTATCGCAGCCTGATGCGGCTCAACTCGCGCGCCTTCCTCGAGACCGCGCCGCACGAGCGGCCGCATCTCAAGCTTTCCTGGCTCGAGGGCGAGACCGACGGGCTGATCGCGCTCACCGGCGGCCCCGGCGGCCCGCTCGACGCCGCGATCGTCGCCGGCCAGGGAAATCTCGCGGGCGCGCGCTGCGAGGCGCTCGTCCGGCTGTTCGGGGACCGCCTCTATGTCGAGCTGCAGCGCCACGGCAGCGAGGCCGACCGCATCGCCGAGCCCGCGCTCGTCGAGCTCGCCTATAGGATGGGCCTGCCGCTCGTCGCCACCAACGAGCCCCTCTTCGCGACGCGCGAGGACTACGAGGCGCACGACGCCCTGATCTGCATCGCCGAGGGGCGGCTCGTGGTCGAGACCGACCGCAAGGCGCTCACGCCCGAGCACCGGTTCAAGACCCGCGCCGAGATGGCCGAGCGGTTCGCGGATCTCCCCGAGGCGATCGCCTCGACGGTCGAGATCGCGCAACGTTGCGCGTTCCGGCCGCGGGTGCAGGCGCCGATCCTGCCGCGCTTCTCGGTCGGCGAGAGCGGCGCCGCGGTCGACGAGGCCGCGGAATTGCGCAAGCGCGCGCAGGAGGGGCTCGAGCTCAGGCTCGCGAGCCTCGGCGTCGCGCAAGGCCACACCGACGAGGAGTACCGCGAGCGCCTCGCCTTCGAGCTCAACGTGATCGAAGGCATGAAATACCCCGGCTACTTCCTCATCGTCTCCGATTTCATCCAGTGGGCGAAGGCGCAGAAGATTCCGGTCGGGCCCGGGCGCGGCTCGGGCGCGGGCTCGCTCGTCTCCTACGCGCTCACCATCACCGATCTCGACCCGATCCGGTTCGGGCTGCTGTTCGAGCGCTTCCTCAACCCCGAGCGGGTGTCGATGCCCGACTTCGACATCGACTTCTGCCAGGACCGGCGCGACGAGGTCATCGACTACGTGCAGCAGCGCTACGGCCGCGACCGCGTGGCGCAGATCATCACCTTCGGCACGCTGCAGGCGCGCGGCGTGCTGCGCGATGTCGGCCGCGTGCTGCAGATGCCCTACGGCCAGGTCGACAAGCTCTGCAAGCTGGTGCCGCAGAACCCGCTCCATCCGGTCACGCTCGGCCGCGCCATCGACGACGAGCCACGGCTGCAGGCCGCGCGCGACGGGGATCCGGTGGTCGCGCGCGCCTTCGACATCGCGCAGAAGCTCGAAGGGCTGCACCGGCACGCCTCGACCCACGCCGCCGGCATCGTGATCGGCGAGCGGCCGCTGACCGAGATGGTGCCGCTCTACCGCGATCCGAAATCGCTGATGCCGGTGACCCAGTTCAACATGAAATGGGTCGAGCAGGCCGGCCTCGTCAAGTTCGACTTCCTCGGCCTCAAGACGCTCACCGTGCTGCAGACCGCGATCGCGCTGCTGCGCAAGCGCGGCGTCGAGATCGATCTCGCGGCGATCCCGCTCGACGACGCCAAGACCTACGCGCTGCTCGCCCGCGCCGAGGCGGTGGGCGTGTTCCAACTGGAAAGCCAGGGCATGCGGCGCGCGCTCCTCGACATTCGTCCCGACCGCTTCGAGGACATCATCGCGCTCGTCGCGCTCTACCGTCCGGGGCCGATGGCGAACATCCCGACCTATTGCACGCGCAAGCACCGCCTGGAGGAGCCCGACTACATCCATCCCCAGCTCGAGCCGGTCCTGCGCGAGACCTTCGGCGTCATCGTCTACCAGGAGCAGGTGATGCAGGCCGCGCAGATCCTCGCGGGCTATTCGCTCGGCGAGGCCGACCTGCTGCGGCGCGCCATGGGCAAGAAGATCCGCAGCGAGATGCAGAAGCAGCGCAGCCGCTTCGTCGACGGCTGCGTCGAGCGCGGCATCGACCGCGCCCGCGCCGAGGCGATCTTCGAATTGCTCGAGCGCTTCGCCGACTACGGCTTCAACAAGAGCCACGCCGCCGCCTATGCGCTGGTCGCCTACCAGACCGCCTATCTCAAGGCGAATTACCCGGTCGAGTTCCTGGCGGCCTCGATGACGCTCGACATGGGCAATACCGACAAGCTCTCGGAATTCCGCGCCGAGGCCGAGCGCCTCGGCGTCAAGGTCGAGCCGCCGTCGATCAACCGCTCCGGCGTCGCCTTCGAGGTCGAAGGCGAGACCATCCACTACGCGCTCGCCGCGCTCAAGGGCGTCGGCCGCCAGGCGGTCGAGGCGATCGTCGAGGCGCGCGGCAACAAGCCGTTCGCCGACCTCACCGATTTCGCCGGCCGCATCAATCCCCGCGCCGTCAACAAGCGGGTGCTGGAAAGCCTCGCCGCCGCCGGCGCCTTCGACGCGCTCGAAGGCAATCGCGCGCGCGTGTTCGCGGCGGTCGACGCGATGCTCGCCTCGGCGCAGCGCGAGCACGAGGACGCCGAAAGCGGCGCGCTGCAATTCTCCTTTGGCGGGCCGGCGGCGCGCGAGCCGATCCGGCTGCCGGCGATCGAGGCGTGGCTGCCGGCCGAGCGGCTGCAGAAGGAGTTCGACGCCATCGGCTTCTTCCTCACCGGCCACCCGCTCGACGATTACGCCGCGGCGCTCAAGCGCCTGCGGGTGCAGTCTTTCGCCGAGTTCGCGCGCGCGGTGCGCGCCGGCGCGAGCGCCGGCCGGGTCGCCGGCACCGTGGTCGCCCGCACCGAGCGGCGCACCCGCACCGGCAGCAAGATGGGCATCATCGCGCTCTCCGATCCGACCGGGCACTACGAGGCGGTGGTGTTCTCCGAGGGGCTGGCGCGATTCCGCGACCTGCTCGAGCCGGGCGCCGCGGTGCTGTTGACGCTCTCGGCCGAGGTGCAGGGCGACGACGTGCGCGCGCGCATCCAGATGGTCGAGCCGCTCGATCAGGCCGCCGCCAAGCTCTCCAAGGGCCTGCGCGTCTTCCTGCGCGGGGAGGCCCCGGTCGAGAGCGTGGCCAAGCGGCTCGAAGGCCGCTCGCCCCAGGACAAGGCCGACGGCGAGGTCGCGCTGGTGCTGATGCTCGGCCAGGGCACCGAGGTCGAGGTCAAGCTCCCCGGCCGCTTCAAGGTCTCCCCGCAGATCGCCGGCGCCATCAAGGCGGTGCCCGGCGTGGTGGCGGTCGAGGCGGTGTAAATCCCCGACGCTTGGCAGCTGTTGCACGCACCTTGCGCTGAAAAGGACACGACGCCCGTGCCGCTGGCTCCTCCCTCCCCCGCTTGCGGGGCGCTTGCGGGGGAGGGGTGGGGTGGGGGAAGGCTCGCTCGAATCTGCGTGCATGCCCCCTCCCTAACCCTCCAGCCGAAGTCGGATGTTTCCGACTTCGGCCAGTCAATAAAGTGGCCGAACCCGGGTAAACCGGGTTCGGCTGCAAGCGGGGGAGGGGACGCACCGAGTCTACCGCACCGTTGTGCACGAACCTCGTGGATCGAGACGCAGCACCCTTGCTGTAATT
>WNFC01004788.1_pt1 | contig 14776 bp, 12 predicted proteins | sample 5400541 | NCBI WGS metagenome assembly WNFC01 (sample SAMN13153342, study PRJNA577476) | soil metagenome | isolation source: 120 cm saprolite under Douglas fir tree site 2 hole 2 replicate 1 | place: USA:California | collected 2015-04-18
TCGAATGCAACGTACTCGAATGAACTGATTGGAATGAACCGACGCGCATGAACTAATTGTCATGAAAAAGCCCAGCGCCTCCGGCAGTGAGACAGCTCTGGTAGCGCAACTTGCCGCCGCCGTTTCCATCGCTTCCTTCTTCTATTACCTGCGGCACGGCGACCTGCTTCTCTACGGCGACGCTGTGGCCCACATCAACATCGCGCGACGCATTTTCGATTCCCGCACTCCCGGACTTTTGCAACTGGGGACAGTCTGGCTCCCGCTTCCGCATCTTCTGATGCTGCCGTTTCTGCTCTCGCGCTGGTTGTGGCAAACCGGCATCGGGGGATCGATTCCTTCGTTGCTCGCTTACGTGCTGAGCGTGACTGGAATCTTTCGCCTCGTGCGAACCGCTCCCGGAGTGGAACCCGAGTCAGCGCCTGCGAAGTTCTCGGCATGGTTCGCCGTCGTAGTCTTCGCGCTCAATCCCAATCTCACCTACCTGCAGACCACCGCCATGACCGAACCGGTCTATCTCGCGCTGTTCATCTGGGCCGCGGTCTTCTTCTCCGATTTTGTGCGCAGCGCGGGAACTCCTTCCGATGCGCAACTGAAATCCCCGCTTACGAAATGCGGCTTCTGCCTCGCAGGAGCCTGCCTTACCCGCTATGACGGCTGGCTGCTGGCCGTTGTCATGGCAGTAGTTGCGCTGGCGGTGGCGTACCAGTCTAACTTCGCTGCGCTTCGCCAAGCCCTCGCGAAGTTTATTCTGTTGGCGGCGGCGACCCCGTTGCTGTGGCTGGCCTACAACGCGGTCGTTTACCGCAACCCACTCGAATTCGTCAACGGCCCGTACTCAGCCAAAGCCATCGAACACAAGACCGCGGTGCCCGGATATCCGCCGCATCCTGGTGCGCACGACCTTTCCCTGGCCTTCAAGTACTTCTTTAAGTCTGCTGAACTGAATGTCGGCCAAGGCGGCCGGCAGATCTTCTGGGTAACCGCCTTGCTCGTAGGCACTGCTATCGTTGTCCTATTCCAGCGAAAGCTGTGGCCGCTGCTGCTCTTATGGACGCCGGTTCCGTTCTACATGTTCTCCATCGCATATAGCGGAGTGCCCATCTTCGTCCCCACGTGGTGGCCGTTCTCACGCTACAACGTCCGCTACGGCATCGAGATGCTTCCAGCGTTTACCGTGTTCAGCGCCGTCGCCGCCTACGGATTGCTGCACTTCGCCTCGACTAGCCGAACTAAGTTGGCAATCGCGGCCGTCTTCCTATTACTGCCCGCAATCAGTTACGTCCAGGTTTTTCGCGCCGGCCCCGTCAGTTTTGAAGAAGCGGTCATCAACTCGCACACGCGAATTGCACTGGAGAGTGAAGTTGCCCGCTATCTGGAAGCGCTGCCTCCTGGTTCCACTTTTCTGATGTACGTGGGCGGCCACGTCGGAGCATTCCAGCAGGCCGGCATTCCCCTGGCGCGCGTGATCAATGAAGGCAATCATCGCCCCTGGAAGCGACCGTCCGACCCTGACGGACTCTGGGAAAGAGCATTGCAACATCCGGCAGCATACGCCGACTACGTAATCGCCTTCGACTCCGATCCAGTTGCCAACGGCGTGGAGCGCCGTGAACTCACAGCGCTTGCCATCCTCAGAGTCACCGGCCAACCCCAAGCCACCATTTACCGTACCGTTAAGACGCCCGGCAATCGGGCGCGTTAACCGGAAACTATCTCGATCCGCCTCGGTAGTGGCTGAATTTGTCCAAATTCAGCCACTACCATCCGCCTCCCTTTCATTGACTTGCCCTCGCATTCCGCCTAACATATCGCCACTCCATGGTCGGCCAAACCATCTCCCACTACCGCATTGTCGAGAAACTCGGTGGCGGTGGGATGGGCGTGGTTTACAAAGCCGAGGACACGCGGCTGCATCGCTTCGTTGCCCTCAAGTTCCTGCCCGAGGAAGTTGCTCGCGACCCGCAAACGCTGGCCCGTTTTCAACGCGAAGCCCAGGCCGCATCGGCGCTGAATCACCCCAACATCTGCACCATCTACGACATCGGCGAACAGGATGGACAGGCGTTCATCGCCATGGAATTTCTGGATGGGATAACGCTGAAGCATCTCATCGCCGGAAAGCCGCTGGACAACGAAACTGTGCTCGCGCTCGCCATTGAGATTGCCGATGGCTTGGACGCCGCCCATTCTCAGGGCATCGTTCACCGCGACATCAAGCCCGCCAACATCTTCGTGACCAAACGCGAGCACGCCAAGATTCTGGATTTCGGTCTAGCCAAGGTTGCGCCCGCCAGTTTTTCCAGCCAGATCGCATCGACCAACACCATGACCGCCGTGGTGGACGACCAGCACCTGACCAGCCCTGGCTCCACGCTGGGCACTATCGCCTATATGTCACCGGAGCAGGCCCGGGGCAAAGAACTGGACGCGCGCAGCGATTTATTCTCGTTCGGCGCCGTGCTCTATGAGATGGCCACCGGCGCGCTCCCATTTCCCGCCGGCAGTTCCGCCGAGATTTTCAAAGCCATTCTCGACGCAGTGCCAGTTCCTGCGGTGCGGCTGAATCCCGCTGTGCCGGCCGAACTCGAACGTATCATCAACAAGGCACTGGAGAAAGACCGCAACTTGCGCTATCAGAGCGCCGCCGAAATGCGCGCCGACCTGCAACGCCTCAAGCGCGACAGCGATTCAGGACGGTCTGCTGCCACCATCTCGGTTTCAGGAATTTCACCCGTGTCATTGACCAGCGGCTCAAGCTCGGCCATCAAACCCGCCCGCTCCGGATGGAAACTCTGGGCAGCAATCGGCGGCGTGGCGCTCGTCGCCATTGCGGCATTCATCTTTCTTCAATCCCGCCCACTCCCGCAGCCTAAAGTCTCCGGCTACGTTCCGGTCACGCACGACGGAAATCAAAAGTTTCTTGTCGGAACGGACGGCGCACGGCTCTTCGTTGGCGAGTTCGGGGCAGCAGGCCGCATCACTCAGGTGGCAAGTTCGGGCGGGGAAGTGGCGCTCATACCCACACCGTCTCCTACCATGGTATTGCTAGCGGTTTCCCCCGACGGATCCACGCTGCTGGTGGCGGACGAGGTAGGCCAGACTGCGTTTCGTGGACCGCTTTGGGCGCTGCCTGTGCTCGGCGGCTCGCCTCGTCGGCTGGGCGACACCGCCGGCCAGGCCGCAGCCTGGTCTCCCGATGGCCAAACCATTGTTTACGCCGACGGACACGACTTATTCCTGGCAAGAAGTGATGCCTCGGAATCCCACAAGCTCGTCTCCGCGCCCAATCAAGTGTTTGATCCGGTCTGGTCGCAGGATGGCACGGCGATTCGATTCAGAGTCGGAGGTGCATTGGGCACTCGGGGCTCGCTTTGGCAAGTTTCGGTCAATGGGGCGAACCCGCATCCCCTGCTCCCCGCCTGGCACTCTCCTCCCAACGAATGTTGCGGCAACTGGAGCCCCGATGGCAAATACTTCGTTTTCCAGTCACAAGACAATATCTGGGCCCGCGCGGAAAAGGCGAATTTGTTCAGAAAAACTGACAGCCAGCCGGTCCAGTTGACCTCTGGGCCGATGAGTTTCTCCTCGCCTCTACTCAGCAAAGATGGCAAGAAGCTGTTCGTGGTGGGATCATTAGCACGCGGGGAGTTGACTCGCTACGATACGAAGTCCGCAGAGTTCGCTCCATTCCTTTCCGGGATTTCGGCAGATAGCGTTAGCTTTTCTAGAGATGGGCAGTGGGTGACCTATGTCAGCTTCCCAGAGGGCACACTCTGGAGAAGCAAATCGGATGGCAGCCAACGAATTCAACTTACCTACCCGCCGCTCAGCGTCAGACTGCCTAGCTGGTCACCCGATGGCCAGCAGATCGTGTTCTACGCATTCTCGTCCGGCCCCGAGAAGCCGAAGCTGTACACGGTTTCGGCCGACGGGGGAACGCCGCGCGAATTGATACCTGAGACCTCCCCAGAAGAGTGGGACGCTACCTGGTCGTCCGACGGAAGCAGAATTTCATTCGGTAGCGGCCCATCTGATCCGACCAGCGCCATCCGGATCCTCAACGTGAGCACAAATCAAATTTCGACTCTGCCTGACTCGAAGGGCTATTTCTCGCCTCGCTGGTCGCCCGATGGACGCTACATCGTTGCCATGCCTTTCCAGTCCCGCAGCCTTATGCTCTTCGATTTTGCCACGCAAAAGTGGGATGAGATCGCGAAAATAACCTGTGGTTTTCCCAACTGGTCGAAAAATAGCGACTATGTTTACTTCTTGCATGAGGAGAACCAGCCCTCGGTGATGCGAGTACGCATTCGCGACCGGAAGATCGAGCGCGTGGCTGACTTGAAAAACTTCCGGCAAGCAGGTTTCTACAGTGTCTGGCTCAGCTTGGCCTCCGACGATTCACCACTTCTGCTCCGCGACACCGGCACCCAGGAAATCTACGCACTCGATTGGCAAGTTCCGTAAGTCACGCGCCCGGCCCACCTTCCACCCAAAGTAATAACTGATGTTGCAATCAGGCGGCACCCCTTGTTGAAGCCTCAAGAAGCGCGGGGCCTAGTTAGCGGGGCCTAGTTATGAGATAGCTTCGCTTCACGACCGCCGAACGAGGCCGCCTGCGTCCAAGTGTTAAAATCCGAGGAAATTTAACAAGAGTTGTAGTGTGGAGGCATGGGCGTCCTCGCCCGTGCTATTCGGACGGAGCAATTATGTTTCCAATGCTGGCAGGCGACATGGGCAAACTGCTTCTGGCGGCGCTCCTGGGTGGTCTGATCGGGCTGGAGCGCGAATCCAAACACCGGCCCGCGGGCCTGCGGACAAATTTGTTCATCTGTGTGGGTGCGGCCATGTTCACCCTGCTTTCCGACCAACTTGCCGGCGCGCACACCGGCGATCACACCCGTATCGCCGCGCAGATTATTCCCGGCATCGGTTTCATCGGCGCCGGTTCGATCATCCACGCCCGCGGCGACCTGGTCACCGGCATCACCTCAGCCGCGACCCTGTTCGTTGTGGCTTCGGTCGGCATGGCCGTTGGCGGAGGCCTCTACCTGATCGCGGCCTTTGCCACGGTCTTGGTCCTCGGAGTGCTCTCCTTGCTCGGATTCATCGAGCGCTTCAGCAACCTTAAAGTAATGCTTTATGCCTACGAAGTGACTGCCGGAAGCGCTGAGGACGCCACGGCTCAGGTGAACGAAATTCTCGAACCCATGCATTTCATTATGCAGAACGTCCAGATCGCGCCCACTCCCCGCCACATCCGCGTGCGCTTTAATTGCGAAGGTACGCGAAAGAAGCAAGAGCATGTGCTCAGAAGCCTGCGTGAATCGAAAGCATTTGACAGCGTAGCCGCGCTTGGTCCGGTGCAGGCGGAATGACAGCCATCCCATTCGTGAAAGCGAGCGCCTGCGGAAATGATTTCCTGATCATTGACGGCATGCACGCCCCCGCCAACCTCAGGGCCTTCACCCGCCGCATCTGCGACCGCCACAACGGCGTCGGCGCCGACGGCGTGGAGTGGTTGTTCCCAGCGCAGGACGCCGACATCCGCGCCCGCCTCATGAACGCCGACGGCTCGGAAGCCGAGATTTCCGGCAACGGCACGCGTTGTGTAGCTGCGTACCTGTGCTCGGAGAATCCGCGCGAGCAAGTGACCGTCCGCACCGGCGCCGGAGTCAAGCGATGCTCATTGACCTCCCACAGCGAAACCGAATTTGAATTCGAGATTGCTATGGGAGAACCCCAGATCGGCGACGAATTTCCCATCAAAGTAGCCTTTGGCGAAGTGCGAGGAATTCCCGTCTCCATGGGCAACCCGCACTTCGTGGTTTTTGTGGACGACTTCGTTCCCGGCTGGCAGGGCGATGCCGCAGAGATTGGCAAGCATCACGATTTCAAATACGGAATCAACGTCGAACAGGTGCGTATCCGCGACAAGGAAAACGTCGAAGCCCGATTCTATGAACGCGGCGTGGGCGAGACGCAATCCTCCGGCACCGGATCATGCGCTTCAGCAGTAGCATCTATTTTCGCCAAGCGCGCAGAATCGCCCGTGCGCGTGCATGCCCCCGGCGGCACGCAGACGGTACGTTGGGAAGGCGAGGTATTTCTGCGCGGGCCAGCGCAGATCATTTGCAGAGGAGAGTTCCTGGTCTAACCGCATGGCAGAGACCAGACAATCCGAGCGCATCAAGCCTCCCGCACTGAGAAAGGGAGACACCGTAGGCATCGTCGCGCCCGCCAGTTATTTTCAGCGCCAGGATTTCGAATCCGGTTGCGAGGCCCTGCGGCAGATAGGATACAACCCGGTTTTCGATGACTCCATCTTCGATCGCGACCTTTACTTTGCGGGCTCGGTCGAGCGGCGAGCCCGCGAACTGGAAGAAATGTTTGTGCGCCCAGACGTGAAGGCCATACTCTGCGCGCGCGGCGGATACGGTTCAAACTATCTGCTGCCGTCGCTCGACGTAACGAAGATTGCCGCTCACCCGAAGATTTTGGTCGGCTACAGCGATCTGACAAGTTTGTTGACGTACCTCTGCGACGTGGCTGGAATTGTGACCTTCCACGGCCCCATGGTCGCCAAAGACTTTGCCAAATCCGGCGGCGTAGACGCGGCCTCCTGGCAAGCCGCACTGGGCGGCTCCGGCAACTGGCCGCTTGATTTCACCACGGACTCAGGGGTCCAGTCGCTGGTGCCGGGCTCAGCCGAAGGCGTTCTCTATGGCGGGTGCCTTTCCATGCTGGTGGCGTCTTCGGGCACGCCTTATGAAATCCGCACCCAGGGCACGATACTCTTTCTTGAGGACATTGCCGCTAAACCCTTCCAAATCGATCGCATGTTGATGCACCTGAAGCTGGCCGGAAAACTGGATGGAGTCCGCGGAATCATCTTTGGCGAGATGCTGGGTTGCGTCCAAGCCCCAAATCAGGGCTATACGTTGGAAGAAGTGGTCATGCGAGTGGTCGGCAACATGGGTGTCCCCGTTGCCTATGGCGTGCGCTCCGGGCATGTCTCGAAAGGAAACATTACTCTCCCGATAGGAGTGAGCGTGCTGTTAAACGTGGGCGGCTCGGGCGTAGCTCTGGAAATTCTGGAACCCGCAACCATACCTTGACTTATTTACTCTGTGTTCCTCTGTGCCCTCTGTGGTAAAGATTTTCTTGACCACAGAGGACATAGAGGCTCCCAGAGGAAAGGCCGTAGTAAGGGACCTCATGATTGCTAAGAAACACATTCACCTGATCGGCATTTGCGGCACGGCGATGGCCTCGCTGGCCGGCATGTTGGCCGAGCGCGGATTTCGCGTCACCGGATCCGACGCGGCCGCCTATCCGCCCATGTCCGACTTCCTGCAATCACTAGGCATCCCCGTGGCCCAGCCTTTCGCCGTCGCAAACCTGAATCCAACGCCAGACCTGGTCGTGGTCGGCAACGCCATCTCGCGCGGGAACGTGGAACTCGAACACGTGCTCGACCAGCGGATTCCCTTCTGCTCGCTGCCGCAGCTGCTGCATGATGAGTTCCTGCGCGGCAAAGAAGTGCTGGTGGTTGCCGGAACCCATGGCAAGACCACCACCACTTCCATGTTGGCTTGGATTTTCGAGGTCGCCGGGACGCAGCCTTCGTTTCTCATCGGTGGCATCGCCGAAAATTTCGGCCGCAGTTTTCAGTTGGGCAGCGGAAAGCATTTCATCCTCGAAGGCGACGAATACGATACTGCCTTCTTCGATAAGGGCCCCAAGTTTTTGCACTATTTTCCGGATGCGATCATCCTCACCTCGGTAGAGTTCGATCACGCCGACATTTACAAAGACCTCGAGGCGGTGGAGACCGCATTCAAACGCCTGGTAAACCTCATTCCCCGCCGCGGACGCATCGTTGCCTTCGACCACGGCGCGAGTATTGAGCGCTGCCTGGCTCGCGCATTCTGTCCCGTCGAACGTTACGGGACCAGCAGCCATGCGACGTGGCAAATCGAAGATCTGAAGCTCGAGCCAACCAGCACGCGCTGGTCTCTCTTGCGAAACGGCAAGCCGTGGGGCGAATTGGAATTTCCCCTAGCCGGCGAGTACAACGTTTGGAACGCGAGCGCTGCCGCCGCGATGGCGGCAAACTGCGGCATTTCTTCAGACGTAATCGCCCGCGCACTGCAGAGTTTCAAGAGCGTAAAACGACGGCTGGAAGTAAAAGCCGAAGTCAACGGCATCACCATGATTGACGACTTTGCGCATCATCCCACCGCGATCGCCGCCACGCTGAGCGCGCTGCGGGCACGTTATCCCGGGCGGCGCTTGTGGGCGATTCTTGAACCGCGCTCCAACACCCTGCGCCGCAATGTCTTCCAGGATGAGTTGGCCAAGAGTCTGGCCCTCGCCGACGACGTCGTGATTGCCAACGTTTTCAAGTCAGAGTCAATCCCCGAAGCCGAGCGTCTCGACGTTACGGCTGTCGCTGCCGAGTTGGCAAGCACCGGCCACCGTGCACGCGTGCTCGCGGACGTGGAAAGCATCGTGCACTTATGCGCCCCAGAAATGCGCCCTGGCGATGTCGTTGCTATTCTCTCCAACGGCGGCTTCGGCGGCATCTACGAAAAACTTCCCCAACGCCTGAAGTCTCTCGCTGTGGCGAATCCCGTCCAGGCGGGAAGTCAGCGGTGAGCATCCGCTTCAGACACGCCTTATTGTTCGTCCTTGTTTTCTTCAGCCAGCTCAGCTTCGGACAGCCGCCCGTTCGCTACGTCGTTTCTCTCGCCGATCCTGAGCGCCATCTCGTGCAGGTCACGCTTGAAATTCCTCCCGGCCGCGATACTCATGAGCTCCATCTCCCCGTCTGGAACGCCCTCTATCAGATACGTGATTTCTCGCAAAATATGAATTGGCTTCGCGCCAACGCCGAAGGTGAGAGCGGTCGCGCGCTGACCGTCAGCCAACTGAACCCCAGCCGCTGGAAAATCAGCGGTACCGAAAACGGAGCTCGCGTCGAATATGAAATGTTCAGCGACAACCCCGGTTCTTTCGGCGCGCAGCTGAACCCGCGCCACGCTTTTTTCAATCTCGCCCAAATTCTCCTGTACGCCGACGACCCGCGCAACCAACCTGTCCAGATCGAGTTCCGCAACCTGCCCGCACATTGGAAGATTGCTACTCCCCTCGCGCAGGCTGGCGGAACCTACACCGCGCAGACTTACGACCAACTAGTGGATTCGCCAGTCGAGATTGGGTCCTTCGAGGAGAGTGACTTCAACGGCAACTGCGGAACGTATCGCCTGATCGTCGATTCGAACGCCGATTCGAACACTGACTCGACAAGTAATTCGAGCCCCGACGCAAAAAAGATCCTCCACGAAATCATTCCTCGTCTCCAGCGCATCGTTTCAGCCGCGACCGAATGGATGAATGACTGTCCCTTTCAGAGCTACATGTTCATCTACCACGTCTCCAATTCGCCCGGCGGCGGAGGCATGGAGCATGCCTATAGTACTGCCATCACCCTGCCCGCGAAGGATTTCACCGGCGACCTCGATCGCTTCACAAGCGTCAGCGCACACGAATTCTTCCATCTCTGGAATGTGAAGCGCATTCGCCCGCAATCGCTCGAGCCGATCGACTACACCAAAGAGAATTACACGACCGCGCTGTGGTTCTGCGAAGGAGTGGACACCGCGGCCAGCGAGTACATCCGCCTTCGCGCCGGGCTTTCGGACGAGCGGCATTATCTGGACCATCTCTCGCGGCAAATCACCGAACTGGAGAACCGCCCGGCGCACCTCACTCAATCGGCGGAGCAGTCCAGCCTCGACGCGTGGCTGGAGAAGTACCCGCGCTACGGTCTCCCCGAACGCAGCATTTCTTACTACAACAAAGGAGAGCTGCTCGGGGTCCTGCTCGATCTCACCATGCGAGGTGCCAGTCATCATCAGGCATCGCTGCGCGAACTGTTTCGCTGGATGAATGACCGCTATGCGAAACAAGGCAAATTCTTTGCCGACTCCGAAGCCGTGCAGCACGCGGCAGAAACGCTCAGTCACGCCGATCTGCGAGTGCTGTTTGAAAAATACGTCAGGGGCACCGACGAAATCCCCTGGGACAAATTCTTTGCACTCGTAGGTCTTCGCGTAACCAAGACCGACGTCACACTTGCCGACTCAGGGTTCGAAGCAGTGCGGAAATTTGATCTGCCGCCGAGCGTGGTTGAGGTGAACGCTGGCAGCAACGCCGAACGGGCTGGCCTGCTGCCTGGAGATGTCATTCTGCAAATCAATGGCAATCCTCCCGGGCCCGAGTTCGAAACCGAAATTGCCAGCATGGGACCCGGCACGACGCTGCATCTTGTAGTAAGCCGAGATGGTGTCCGGTATTCGCTGCAATGGAAACTCGCAAGTCGCGCCGTATCTGTATTCCGGCTTCAGGATATGCCGGACCTCACTCCCCAGCAAAAAGCCGAACGCGCGGCCTGGCTTTTTGGACGGGTCGAGGATTCAGATTCAGCTCAGACTCCAGCTCAGACATCGGCCCAATGATTTCCGCCCCATGATTCGAACCATCCTCATGCTCGGCTTTTGGATCGTTGCGGTGCCCGTCATAGCAATCATCTTTTTTCCCTGGGTCCTGATCACGGGCGACATCCTGCCGCTCTACCGCGCGGGCATATGGGGTGCATGGATTGGAATCCGTATCGCTGGAGTGAAAGTGCAAACCGTCGGACGGGAGCGCCTCGATCCCAAGCGGACCTACGTCTTCCTGTCCAATCACGCCTCGATGCTCGATCCCCCTTTGCTGCTGCCGTTAATCCCCGGGCGAACCTCGGTGATAGCCAAGCGGGAATTATTCAACTACCCGATTCTGGGCAAGGCTATGCGCATGGCGTCGCTGGTTCCGGTTGACCGCGGAAATCGCGATGCCGGCATCACCGCAGTGCGCGCGGCGGCCGACGTGGTAAAGCAGGGAATCCACATGACGATTTTCGTCGAAGGCAGCCGGTCATTCGACGGCAAGTTGCTGCCCTTCAAGAAGGGCCCGTTCTATCTGGCCGAGGAATGCCGGGCCCCGGTTGTCCCGGTCACCATTTCAGGAACTCACGCTGCAATGCCGAAGCAAAAGCTCTCCATCCAACCCGGCTTGGTGACCGTAACTTTTCACCAGCCGATTGAGCCGTCAGAGTTCGGCACCCGCGAGGATCTGATGGAAAAAGTGCGAGCCGCAATCAGCAGTGGCCTGCCCGAAGAGTACATGTAGCCGCGGGCGTCCACGCCCGCCATCCCGGAGTGTCATCCCGAGCGCAGCAGAATGGTTCGCTAAAGCGAACCATTCTCAAGTCGGAGGCCTGCCCTGAGGGAGGCCGTCAGCGCGAGTCGAGTGGGGACCTGCTGTTCGCTTGAATCAGCAAAACTGCGAGGCTGCCCCATCCTTGCGTTCTTTGCGAGGGTGGGGTACCACGACGGAAGCAGCTAATCCCGCTCCTTCTTACGCAAAAACTTCACCAGTTCCGGCAGCCGGCTCAACCCAGCCGAATACTTCAGCCACAGCCTGTGTTCCACCGCCGGTGTCCCGCTGACAATCGCTCCCGCCTCAATATCTCCCGCCACTCCACTCTGTGGCGTCACGATCGCGCCAACGCCAACTTTGCAATGTCCTACCACGCCGGCTTGTCCCAGGAGAAGCACCTTATTCCCAATCTCCGTCGATCCCGCCAATCCCACTTGCGAGGCCAGCAACGAATCCTCGCCAATGTGCGAGCCATGTCCCACCTGCACCAGATTATCAATCTTCGTACCTCGCCCAATCCGGGTTTCACCCACGCTGGCGCGATCAATGCACGAATTCGCCTGGATCTCAACATCGTCTCCGATCACTACCGGCTGCGGCTGCGGAATCTTGTGCCAGCGGCCGTCGCCATCCTTGGCGAACCCAAACCCGTCCCCGCCGATCACGACCCCATTCTGTAGGACAACATTGTTTCCAATGCGACAAAACTCGCGCACCACGGCGTGAGAGTGCGCCAGGAAGTTGTCGCCGATCCTGACTCCCAGATAAATCACCACATGCGCAAGCAACACTGCATTGGCGCCGATCTCCACATCTTCCTGAACGACCACATACGGCCCAATATGGACTCCCGTGCCGATCTTGGCCGAAGTGGCGATCACCGCCGTCGGATGAACTCCCGGAGCATACCGCGCTGCCGGATGAAACAACTCCAGCGCCCGCGCAAAATCCAAATAAGGATTCTTGCTGCGCAACATCGCGGTAGCAACAGCAGGGAAGTCCTCAGCGACGATAACCGCCGAAGCCTTGGTAGTCCGCGCCGCCGCCGCATATTTCGGATTCGAAATAAACGTGATCTCTCCCACCCCGGCGGTCTCAATGCCGCCGACACCGTTGATTTCGGTATTCGGCGAGCCGTTTTCCAGGCGGGCATCGAGCGCAGCAGCAATCTCAGAAAGTTTCATGCGCAAATGATTGTAATAGGAGAGGCCGTCCCTCGAAGGACAAGGTTCACGTTCCGGGACTCAATTAGTGGCGTCGGACTCGAGATAAAACCCGTCCCGAGTTTGAATCACCGTGTCGTTCTGCTTCGTCTTAAGCAGCAGTTTGTGATAGCCGGCAGTGTCGGCCTTATCCGGAGTGAATCCCAAACTGTACTGGTTGCGCAGTTCTTCTTCAATGCTGCTGTAGATTTGATCAAGCGGCTGCTTTTTGGACGCCTCAAAGAAACGGCCGCCGCTTTCCTTCGCAATCCGTTCCAGAACTTTCTTTCCATCCGGCCGCTCTTCTTGCGGGTACCGCTGTCCTCCTCCGCCGTGACGGCCCCGGCCTCCGCCCATGCCTCCTCCACCCATGCCTCCGCCGCCTCCGGGAAAATCAAATCCCCCACGGTTGCCGTGGTCTCCTTCCTCGCCTTTAAAGAGGACGCAGTAAACCAAAGTGTCCGCGCGCTGTGCCGCCTCGACTGCGCTCTCCAGGCTTTCCTTGCTGCCCCGGTCCACTCCATCGGAGAGGACGATCAGGGCTTTGCGCCCCTGCTGTTTTTTCATCAGTTCGTTAGAGGCAAGATAAATCGCGTCATAAAGCTGTGTCCCGCCCCGGTGCTGCCCTTGCCTGTGTCCTTCGCCCCGGGAGTCGCCGCCACCTGGTTCCGGTCCACCTGAGCCAGAAGACTGATCTTCATTGCGCGGCGCCGCCGTGCGCAATGACGCCAGCGCGTCCTCTAGTTTCGACCGCGAGGATGTCAGGTCCTGCAGCAACTCGACCTCGTGGTCAAAATGAATCAGGAATGCGGTATCTTTCTCGTGCAGCACATGTTCCAAAAGACTCCCGCTCGCCGCGCGTTCCTGGTCCAACACTTGCCTCTGGCTCATGCTCGTATCCACCAACAAACCGAGCGTGAGCGGCAGGTCACTCTCTCTGGAGAAATAGCGGATGCTCACAGGATGACCGTCCTCCTGCAAAGTGAAATCGTCTTTGGTGAGATTAGAAGCGATCTTGCCATGCTTGTCCCGCACCGTGGCCAGCACGGTGACCGCTTTTACGTTGACCGAAACGGTTGCCGCCGGCGGGTCGCTGTTCTTCGGCGACGGCGCATCCGGCGTCTGCTGCCCCGGCAACTGGCCCTCGCCCATCAGCAGCAAGGCGGATGACAGCAGGAGCACATGTAAAGCCTTATGCCTTCGCTCGCTCGGATCTGATTGTGAGATTTTCCTGAGGATTGCCCACACACTGGATAGGATGCAGCCCGTAAGTGATGAAGAGTAAAGGTTTGTAAACGCGCCCCGGTTAACACTCGTGTGGGTCGGACACTCCTGTCCGACGCTTTTGACTTGGATTTGCGGTTCTCGTTTTACCCCGACTTCGCGAGGCGTGCTCGAACGAATCCGTGCTTGTAGTTGACTAGTCATCTGACTAGTCAGTACAATAGGCTCGAGGTGAAACCATGGCCCAATGGCAAGTGCAGGACGCGAAAGCTCGCTTTAGCGAATTACTGGACACGACCCTGAAAAAAGGTCCGCAAGTCGTCACCCGTCGCGGCGTCGAAGCCGCCGTCTTGGTGCCCATCGAGGAGTGGAACCGTCTCCAAAAAGCCGCCCGGCCCAGCCTCAAGGCCCTGCTGCTCGCGCCGGAGCCCCGTTTCGACGACTTTGTTCCTGAGCGCAGAAAGCTGCGCCGCCGCCCGCCGGTCGAGTTCGAATGAATAGGTATCTCCTCGACACCAACGTGGTCTCCGCGCTGCGCAAAACACGCCCCCATGGGGCGGTGGTGGCGTGGCTGAACGACCAGCCAGGTGAAAACTCGTTCCTGTCCGCCGTTACCTTAGGAGAATTGCAGGCGGGAGTGGAGCGTTTGCGCCGCCAAGACGCAGTGAAAGCGAGACAAATCGAGGTTTGGGTCGATCAGGTGGCCGCATCCTATCAAATTCTTCCCATGGACAGGGCGTGCTTCCGCGAATGGGCCCGGTTGATGGATCAAAAACCTGATCAGCTCCTAACCGATGGGATGATCGCTGCCACCGCTCGCGTACATCAGCTGATTGTTGTTTCCAGAAACGAGCGCGACTTTAAGCACCTGGGAGTGCGCATTCTTAACCCCTTCAAGACGGATTGAGGACCCGCCTACGGTCTGAGCACAAACGGCCCGGGACCCATTGCCACCCCGCACATCGTGCATACGATCAGGCCAATGCGAGGGCAATCAACATACCGCGCAAAAATCCTTTGTTCCGCGATCGCTTCACGGCAATAAAAGCCAATGCCGATCAGCAATCCGGCGATCATGG
>WNFC01005702.1_pt1 | contig 14774 bp, 17 predicted proteins | sample 5400541 | NCBI WGS metagenome assembly WNFC01 (sample SAMN13153342, study PRJNA577476) | soil metagenome | isolation source: 120 cm saprolite under Douglas fir tree site 2 hole 2 replicate 1 | place: USA:California | collected 2015-04-18
TCCTCAAAGGGACTACAATATAAACAGGGTTTCAGCCAAAGGGGGAGGAAGGCGCATGTAGAATGAGAAGTCTACCGTCAGGCAGTCGTGGCTGAGCCTCGTTCACCCGCTGGCAGACAGCGAGCAGGTCACGGTTCAGTTGACGATTGTTGAAAGGCCGCAGTTCAACGGAGACTACCTCCCGAGCCCACAGCACATGGCCTGGTAAGCGAAAAAAGGGCAACAAACGCTGCCAGGTGGCATGCGCATAGGTGGAGGGAAAGAAACGGTCACGCACCCACATCGCCAGATTCGCCAGGGCCAGCTTGCAGACGGTCATGGTCTGATCTTTGCGGTTATCCAGTTCGTACATCATCCGCTCCTTGGCCGTCAGATCTTCCAGAGCGCGTAAGAGTTCCCGCTGCTCGCGACAATACCGCTCGTGTTTGGTGCTCTCCTGATGGCTTTTCTCCTGGACTCGATACACGCGCTGCCACAACGGCTCCAACTCGGCGTCCACTTCGGCTTTCAATTTCTTGCGCTCGGCCCGGTAGGTTCCCTCCGAGACTCCTTGCGCTTCCAACGCCTGTAACTGCTCATTGAGCACGCGATACAACGCTTCTGCATGCTCTTTCGTTTGTTTCCACAGTTTCGTCGCCAGTAGACTTGCCCGATGCGCTTTCTCACGGGCTGCCTCACGAAAACGTTGGACATTGGCACATCGCTTCTCTAACGCCTCCCGTTTTTTGTTCACCTCCGAGTTGATCACAGGCGTCTTCGCAAAACCGTGATTCGTGTCCAAACCGAGAGGCAAGAGAAAATCTTTGATCACATTCTCTTGCGCAGGCCAGCGATGGATGTAGGTCCGGGCGAGGGTGACCGCATTGAGCTGCTCAGCCGTCGTCACAATCGGAATGAGTTTCGGTTCCGTCGGCGAGGCCGTGGCTGGGGTCGCCTGCCAGCCTTCTTGCCACCAGGCGACCTCTTCGTGTCGGATGTCGGCCCACCAGGCGCGTGGAAGATCCTCTTCAGAGGGCGAGCAGGACACTGTTCTGCGCAAGTCACGGATCAACGCCACTGTGAGTCGGAGCGCTTCATCGTCGCGATCAGGACGAGTCAACAGAAACTGAGCGGGAGCGACCTCACGCAGCACCGTGCCATGCCGATCCACTGTGAGGGGCACGAACGAACCGACGTTGGTGAAGGAAGAGAGTCCTGTGTATTGGTTCGTTTTGAGGATGGTGGTCATAGTGCGTCCCTGTGCATTGAGTTGTGCCAGAAAATCTGCTGCCATCGCCTCACGATCCACGACCAGGTTGGTCAGATGCAGCGATTCGGTCGCGTGTTCATAGCAGGTCAAGGCCCAGGATTTTGCCTGAGTTGCCGATGAGTCCTCGGGGAATCAAGGTCTCGGTGTAGACGGCTTTGCGATGACCATCGACGTACACATGAGGCGAGGTGGCTTCTTGACTCCTTGCTTTCACCTGCCAGAGAGCGCTCGTCCACCGTGCCACTGCTGCGGTGAACGCTTCATCAGTATTGGCGATCGCCAGTATCCTGAGAAAGCGTTCGACGTGGCGATAACTGTAGGGCTGTGGCCTTCCCGTCAGCAACCCCAGTTCGCTTCCGGTGTAGGTGCGTAAGTCCCATGGTCGGTGCAATCCTACCGCATTGAGGAATAGGAGGGTGAGCAAGAGCCTCAACCGGGGTTGCACGAGATGCTGCGGCGCAGGCTCTTGGACGGTTGCATGCGGCTGCTTCATCGGTAAGGCTCCTTCCAACTGGGAAAGCAGGTCGGTTTCGTGCGTGGCAGCCAGGAGCAACAAGGCTCCTGCCCCCTCCTGCCACTCTTGCTCTCTGGGAGAACAGCTCACTTTTTTTTCGCAGATTGGGGCGGATTGCTGACGCCCAAGGTGGCACGAACCCGATTGAGTTGGCTGACGCTGATGGAGAGGGCAAACCGCTCGGCCAGTTGCGCCTGGATCTCGTGGCTCGGCGTGTGCGGAGCCTGTCGGCAGGTCTCTTCCACAAACTCTCGGACCTCGCCTCGCAGTTTGGCTGGGTGTCCATGCCTGCCTTCTTGCAGTGCCTGCTTTCCTCCTCGGCGCATCCGCTGACGAAGCCGATAGGCAGTGGATTGACTGATCTGGAGCTCAGCTTGCTTGGCTGCCTCGTCCCACGGGAGTCCTTGCTCCATGGCCTCCACCATTTGCACTCGCGCCCTATACAGCTTGCTTTCTGCCATACGAGAGCCTCACCTCCAGGGTATTGTCTTCCCTGTTTTTCCGTCAGTCTACCATAAGCTGCTCTTGCAGTCTACATGCACCCTCCTCTGCATTTGGCTGAAACCCTGCCCATGAAAGGCGTTTCTGCTAAGGTAGTTTCACCCAGGAGGTGCGCATGAAGCGGCAAGCGAATCCTCACCTCTCACCTGCTGGCGATCTCACTCTGGCACAGTATGAGAAGACTCTCCGTGAGCGGGAAGATCTCACGGTTGCTTCCGTGCGCAATTATCTGAGCGACGTTCGTCACTTCATCGCCTGGTACGAGGCATGCAGAGCCGAGCACGACCAAACAAACGGCGGCTTTGACCCACAAGCCATTACCACACCCGCGCTTACCCGCTATCGTACATATCTTCAAATAGTCCAGCGACAGAAACCAGCCTCCGTGAATCGCTCACTGATCAGTTTGAAGCGTTACTTTGGGTGGGCGATCCACCACCACCTCATTACGTATGACCCCTCTGTTCCGGTGAAGCTCGTTGGGCAAGCAGACACCTCTCCCCGACATCTGGATGATCAAGAAGAGCAAGCCCTGGTTGCAGTTGTCACAAAAGGGGGATCACTTCGGGACCGCGTGCTGGTTGTCCTCCTGTTGCATACGGGTCTCCGAGCACGAGAAATCTGCCATCTTCGTCGGGATCAAGTGAAGCTCGGCAAACGGAGCGGCTTGCTCGAAATTACTGGCAAACGCAATAAGTATCGCGAGGTCCCGCTCAACTCGACCGCTCGTAAAGTGCTGGAAGAGTACCTTCCAACTCTGCCCGCTCCTGTCGCATTTCTCTTCCCATCAGGCAAAACGCAAGCTGCATTATCTGAACGCGCCCTGGGCTATATCATCAAAAAATATGCGCGTGCCGCAAAGCTCACCGATGTGAGCCCGCACGACCTGCGCCATCGATTCGGCTATCGCATGGCAGAGTCAGTTCCGCTGCATCGCCTGGCACAAATCATGGGGCATGACTCGCTGGATACGACAAAGTTGTATATTCAAGGGACGAAGCAGGATTTACAACATGCCGTAGAAACGATCGCTTGGACATGAAGAGAGGGACTGGATATGCAGGATCACATCATCGACTTTCCGGAGCCACTGTCAGGTGAGAGATCCCATCTTGTCGCGCATACCCTGCCAGTACCGCTCACCCCGCTGATTGGCCGTGAGCAGGAGGTGAAAGCGATCCGGACGCTCCTCAAACGCCGAGAGGTGCGCCTGCTCACCCTCACCGGTACAGCAGGGGTGGGCAAAACACGGCTGGCGTTGCAGGTGGCGACCGGGTTGACCGACACGTTTGCCGATGGAGTGTGCTTTGTCTCGCTGGCCCCCCTCAGTGATCCTGAGCTGGTCCTGCCAACGCTGACACAGGCGCTCAGACTCCCAGAAGGGCAAGGCCAATCCCCGCTGGAGTACCTGCGCGCCCGCCTGCAAGACAAACACTTGTTCCTCCTACTCGACAACTTCGAACAAATCACAGACGCCGCGCGGCTGCTGGTTGCATTGCTGCAAAGCTGCCCAGACCTGAAGATCATGGTGACCAGTCGTGCCCTGCTTCGCGTCCGTGGCGAGTATGAGATCCGGGTCTCACCACTGGACCTCCCTGAGCAGGGGCGTCATGCAGAAGACATCGGTACACTGGCACACTCTGCGGCGGTGACCCTCTTCGTGCAACGGGCACAAGCCATCGCGCCTGACTTCGTTCTCACTGAGACGAACGCTCACATCATCGCCCAGATCTGCTCGCATCTGGACGGGTTACCACTCGCCATTGAACTGGCCGCAGCACGCATCAAGCTGCTGTCTCCTCAACAGCTTCTGAGCCGCCTGGAGCATCGGTTAGCGGTCTTGACAGGCGGGGGGCAGGATCTCCCGGTTCGGCAGCAGACACTGCGCAAGACGCTCCAATGGAGCTATGATCTGCTGAATCCAGACGAGCAACGGCTCTTCCGGTTGCTCTCGGTCTTCGTGGGCGGTTGCACGCTAGAGGCCGTGGAGGCCATGTGCCGTATGCTGGGGAGCGGCGCGACGGCGGTGTTGGACGGCGTGCAGAAGCTGCTGGACAACAACTTGATCTTCCAGCGCACGCAACCAGGGGGCGAACCGCGCCTGGTGATGCTCGAGACCATTCGCGAGTATGGACAGGAGCAGTTGGCTGCCAGTGGAGAGATGGAGGGGGTCGAGCAGGCTCATGCCGGGTATCATCTCACGCTGGCCGAGGCGGGAGCTCCACAGCTCCCCAGTGCAGAGCAGTTGCAGTGGTTCGATCGACTCGAGCAGGAACACGATAACCTGCGAGCCGCGCTCCGTTGGCTGCTTGAGAAAGAGCAGATCGAGCAGGCCTTGCGATTGAGCGGAGCACTGCACTTCTTCTGGCTCACCCATGCTCACCTGCGCGAGGGGCGACACTGGTTAGAGCAGGCGCTCGTTGCCAGCAACGGTGTCATGACTCCGGTGCGAGCGATGGGCCTCTACACTGCTTCGGCGCTGGCCTACTTTAGCGGTGACTATACCCGTTCAGCGGAACTCTGTACTAAGAGTTTGAAGCTCTACCGGCGCTTGGGAGAGAAGCAGGGCATCGTACTGCGCTCAACGGCCTGGGGCATATCGCTCGCACGACTGGGGACTATGCCGCACTTCGCGTGCTGTGCGGAGAGAGTGTGCAACTGCTTCAGGAGGGAGGAGACCGGTGGCGACTGGCTGAAGCGCTCCACTTATCCGCCTATGCGTTCCATGCCGAGGGCGATGATACCAGGGCGTGGGCCGTGGGCGAGGAGAGTCTGGCCCTTTGCCGACAGGTAGGAGATCGTCATGCGATGGCAGAAGTCCTGCGCGCATTAGGGCTCTTCGCCTCTACCCGAGGCGACCATACCACTGCACAGAGGCTGTATAAGGAGAGTCTGGTCCTCTCACGAGAAGTGGGTGACAAGCAGGCCGCAGCTTTGTGCCTGGTGGGATTGGGAGAAGTGGCCGCGGCAGCAGGGACCCCCGTCTGGGCGGCGCGCCTCTGGGGGGCGGCAGAGGCGTTGCGCACCGCGAGCGGGACAATCATTCCCCCGGCTGAACATGTCTCCTACGACCGCTCGGTGATCGCTGTACGTGCCTGGTTGGGTGAGGACGACTTTCGCAATGCCTGGGCCGACGGGCAGACCGGGTCGCTGGATCAGGTCCTCGCCGACCGAGAACCCATGCCAGTGACGCTGCAGCCACTGGCTACCTTGCCCTCGACTGTCGGCACACTGCCATCTCACGCTGGCCTCACTGTGCGCGAAATGGACGTCTTGCGTCTGCTCACCCAGGGACTGACCAGCGCGCAGATTGCCGAGCAGCTTGTTATCGGTCTGGTCACCGTCAATTTCCATGTGCGCTCGATCTACCGCAAACTGGGAGTCTCCTCGCGTAGTGCGGCGACACGGTACGCCATCGAACACAACCTGGTATAAGGATGCTCCCCTGTTCGGGAGGATCCCCTGGCACGACTGGGCACTGGGTAACCACCACTGCTGCTCGCGCTCTCGTGTATCCGGCAGATCCTCTCCCCATCTGCGCCGCCCCCTCAGTTCTGACGGGGCCCCATCAACTCCTGTTTCCCCTCTCGCGAAAATCCCTCAGTTCTGACGGCGCATTTTCGGCGACGGCGCGGTACACTTGTCAGCAGAGAGGAAGCCACCATGGAAGAACGAGCAGGCGGAGCTTTCGCAGGCACTGAGCAACTCACAGTCATCGGCAAGCAACTCCGTCCAGGAGAGGCCGCGCCCGATTTCTCCCTGGAGTACCTGGATCTGGCGGATTTGGCCGTGCGCACGGTCCACCTGGACGACTCTGCAGCGACGGTGCGCCTGCTGAGCGTGGTGAATAGCCTGGAAAGGCCGCTCTGCCAACGAGTGACACACCAGTGGGAGGTCCTTTGCGCAGATCTGCCGCCAGATGCCTGCCTCTACACCGTGAGTATGGACTCGCCACAGACACAGGCCAGGTGGCAAGAAAGCGCAGGCATCCTGCACCAGGCATTTTCGGCCCAGGGTAGTGAACAGTTCGGCCACGGCTACGGCGTCTGGCTCAAGGAGTGGCGGCTGCTGCAGCGAGCCGTCTTTGTGCTTGATCGGCGCGATCGCATCGTCTACGCCGAGTACGTCGCCGATCAACTCGGTGAGCCAGATTACCTGGCAGCCATACAAGCGCTTCACCTGGCCGCGGCGTCCTGATGGACAGGATGAGGCAGGCCCCTTACTGATGTCGAGAGTCGTTGTGATGATGACCTCATCGTCTCTGTTCTCTCTTTGTGGAACCAGGCTGGATCTGCAGCAGAAAGTTGACTAGAGTGCATGGACAAAGAAACTCAGGCCGGTGAACTGGCCGCAACAGAGAGAAGGGATCAGAACACGGCCTTTCGGACTATTGGAGGCTGGGCGTTGCTCGCAAACGCACTCCTGCTTCTCCTTGTGGTCCTCGGGAGTGCTGTGAGTGGGGGTGGTGCTCCCCTCTTCTTAGTGGCGAGTGAAGTGTTAGGCCTGCTGTTCCTTGTTGGCCTTCCGGCCATTCAAGCTCTTCAGCCACAAACTGGGCGTCTCGGTCAGGCAGGGCTCTGGTGCCTCGGCCTCGCAGTCGGCATCGCGCTGATTGTGCGGATGATCCTGCTCGTCAGCACCGTCGATGTTGGAGATATTGTCCCTTTCAGTAGCTCTCTGCTGGCTCTGGTCGGCAGTCTGCTGGTGGGTTGGGTAACCATTCAAGCAAAGGTCTTCTCCCCGGTGTTCGGCTGGCTGTTGATGGTGGGAGGCGTCCTGAACTTTGTGAGTGGGCTGGCCCCTGCGGGAATCGGGACGACCATTGTGGGAATCATCGCTGGGTTGGCGCAGGTGGGGGCCCTTGCCGGGTATGGCTGGACCATCGTTCGCAGCACACGGGAACGCCCCCAGGCTGGCTAGAGAAATGTGTTTGAGGAGAGACGTGTTGTCTCTCCTAAGCCGTTTGCCGTTCATAGAAAGGATCTCTACCATGAACAAATCGCGCTGGAACCTGCTTGGGGCAGGATGCGGGATCATCGATGTCCTGCTGAGCCTGATTGCCTTGCTCATCGTGCCCTTTCCTCCGGCCGTCGGAGCCTCCGCGAAGGTGATCACGTCTTATTACACCGCCAATAGCACTGCTCTTCTCATCAGTAACTATCTGTTGTTGCTCACGATCGTGTTTTTCCTGTGGTTCTTTGGATATGTGAGCGTCATCTTGCGAAACGCTGAGGGGGAATCACCGGTGCTCTCCACCGTCATCTTAGGCGCTGCCATCGCCGCAGCAAGCATCTTCTTACTTGCACCGCTGATCGCACTGGCGCTGCTTTCACGGACAGCCCCAGGTGCAGAGAGTGTCGCCGTCGGAGCGCTCTCAGATTTGAGCCAGTTGAGTATTACCGTCAGTGGCTTTCCAGCTCTCCTGCTCGTCGGCCTCACTTCGGTCGTGGCCCTGCGCACAACGCTCCTGCCACGGTGGTTCGGGGGGCCTGGACTGCTGCTCGTAATCCTGCTCTTGCTCGGTAGTTTGAGCCTCTTCATCAAGTCGGGGCCTTTGGCAGCCGGGGGGCTGTTGGATACGCTCCTCTTTCTCGGCTTTTTGCTATGGGAGTTGAGCCTGAGTATTGTCCTGGTCGTCAGAGTCCTGGCGACGAAAAAAGCCGAGGCTGTTCCTGGGGTCGCCTGAGAAGCAGAGAGAGTTTTGTTATGGAAAAGACTAAGCCGTCCGGTTCTGCCGGACGAGAGCCAGTCATTCACCAACAAGGGCGCCGCCAACTCTTTCTGATCGGCGGAACCCTGGCGGTGATCGCCGTGATCCTTGGCGGGTTTTTCATCATCAATCTGCTCACCAATCGACCGAACACCAACCGGCTCGTGAAGGTGGTGCCCGCCGATCAGGTCATTGTGCAGCAAGTCACCGGGGTCAGCCCATCGACCGTGCAGGCGGTAGGCACCGGCGGCGTCCCCAATCCGCTGAAGAGTACGCAGGGACAGCCGGTATTACAGGGGCCATATGGCCATCCCGAGTTCTTGTACGTCGGGAGCCAACCCTGCCCGTATTGCGCCGCCGAGCGCTGGGCCATGCTCAATGCCCTGAGCCGTTTTGGCAGCTTTAGCAACCTTGGCCAGATGCAGACCTACGAAGAGAATATCTCAACGTTCAGCTTTTATCAGAGCACCTATAGCAGCCAGTACGTGGACTTTGTGCCGGTAGAGGTCCTGAGCAACACACTTGATAGTTCGGGCCAGAACTACGTGAAGTTGCAAACACTGACCGCTGAGCAGCAGCAGGTGTTCAAGACTTACGACGGCCCGCCCTACTTCCAGGATGCTGGCAGCTACCCCTTCATTGCTATGGGCAATCAATACCTGGCTCAGGGAGCCAGCTACGATGTTGCCATCTTGCAGGACTCGTCGCAGCAGAACTCGCTCTCCTGGCAGACCATCGCGAACGCGCTCTCCGATCCGCAATCACCCATTACCAGAGCTATTATTGGAACAGCCAATTACCTGACTGCCGCCATCTGTAACCTCACCAATCAGCAGCCAGGCGCGGTGTGTAATGTGTCGGCGATCCAGCAGATCGAGCAGTCGCTTGGCAAGCCATAAACGCCGGCTGTAAGCCTATCCCAATATGCTCGTAGCCTGATATGGAATAGAAGGCCCAAAATGAGCGACGCTGTCATAGCCCGCAAAGTAGTCCGTACGTCATTCCTTTTGAGAGGAGGCATCACGATGATCAAGATTGAGCAGAGTGTGATCATTCACCGACCCGTTGAAGAGGTTTGGCAATTCATGAGTAATGTCGAGAATGTGACAAAATGGGACCGGGGAGTGCTCCAAGCGAGACAGACTTCCGAAGGCCCACTCGGTGTCGGCTCGACGCTGCAAACAGTCCGCCAGTTTTTCGCTCGACGCCGAACAGGCAGCTATCTGGTCACAGAATATGAGCCCAACAGAAAGATTACCCTCAAAGCCACTTTAGGGCCGATGACTGGTCAGGTTCGCTATTCGGTCGAACCAGCCGGAGCTGGGACACGGCTGGCTTGCTCGGCCGAACTAGGGGAGATTGTCGGCCTCTACAAACTGCTGGCACCCATCCTCGTCCGTATGCTCAAAAGAGACGGTGAAGCTGACCTGGCCAATGTAAAGCGCATCATGGAAGCGTAGGGCAACGGCGAACCATAGCTCACAATCCGCATGGCATCGTTCCTCTTCCGCAAGAAGTACCAACCAATCAGATGAAGTGATATACTTGTACTCATGGCTGAGGAGGCGAGAGCGTCTCAGCGGCAGGAAGGGAAGTGCATGGAACACGACGAAGGTCAGTTTCAGGGCGTCGGGGGACTGTCCCTCTATTACCAACGATGGCGACCAGAGACCACGCAGGCGCGAGCGGTGATCGTCCTGCTGCACGGCGACTTTGCTCACAGCGGCTGGTATCTGAATTTGCCCACGTACGAGGTGCCGCGCGGCTACGCCGTCTACGCCTTTGATCGACGGGGATGGGGACGCTCCCCAGGGCAACGGGGCTACATTCATTCGTGGAGCGAGCACCTCGACGATCTCGACGCGTTCCTTCAACGTGTGCGCGCCCAGGAGCCCGGTCGTCCGATCTTTTTGATGGGACACACGGGGAGCAGCTCCATTGTCCTCGAATACGCGTTGCACCACCCGCAGGACATGCACGGCGTGTTGTGTGTCTCGCCAGTCTTGGACACATCTGCGCTGGCACCGGCTATTCTGCGGCGGCTGATGCACGTCCTTTCTCGCCTCTGGCCACATCTCACCCTCGATGTGAAGCGACAATTTGATGCGGGTGCGGTTTCGGTGTCGCATGATCCGGCGTATGTCAAGCTCATCCGCGAAGACCCCCTGCGCACCACCAAGGTGACGCCGCGTTGGCTGGCTGAGGGGGAGAACGCGATGCAGCGCGTCAATGCCCAAGCCGCGCACTTTCCGGTCCCGCTGTTGCTGTTGGTTGGCGGAGCGGACCGCAATTCCTCCCCAGAAGCAAGCAAGGCCTTTTTTCAGCAGGTGACGTTGTCTGACAAGGAGCTGCACGAGTATGCGGGGGCCTACACCAATCTCCTCAGCGATACCGTCTCCGAAGCGGTGCTCAGCGACATCGACAGGTGGCTCGATGGACATGTGTAGGAAGGCTGCCTTCGCCAAATACACGCCTTGCGATCATGCTACGCATGGCACAAAGCTTTGGCGTTTCGCATCATACTACCTGATCGGCCCAAATGCACAAAGTGTTGTCTCTGCATCGCAGAAAAAACGAAGCCAAAGCGGGAGAAGAAAGTGGCCTACTTTTTTCAGTGGTGGCTCACAAGGGATAGTCATTGATTTCATTGCCAAAAACAGCCGTCAAATGAAGCTTTTTTACAGACAATAGCACACATAGAGAGCCTAAGCGATATTTGCTCTCTTTGCAGCGCAAATGGCCGTTTTAGGAACAAATCCTTGCCATATCCCTCTTGGGTATGTCACTGCCCTCGCTTGGACGGGCGGTGACGCTTGGGAACCTCACCTGGTGGTGGCTGACTGGTGAGACCCTCTGGCTGATGTGTGGGGGTCTGGCGCTCGGTCTTGGCGTGGGCTGGCTGGCGACGCATCTGTTGAAGGGCGTGCATGATCACCTCGCCGCCATTACTGTTACCATCAGTGTGGCCTATGGTGTCTACCTGCTGGGGGTGGCTTTGCACACGTCTGGACTGCTGGCGGTGATCGGAGCGGGATTACTGATGGGAAGCGTTGGACGACAGACCGGAATGTCAGAGCCGACACGAGCGGCGGCTCATGCTGTCTGGGAGTTCATTGGCTACCTGGCAAACTCGCTCCTCTTTTTACTGCTGGGCATCCAGATTGGCGCGGCCCGTTTTGTGCAGGCACTCCCAGGGATTGTCTGGGCACTGGCTGGCGTTCTGCTCGGTCGCGTGGTGATGGTGTATCTGCTGCTTCCCGCGCATGATGCGCTAGCTCGCTTCCTGGCGCGCCATCCCCATACGCCACGGCATGCGGTTGCTCCTCCTCGTCCTCTGCTCACCATCTGGCGTCCATTGATCGCTCTGGCGGGCCTGCGGGGAGCCATCTCCCTGGCATTGGTACTCAGTCTGCCATCCACGTTTGCATCCCGTGATCTGCTGGCGGGCATCGTCTATGGCGTGATCCTGGTGACGTTGCTCGGACAAGGTCTTGGTCTTCGCTTCATGCTTCCTCATTGGCCGAAGGAAGAACCGTCAGAAGGATCATCCTCAGCAGGTCAGTAGGACTTCTTCTTTGTGAGGTGAGCAAGAGGGATCTTCCAGGCGATACTGCGCACCTCTGTCACGCATCAGAAGAGTCGATGCCAGGCGAGACCGTTTGATCGTTTTCCTCATGTCGCTGGTGTTCGTGCTCCTGCTCGTACCAGAAGCGCGGCTGCTTCACGCTGGGTTGATCGAATGGAGCGTCATCGGCTTCCCGGCGGTCACGATCAATGTGCTCTTGCCGGTGACACACTGGGAGCGAGACAGGTGAGAAGGCGAAGAGCTGTAGTGCCTCTTTCTACGGAGATCGAAGCGTGCTCTCCAGTCGTGTCTTCTTCACCAGAAATGGTGATCCGAACCGCTGTTCCTTGCCAATCTCGTTGGTTTTCTGCAAAGGGGGAGTGCCGCCCTGTGTCTCCCATCCTCGCCCCTCACCATGGTTGATGAAGCTCGGTTAATCATTCCAACACCGCACTTCGCCATTGACCACCCGACACACCAGGAGGCCCTGCTGTGCTAAGCGTTCCAGGGCACAGGCGGCGGCAGCAACCTCACTGCGCTGGGCAGCCTCAAAAGAGGGCGTAAAACGCCGGACCACGTCGCCTGGCGTCAGAACCACGAGGGGCGCTGCCTGCTGCTGCAAGCAGCGCAGCATGGCCCGCTCATACCAGGTCACCAGGTCGCCCGAGCCGGAGGGGTGAGGAGGGCTGGCCAGCAGGACGCGACAGGGAGCCAGGCGCAAGACGCGGCGCGTCATACTGCCAAAGACCACCCGCCGGAGGGTCCGGAAGCGGGAGGGAGGGCGGCTCCCCAGCACCAGGAGGTCCACGTCCCGTTCACGCGCGACCCGCACCAGTTCGTCGGCAGGCGCCCCAGCTCGCACAAGCACCTCAATGGCGTTGTCGGGGACCCCCAGGTGCTCAAGGAGCGCGCGAGCCCGAGACAAGGCTCGCCTGGCTTCACAGCGCTGGCTGTTCGTCGGGGGGAAAAGGGAGAGCGACCCAGGCGGTCTTCCCCATCTGGGGGAAGGATCAGAGGGAACCGGGATCACGTGGAGCAGAAGCAGACGGCGTTCCGGCGAGGGCTGCTCCAGGAACTGGCAACAGGCAGCCTCGATGGCGTAGCGTGTGGGAAGGGAGAGGCTCGCATCCACTCCCACCAGCATAGCTTTACTCATGGCTGTGTCCGTTCCTTCCTGGTTGACGGCGCAAGAGGGTCCTCTTCCTCTGGGCAAGGTTTGCACCCGGAGCAGGGGAGGATGCGCTCATCTCACCAATCCCAGGGCGTGAGCGCGTGTTCCATCCATCCCCTCCCTGCTCAGCAGAGAATGAGTGTGCTCTCACCTGCTCAAGACAGCTCTGGGGTTTTCCCCGCAACGTCCTTCCAGAGAAGCGCGCGGAGTTTCCCGCAACAAAAAGGATGCCGTTTGCCGACCAGGCTTCCCGGCACCCCGCAGTGGCGTGATAGACATCTCCTTCGTACAGCTATTGTAGCATAGGACAGGTGAGCAGACAAGCATTTGCGGCTTCGGCAATGGCCCGCCGGGTACGCAGCCGACTGTCTATCGCAATCGTCGTACCCCGAGAGATCCTGCCACGAGCCTCTTCGACGCCTCGCCCCCTTTTTCGCTCTTGTGTCCGACGTAGGTCCTGGAGGCGCGTCCAGTTGCGCACGACTCTGACAGGGTAGTTCGCTAACAACACCGCCTCGGTCTCTTCTTTGACTCCACAGATCGCGATGAATCGCGGCCCTGCTATTGCGATCCGCTAGCCTCGAGAGATGCGTCCAGGATGGTTTGTGGTGCATGATGGCAGCCATGGAAGACGGTTCCTTTGCTGCTTGATACTCACCCTTCGTATCGGTTGCAACACAATCCTGAGCAGGCTCATGACCGCATGACCAGCGGCAGCTTACCCAGAGACCTGCGAGGTCAGCAAAAACGCACGCATTTTCTCTTCAATGACCTCGTTGTACGAGCTAAACCACATCAGGTGGCTCTCGGCAGGGATGACGAAAAGGTCTGCATTCGGAATATGGTCTGCTGCATAGGTGGCGTGAGAGGTATCCTTTGATCCATCATATTTGCTCTCAATAATCAAGGTGGGAGCCGTAATACGACGGAGATCACCGCAGACATGGCCCATATCATGCAAAAAGCCGGAGCCTGATCGAGAAGGGAGTAACAAGGCCAGTGCGGCTCGTCGCTGTTCTTGGCTCATCGTGTCAACGACGACGTTCGGGTCGAGGGTCGTGAGACTCCTCATCATCCCCTTGAGTGCAGAGAGCGGTGCCCGCTTTCCCAGCCACCGAAATGCTGTCCAGGTCCATCGTTCCACCAACGGGTTGAACAGGAGATAGGCCATTATCCGAGTCGGGAAAGAAGGCCATTTCCCGCCCGTGACGGCGTTTTGTAAGATGAGCTTGCTCACGCGCGAAGGCGCACGACCTGCCAGTTGGAGGGCAGTTCGACCACCGGCAGAAATACCCAAGACGATCACCTGCTCGAGCTGGAACTGATCCAAGAGGGGAATGAGCGTGTCAGCAAAGGCTTCAGCCGTTCTGCCGGTGGAGGAGGGGGTGTTTCCATATCCTGGCCGTGAAGGGATGATGAGTTGGTAGCCTTGCTCTACAAAGAAGCGTTGATGTCCGAGAGGAGAGGTGCAGTTGGTATGCCCGCCATTGAGCACGAGCACCGCTGGGCCTTGACCCACGACTCGGTATTCAATCGGTCCCCTCTCCGTCTGAGCAATGGTATTCATCTGCTTTCCTCTTTCGATTGCAGCGATGCGCTTGGAGGCGTCACGCCCTCAAAGATCATCGTTGCCTCTCTGGCTTATGAAGAAGTCTCTTTGTCTCCTTCGGGTTGTTGCTTACGACATTGTACATCGACACAAAGAAGGGAGGCTACCAAAACCCACGACGTAGAGAACCAGAGAGAAACAGGTCGAAATAGGAAGCCCACTTCCCAGTGTTCTGCTGGAGTGCAGGGAACCCCTGCTGGGGAGCTCTCGGTCAGGTGACGGGAGACAGTCCGAGCAGCGCTTCGTAGATGGAGGCCAGTTGCGCTCCCAAGATGGGCCAACCGTAGCGCGCACGCACGGCGGCATATGCGGCCGAGCCACGTCGGCGGCGCTCGTGGGCGTCGTTGACCGCCATCACCAGTGCCGCCGCCAGCGCCTCCTCGTCGTCAGGTGGCACGAGCCACCCCGTCTGTCCGTCTTCGACGATCTCGCTGGGTCCATGAGCGGCGACGGCG
>WNFC01004790.1_pt1 | contig 14771 bp, 14 predicted proteins | sample 5400541 | NCBI WGS metagenome assembly WNFC01 (sample SAMN13153342, study PRJNA577476) | soil metagenome | isolation source: 120 cm saprolite under Douglas fir tree site 2 hole 2 replicate 1 | place: USA:California | collected 2015-04-18
TCGAGCCCGGAGAACACCAGCATGCGGTCCTTGAAATCCGCGAGCGGTTGGAGAGTCCGCGGCAATTCCGTAAGTGCGCCGCCCGCGCCTTTGGGCGCAAACTCGTTGCCCAAATTCATGATCCCGTTCGGGACTTGGACGAACCCCATGCGGATCGGCCGCGCCTTGTCCACCGCAAAGGCGGGTGTCATGGCGTCCAGCAGCGGCAGGGCAAAGGCTGCACTTGTGCCGCGCAGGAACGTACGCCGGTCTACGGATTTCCCAGTAATAACCATTGCTTATGCTCCTCTCGTTTGAATCATCTGGAACGGTTTGCTCTTAACGATGCTGAGAATGATGGCTGACCATCGATAGTTCTTGGCGGCAGCTTCGCGCGCAATCTTGCGAACGACAGGCTGGTCGTACTCTTCGGTGCCGCGGCCGAGGGCATAGGTCAGGAGCCGCTCGGTAAAGTTCTCCACGAACACGTCGCGCTTCTTGTTCACCAAGATATCGCGCAAACCCACCGGCCCCTCGAACGGGGTACCATCGGGCAGAACACCGGAGGGATCGATCACTTCTTCCCCTTCGGTCACGCGCCACTTGCCAAGACCGTCAAAGTTGTCCAGCGCAAAGCCGATCGGATCCATGATCCGGTGGCAAACGGCACACTGGGGACTGACCCTGTGCTCTTCCATGCGCTGGCGCATGGTCAACACTTTTTGGTTCTCGTCGATCTTCAATGCCGGAACATTGGGCGGCGGCGGCGGCGGCGGCGTGCCAAGGAGTTGCTCCAGCACCCACTTGCCGCGTATGGTCGGCGCTGTCCGGTTGGGATAGGCGGTCACCGCCATGATACTGGCCTGTCCGAGCAGCCCATACCGCTTAGAATCGGTCACCGCGACACGGCGAAACTCGTTGCCGTAAATGCCCTCGATCCCATAGTGCTCGGCCAAGCGCTGATTGAGGAAGGTGTAATCCGTCGTCAACAGATCGACGACGCTACGATCGTCGTGCAGCGTGCTCTCGACCAGGAGCGTCGTTTCCTGCTCAAGCGCCCGGCGCAAATTGTCGTCGAAGTACGTAAAGGCCGTTATGTCCGGCTGCATCTTTGGAATGTTGCGCAGGAACAGCCACTGGCCGACGAAGTTCTGCACCAGGGCGCGCGAACGCGGATCAGCCAGCATGCGCCGGACCTGACGCTCCAACATCGACGGGTCGCTGAGTTGTCCACGCTCGGCAACGGCGAGCAACTCGTCGTCAGGAATGCTGCTCCATAGGAAGAAGGACAGGCGCGACGCCAGTTCGATGTCGCCGAGCCGGTGTACGCTCCCGCGAGCCGCATCAGCGGCTTCGAGTTCGGCGCGGAAAATGAACTCGGGCGACACCAGGATCTTCTGCAACGCCAGTCTCACGCCCGACTCGAATCCGCCGGTCCCAGTGCCTTGCTTGTAGAGACCCATGAGTTGCGGCAGATCGTCGGCGGTGATCGGCCGCCGATAGGCGCGGTGCGCGACGTTGGTGAGAAGCTTTTCCGCGCAAGCCTGTTCTTCGGCCGACGCTGATGGCTGGCAGATGAAAATCTTGTCGCGGCTCGGCGTTGCGCCCGGCCCTTGCACATTAAAGGGGCCGCCGATCGAAATGCTGCCCACGCCTTCGAAATGGGCCTGTACCGCGTCAGCACGTACCTTGAACTGGATGCCCTCCGGCAGCACAGAATCTTTCTCGAAAGTCGCAACAATTGTGTGCGTGCCTGCCTTCACCGGCAAGTGGACCTTGAGACCGGCCTCAGGGTCATTCTTCCCCGTCGCCGTGTTTATGTTCGCCCGCCGACCAGATGCCGCGATGGTGAACAACTGAAGCCTTTCATCGTCGAGCCTGAGATCGAGCTTGCGCTCCCGCCCCGTACCCATAATCTCATCGGCCCGGCCGCGTTGCAGGCCCACCGAAATCTCGTATTCGCCGTCCACCGGGAAGTAGTGGTTGACCAAGGTGCCGCCGCGCGAGCCGACCGGCATGGCGTCGCCCATCCGATCATCCTGCTTGAGCGCGTGAGGAACGTCATAGGTCTGATAAGCCGGAGGCATCGTAGTATCGCCCACGGCCGCCCGGCTGATCTTGCCGGCCGCCAGAAGGTATTTTTCGAGCAACGCCGGCGATACCGTCAGCACGTCGCCGATGTTGTCGAAGCCATAGCCGGCGTCGTCGCTCGGCAACAGCTCCGAAACGTCCACCTCAAGCGCCAGCAAATCGCGAATCGCATTGGCGTATTCCGCCCGGTTGAGGCGATGGAGCGTGGGGCGTCCGGGATTTGGCTTGGCGTCAATCAGGCGATCGCGTTCACCTTCGATTGCATTCACGAGAGCCTGGTAAGTTGCCTCATCGGGCCGTGGCGCGCCGGGAGGCGGCATCTCGCGGCCGCGCAGCTTGCGCAACACCTTTTCCCAAAGGGCGCCGTTGCTGTCGAGACTGGCGAGATCCAAGGTCTCAAGGTTCACCCCTGCGCGGGCCTTGGGACCAAAGTGACAAGTGTCACAATATAGCTTCCAGGTTTGCCAAGCCGAATGTTGGTCAAACGTTCCGGGTCGGTCGGTTGCTGCCGGCGAAGAATTATCTGCCGGCACTACTGCTGCGCGCATCAGAACCGCGCCTGCAACTGCCACGCCCAGGGCGGCCAGCGCTCGGGTTCGAGCCATCACTTCCTCCCACGTGCAAAACGTCGCATTGTCAAGAGATGTACAATGCTATACAAAACTCCGCAAGTAAAGGTTGCAAATTTTGTTTCCATTTTAATCAAATTATGCAATTTTTGTTGCAAGCAGGCGAAAGATGCGCTCCAGGGTATGTCAATGAGCCCGGCCTCGGATTCCCGAACGCGCGCGGTGACCTGCCACCACATCGAAGCGAAACCTGCTGCCACAGGAGCAAAGGCGTACCTCAGCGGCGAAGACGCGTGCCGATATTTAAACTTGCAGGCCAGCCATGCGTGCGTGAACCCCGCGACTCCCCGCGACGAGGCATCTTACGCCGATGCCCTCTACGCGGATGCCCTCGATCGATAATGTTGGCCCCTCCGTCGTTGCTGTGGGAGCCGCGTTCGAAATCGCGTCGCTGAATGCCCGCAACGCTCCTGCGCGCCGCGGTGGATCATGATCTCTGTTCCGTCGGCACCGGCACGCCGGCGATCTTCACTTTGAAAGAGCCCAGGCTCGTGCGGGTGCAAAAGTACACGGTCTTCCAATCGTCGCCGCCAAACGCGACATTGGCCGTGTTGCCAAAGCCATGGACGACGCGGCCGAGTTTCTTGCCGGTTTGATCGAGGATATAGAGGCCGCCAGCGCCGCCACAAAAAACGTTCCCGGCAGAATCGACCTTCATGCCGTCAGGCACTCCGGGGTCGGGTCCGCTCAAGTCGGCGAAAACGCGGTCGGTCTGGCGGGCAAGAGTTCCGTTCGGCTGGAGATCGAAGGCGCGGATATGCCGGCGCTGCGAGTCGTTGACGTAGAGAACCCTCTCATCGGGCGAGAACGCAAGCCCGTTGGGAGTCAAGAAGTTATCCACCAGGAGCGTGAGCGTTCCGCGGTCGGGCGAGATGCGAAACACGCCCGCAAAGGTCAAGTCGGATTGCCCGTGCGGCTGCTGCGCTCGGGGGCCGGCCCAAGGATCGGTGAAATAGATCGCGCCATCGGATTTCACCACGACGTCGTTGGGAAAGTTGAGAGGGCGGCCTTGAAAGCTCGACGCCAGTGCGGTGATGCTGCCGTCATGCTCCTCTCTTACGACGCGCCGCGTCGCCGCTTCGCAGGCCACGAGCCGGCCTTGCATGTCGCGCGTGATCCCGTTGGCGGCATTCGTATTTTCCTTGAACACCGATATCCCCTGCGCGGGCGCATATTTCCACCGCTTGAGGTCGGTGCCGCGAAATAGCAGATAGCCGCCTTCCTTCCACCACAGCGGTCCTTCGACGTTGGCGGTGCCGCCTAGATTGGTGGCAAGATCAACGATCGGCTCCGAAGCAGAGACGATCTGGTCGAGCGCCGGATCGAGCCGTTCGATCCGCTTGGCGGCTTGTGCCCCGGCACTGCGATAACCATCGCCTACGGCAAGGCTTCCCGCTGCCGCCGACATCGCCAGCATCTGCCGCCGCGAAAAGGCGCGTTGCGTACCCATGAATTCCTCCCTCGCATGAGCCGTCGCCGGCGGCACTATACTGCACGAAACAGGCGGTCGTCGCCCCTCTCTACCGTCCCGGTAGGCAGGGAGGCAGGAGGGAGCGTCCCGGAGCAACCAGGCGCCTGCGCTTAGGACACTTGGCACATTAAATGAATCGCTTCCCGAGGACACGATCCCGCCGTTGGCTGGTTCAATCGATGAAATCGATGCACTTAATTTGCCGCCTGTCCTTAATTGGGCAGGGACAAGGGCAAGCCGCGCGTCATGCCGGCGACAGCCCATCAAAAAGCCGGGCTACGAGGCAGAGGAAACGCGTGGCGTCGCATTCTGCAGCTTAAGGATGCGCTCCACGAGATTGCCCCCGGGCGAGACTGCGTCGCCACCATTCGCGCGTTCGAAACCGGCCTGACGGAGGCCCGCGGTGTCCTTGAGGATCGCGGCAATCGGCGATCCGGCTTCCTTCATCGACATATGGGCAACCTGAGCCGCAATATCGGCAATGCGCTCCCGGAGGAGGTCGTTTTCGGTACGTTCGGTCCGCCGCGTGTCGTCGGCCTCGCGTTTCTCCTCCAGCGCTTTGGTCATGGTCGAGACCGCGACCCGTTCGTCGAACAGGCGCCGCGCCGCGTCCTCGGCATCCCGCTCCAATTCGTTGATCCGCGACCTGAACTGTTCGGTCTGGGTCCTAAGCAATGCGATCTCGACCTTTTGGGTCTCGCTCGTGAGCGTCAGCTCATTGATGTCCAGTGCAGCTTTGGCAAGCACGGCTTCCCGGGCGGCGAGCGCCTGCGCGGTCGCTTCGGCTGCCGCTGACTGCACAGCATATCCTTGCTCCGCCTCCCGATTCTCGATGCTGAGGCCTTTAAGCTTGGCGCCAAGCTCGTCGGCGAGCCCGTCTTTCTCAGCGAGCTGGGCTTTGAGCCTGGCGATCGCCTCTGACTTGCGCGCGATCTCGCCGCGCTGGTTTGTGACCTTTGCCTCGAGTTGCTCTACGGTCATCTCCAACCGGCGAGCCGACATGGCGAACTTGGCGCGCAACTTGTCCCTGTCGGCTTGGATTTCGGTCAATGACACCGGCATGGAATCTTGCAGGCGGCGTTGGGTCAGGCGGACTGCGCGACGGTGAACGGAGGAAATCAGTGCGAGCGCCAAAAGACCTGCGACGAGAAATCCGCCTGCAAAAAACATGATCGATTCGATCATGAACCAAGCTCCTGCAAGATTGAAGCAGCAGCGGAGGCTTTTCCGCGAGTTCGCGCTTGTGCAACGGCCCGCTCGCCCCAACCCTCCCCCCGACAATCCATCCAGGTGCGAAGAAGATGGGCCCTCGGATCAGGACCGCGGGTGACATGAGGGGGGCAGATCGACTTCATCGAGACACGCTCTAACCTCATCAACAAACGCTCTATCTAAAACGGATTCCACGTTGAGACAGGGGTGAATTTCAAATAGCCGACATTGGCGCCGAGCCGGAATCCGACGCCGGACCGGATTGGCACCAGCACAACGTCGTTGGCGGTCAAGGCTGTCATTCCGAAGCCGCCTACAAAATAGGCCGAACCATCGATACCGGCAAATCGCTGGTAGATTGCCTCGGTCGCCGGCAGGTTGTAGACCAGCATCATTGTTCGGGCGCCTTCGCCGCCAATGTCCCATCCGATCGTCGGCCCCTGCCAGTACACCTTCAAATCGCCGGCATTCTTCGTATAGAGCATGCCTTCGCCGAAACGTAGTCCGCCGAAAAAGGCGCCACCCGCCTCCTCGCCCAGTACATAGCCGTTCGGCTGGCCCCATTGGCTGACCGCTGTTTCGATCACGGTGGCAAGCCCACGCGACACCGTACCGAAAAACCGATGCCCCGCGCCAACCAGCTCGCCCGGCGTAAAATTTTGCTGCGGTGGAGGCCGGTATTGCTGCGGTGGAGGCGCGTAAGGGCCTGGGGGCGGCAGCGGGTATGCGCCTGGGGGAGGGTAAGGGCCCGGCGCCGGCTGGGCGACCGCGGCTCCTGGCACCGTCGGCCCGTTCCCCAACGCCAACCCGATCAACATCATCAAAGCGATTGTCCGCGGTGTAGCGCGCATCGCAGGCTCCTTAAAAGCTTGTTCGGCGGAAGGCTGCCGCCCCCCGCACATCTTAGACAGGATTGATTAACAACGCGCTGCCGCAGCCCCGACCCCGTCCGGAGAAACGGGACACCGAGTGGCTTCATCTTTCCGATCTTTCAGCGGAACTATGGCCTCAGCACGGCAACATGAAAAACCGTTCATCCTGGAAGTAAATCCCCAGGCTGGCGGTGTGGCGATGATTTGGCGTGCGTCATTTGCGCACGGCGGCGGCTGCGTCGAGCACGCCGGTGCGGTTACCCCACGCAATGAAGGCCGGAACGCGAAAATCGCTCGCGGTCGCACCATAGCGCAGGGCGCCTCCGTCCGGAAGCGTCACCGTTCCGCCGGCCGCCACCACGAGCGCATGGCCGGCGGCCACGTCCCACTCGCAGGTGGGGCTAAGTCGCGGGTAAATGTCGGCAGCGCCTTCCGCGATCCGGCAGAATTTAAGTGCCGAGCCGCAGGCCATCCGATTCCCGATATGGAGCCGGTCCAGCAGCGCGATAGTCGCGGAGTCAAGATGAGATCGGCTCACCGCCGCAACGACTCCGCCGCGCAGCGGAGTTCTCACTCTGATCGGCTCAGCCACGGCCACGTCCGGGCCGGCGTCGCCACCCGACATCGCCAGCCGTTCGGCGCCGTGGCGAACGCGACCTCGATAAATAAGCCCCTCGGCCGGCACCGCCACAATGCCGGCCACGGGCTCGCGGTCCCGTATGATCGCGAGGTTGACGGTGTACTCGCTCGAGCCGGCCACAAATTCCTTGGTGCCGTCCAGCGGATCAATGAGGGCGAAAACGTCGCCCAATCGTGACGGCTGGATCGCCAGTTCCTCTGATACCACGGCGACGCCTGGCATCAGCGTCGCCATGGCTTTCATCAATATGTCCTGCGAGCGTTCGTCCGCATCGGTGACCGGCGTTCGGTCGGCCTTGATGCGAACGGTGCGGGCCGACGCAAGTGTCGCGGCCGCCGCGGCCGCGACCGCCGCGGAGAGCTTCGCTAACAGAACCTCATCCACGATCGCCTGGTCGCCCAGCGGTCGACCCATGCTGACCTCACTTCCCCCTCCCTACCCTCCCCCGCACGCGGGGGAGGGTAGGGAGGGGGTGCTACGCCATCTTGGCGGCGCCCTTGGCGCAGTGTATCAGACGCCGCCGCTGCGGGGCAGCAATGCGCTGAGTCGGTCCAAGATGTCACCCGTCTGAGGAGCAAAACGCATGTCGGTTCCCGTTACGCTCGAAGCCCTCGATCTTGCGGCGCTGTTATGTTCGCGGGTTTGCCATGACCTGATCAGCCCGTCGGGCGCGATCGTGAACGGACTGGAGGTGCTCGAGGAATCAACGGACGAGGAGACCAAGAGCTTTGCCCTCGACCTCATCAAGAAGAGCGCCAGGACGGCGTCGGCACGGCTGCAATTTTGTCGAATCGCGTTCGGCGCGGCTGGTTCTGCCACCGCCCAGATCGATCTTGGCGATGCTGAAAACGTGGCTCGCGGCTTCATCGAGGACGACAAGATCAAGCTGTCCTGGAATTTATCGAGCGCGCTCTTGCCGAAAAACCGCGTCAAGCTTCTGCTGAACATGATTCTCGTCGCCGCCCATTCGATTCCGCGGGGCGGAATCGTGGCGGTGGAAGGCGACGGGCCGCCCGAGGCGATGACCTTCAAGATTTCGGCACGCGGGCTCAACGCCCGCATCCCGCACGCCGTGCCGGCACTGCTGGCCGGTTTTCCGGACCGGGGAGTGGTCGACGCCCACGCCATTCAGCCTTTTTATACAGGCCTTCTCGGCCGTGCCGGCGGACTTGCGGTGTCGATCGAGGCGGATGGCGACGCGATCGTTGTGGCCGCTCGGGCCATGACCGCGCCCGCTTCCGCGGTACCCGCTGCTGCGGACGCGGCTGCATCGCAGAGTGCATAGTGTTTTCCGCGATGAATGGTTCATCTTCGATAGAGCGAGTGGCATAGTCGAATAGCTCAACGCGAAGTGCGGCAATGTTTGAACGAGCCTACCGACAGCGTCTTGAGGCCGATGTCGCGCGCTGGCAAGCCGAAGGCGTCATCACGCCGGCGACCGGCGAGGCCATCCGCAATTCGCTCCCGCCATTGGGGGCCGGAATCAATATTCCGGTCGTGGTCGGAATTGTGGGCGGCCTGCTGATTGCGGCCGCCTTTCTTGCCTTCGTGGCAGCCAACTGGACCGAGATCACCCGCCTGCTGCGGTTCGCAATCCTGCTTGCAGGAATTGCGGTAGCCTACGGTGTCGGTGCCGCGTTCGCCCATGCAGGTCGGCCAGTGCTGGCCGACCTCGCAGCCAGTGTCGGCGCCATCATCTTCGGCGCCGCGATTGCACTGGTCGGACAGATGTACCATCTCGGCGACGACTTCGCCGCCGGGTTGCTGCTGTGGGCCGCAGGGGCGCTCGCAGCGGCGGCGCTCACCGGTTCTCGCGGCGCGCTCGCTGTGGCGCTGGCGGCCGGCTCGCTGTGGAGCGGCACGCGCGTTTTCGATGCGGGCGATCCGCATCTTCTATTTGTGCCGTTCTGGGCGCTCAGCGCCATCTTGGCGCTCGCCTGGAATTCGCGGGTTGCGGCGCATCTCGTTACCCTAGCAGCGCTCGCCTGGTGGTGTACGGCGGCGTTCGGCCTGACGCGGAATCCATTCATCATCGCGGACGGCGCGGCTTTGTTGCTCGGCGGCGGCCTGTTCCTTGCGCATTCGCACTCGCCGTTAGCGTCGCTGCGGTCCTTCGGCGTCACCCTGTCCGTCTATGGAGCATTTGCGCTGGCCGCGCTGGCTGCGCTTGCCGTGTTGGCGCCGCTCACGTCCGGCGATGCGGACTCGCCGGCCTGGGCAGCCGGATGCGGGCTTGCCGGCATGGTTCTCGCGTTCTCCGTGGCGGCCATCGGACGCCGGGCTGGCCCTATCTTTGCGGGAATCTCGATAGCCCTTGTCCTTGCCATCGCCAACCGGCTGGTACGGCCGGCAATGGGCGAGCCATGGCTCGCCTATGCAATCGTACTTGTCGCCATGCTGTGCCTGGTCGTCTCCGGCATGCTCGATGGTGCGCGTGCGCGCACGGTCGCCGGCTGGCTTGGGCTTGCCGCCGCGATCGCGTCCATCACCTGGGCCGTAAAGGGTTCGCTGCTCTCGCGCTCGATCTTTCTTGGTGCGGCCGGCGCCGCCGCGATCGCGCTGGCGATGCTGCTGGGGCGCATGCTGCCGAAGGAAAGTCGGCCATGACGAATCTTGCAACTGCCTTCGACCGTGTCCCGAAGCTTGTCTTGTTCGGCGCCGCAGCTCTGATCCAGATCGCCTTGATCGGGCTGATGGTCGCCGACCGCGTTATGATTCTGCGCACTGGAGTCGACGTGGCCTTGCAGACCCGCCCGCTCGATCCGCGCGATTTCCTGCGCGGCGACTACGTGGTGCTGGGCTATGATATCTCGAGCGTGCCGGCCGGCGCGCTGGGGGCCGAGCGCACCGCCGGCCGGGGCAACCCGGTCTTCGTAAAGCTCGCCCCCAACCGCGACGGCTTCTATGAGGCGATTTCGGTGCATGCCGCACCGGTCGACGTGGCGAGCCCCGAAGTGCTGATCCGCGGCCACGTCGTCAGCCGCGGCCGCACGCTGGATGTACGCTACGGCATTGAGCGCTATTTCGTCCCGGAGGGGGAAGGCAGAAAGCTTGAAAGCACCCGCAACCAACGCAAACTCACCATCGTCGCCGCCGTTGCGCCGACGGGCCGCGCAGCGATCAAGCGCCTGCTGATCGATGGCGAGCCGGTCTACGACGAGCCATGGTTTTAGTGTCAGTTTAGGCGCTTGGGCCGGCACGGCCGTCGTCGGTTTGAGGGGCCGAATCGACCGGCTCGCGAGATGCTCGCTCGCCCCCGTTCATTCCTCCTTATATCCGTATTGCGGAACGTTGCCACTCGCGCCGTAGTATTTGTTCGAAGAAGGGCCTTCGGGGCAGTTCGGTCAAGTGCCAGAAAGGCCCATTTCATCGGCGCTCTCGCCACTTCGCGTTTCACGACGTGACGGCCGATTGGGGCCAGTGCCGGGGCGTTTGGGGCCAGCATTGGGCCCAAACGGCGGGCGCCGCGATTATGGCTTGCCAAAAAGGAGAGCACCGCCGCCCGTCACCGGATACGGCGGTGCTCCTATCCCGAGAGTCGATTCGAACCACCGACCGTTCGCTTAGTAGGCGACTGCTCTATCCGCTGAGCTACTCAGGCTCGATGTTCGTCTGGTCACATCAAATCTTGTCAAGCGTAGGGCAACCCCTGCCCATCGATCACCTCGACCTTGACCGAAGGCCCCGACCTTGGGGGGGGTAGGGATTAAGGTCGGGGCCTTGCTCTGAAACGCGAAGCAGAACTAAGCCAGAGCTACGCACGGTTAGCACCAACTTCCTTGATAGAAGGATAATGGGTGCGCTGCCTTTGACCCGGTTAGCCGCGATCACTCCGCGCAATCACCCGCGCCCCGTCCCGATACTGGATCAGGTCCTGCGGATGGAGCCGGCGCGCGGTCTCGTAGGCTGCACGGCCAACGACAAGGTTGTTGGCGCGGGCGAGGACTTCGTCGTGGGAGTTCGTGCGAACGACTTTGAAGGGGAGGTCTTCGGGAGGCATGGAGCGGGGCCTTCGGTTCGAGGCACTGAGAACGAAGAGGGAACAAGAGTCAAGAGGAGCGGTTGCCTAATTGGTCAGCCTATGGAATTCCATCTCCGGTAGTCGTTGGTTGGCCCCGTGCAGATCGAGGGAAGGGGGGGATGAAAAATGTACCATGTTCCAACTGTTTTCATTCTAGGCGCTGGTGCAAGCTGGCACTATGGCTACCCCACGGGTGAAGAACTGGTGAAGATGGTCATCGCTAGGGCTGACGCAGCTGCCCGTTACTTTTCGAGCTCAATGGAAGGGCTGGCAGGGAGACTACCACTATACATAACTGACCGCATGGACAGCGCGGGTGCTCTTAGGGAGGCATTCGAACGGGCTCGCAATGAGGCCACAGAACTCGCCTCACGACTGCGCCAAGTTAATCCGCTTGTAATTGACTACTTTCTCGGACAGAATAAAAGCCTTCAGTCAATCGGCACCTTACTAATCGCTTGGGTCATTCTCGAATGTGAACTGAATTATATCAACAAAAATGGAAATTTTAACCGGCAGAAGATAATAACCAACTCTCCAAATCCTCAAGTGCGTTACGTCGTTGATGACCTACGGCTATTCAAGGATGATTGGTATCGATTTATAATTCAAAAGCTTGCTATCGGTTACGACAGCCCGGAACAGCTACTGAAAAACAAAGTTCACTTCGTGACTTTTAACTATGATGTGTCACTTGAGCGGGCGCTCTACAAGGGCTTACGTAGTATCGAATTCCTAAATCCTCCCTGTACAGCATATGTTGATACGTTTCTTGCGCGAAATCGCATTATGCATGTTTATGGAAAGGTATTGGATAACTTTAAAAGCGATCCGACTCCGCTTAAATGGGAGCTTCCCTTGAGAACAGATATCACCCCAAGTGAAGCTTATGCAGAAGATTACAGGGCCGTTTTTGACGCAGCGTATAATGCATCAAAGTCGATTCGGGTGATTGATCCAGACAATAAAACTGCTGACGGCGATATCATCAACACTGCGAAAGAGGCAATTAGTAAAGCAAAGTGTGTATATATACTGGGCTACGGGTTCGATAAAACCAATAATGATAACATACTCGATCTCGTAAAGTCGCTGCACATAGATAATCGTAAATGGGTCTTGTTTACTAACTATAATGATAGTAACCGAATTACCAAACGAGCGTCGAGAGTGATGTTTGGTATCCCTAACCAGACTTTTGGGCACCCGATGGGTGACGTCCGGGGTGATAATCATTATTTTGAAATGAGCACTCGTGATACCTACGAGGCGTTGGAGCTTGATTTCGATGCTCCCGACGATGAACCTCCTCCAGGCTAGATCGGAGGTGTTTTAGGGTAACCCGTGCCCCTCAAGACGCTGACGATGCCCGTCGCGGCCGTTGCGCCGACGGGCCGCGCCGCGATCAAGCGTCTGGTGCTCGATGGCGAGCCGGTCTACGACGAGCCATGGTTTTAGTGTCAGTTTAGGCGCTTGGGCCGGCACGGCCGTCGTCGGTTTGAGGGGCCGAATCGAGCGGTTAGCGAGACGCTCGCTCGCCGCAGTCACTCTTCCTTGTATCCATACTGCGGAACGTTGCCGCTCGCGCCGTAGTATTTGTACGGCAGGAATTTGCCCGTCATGGTGATCTTGACGCGGTCGCCGCGCGGATCGGGCTGGCGCTCCATCTGCAGGTCGAAATCGATCGCCGACATGATGCCGTCGCCGAATTCCTCCTCGATCAGGGCCTTCCACGCCGGGCCGTTCACCATCACGAGCTCGTAGAAGCGATAGATCAGCGGGTCGGTCGGCGGCATCGGCGTGCCGCGATGCGGCACCTCGTTGAGCATCGCCTGCTCGGCGTTGCTCAGTCCGAACAGTTCGGCCGCCTTGGCGGCTTGCGGCTTGGTCAATTTCATCTGCCCGAGCAACGCACCGGTGATCAGCATCGGCGACATTCCGCCGACCTGTTCGCAGATGTGCTTCCAGGTCCAGCCTTTCTCGCGCTTGGTGTCGAGGATTTTTTCGGTGAGATCGGCACGATTCATGGCAGGACTCCTCGGACGGGATGCAGGCAGGGTGAAGTTGGCGAGACCGTCTCTTGCAATTGATCCGCTTGCGATTGATAGGCTTGCAATTGATATGCCACCGCCTGCGAGCGGCCAAGCCGACACGGTTGACCTGGGCCACGTTGAGACGACAAATTCAAAGAGGTCCTCGACGGAACGCGACCAGCGAGGAGACATGCGGCGTATCGCAGCGATATTTCTGGCCATCGTTCTGCTGGTGTTTTTGCCAGTGATTATTCCGGTGGTCGCGCTTCTTGACCGCGCTTATCGCAAGCAGCTGAGGGCCGCCGCCTGCGCGTTTGCGTGCCTTTCGTGCGGCGGCATTCTGGGACTTGAATCGATCCGCCTTGCCGATGCGCAATGGGATGAGCATTTGCGCGAGCTGCGAGAGAAGTACCCCTCAACACGTTTCCGCCTGGTGCGACACGTCCGTGCAATCTGCCCTGCGTGCGGTGTTCGTTACGCTTTCTCGGAGCGCGAAAGAACTTTCGTGCAAATACGTATTGATCGGGGCCTCTCGGCCGCGGACGACGTCCCTAGAACCCTCCCCTGAAGGGGGAGGGTCGGACTGCCGAAGGCAGTCCGGGGTGGGGTGGCGGCGGTGCCACGAGACAGCCCGGGAGGATTTTGCGGCACGGCCGTCACCCCCACCCGGCCCGCTTGCGCGGGCCGACCTCCCCCCAGCCGAACCTCGCTATAGCGAGGGTTCGGCCACTTAACAAAATGACCGAAGTCGGCAACAGCCGACTTCGGTTGGGGGAGGTGATGTCGCGATGCTATCCCGTACGCAAATAAGGCCTCGCATCCGGCGTCAGCGTTTGCGCGCCTGATGCCAGCCTACGACCGCATCAGGGACAGAATCGGTCGAGGCAAAATACGGCTTGATGTCGATGAGCGGCGTGCCGTCGAGACAATCGAGGCCCACGACAGAGAGCCGGTTATCGGAAATCCGCAGCAGCGTCACCACGCTCGTTGCAATCGGGTTCGGACGCGCCGGCGAACGGAGCGCAAACGTGCCGCGCGGCTCGCCGTAATGACGCGGCACTTGCAGCACCAGGTCGCGCCGGGACTTGTCCATCCAGTAGAGCACGAGCAGATGGGAGCAGCTCTCGACCCCCTTGAGCGCCGCCGCATAGCGCGGATCGACTTCGATGGTGCAGACCGCGTCGGATTCACGTGCGTTCTTGGGGCATTCCTCCCGACGGGTCCAAGGCGTGCGAATCCGCCCAATGAAATACACGCCGGCGTCGATCTTCTCAGGCAACGGGACGGCGACCTCGCCCGCCCGGATGCCGAACTCTTCGTCCGCCATGTGGTTCTCCGTTCGGGTGGGCCCGCGGTGGCGAGCGGGCACCATCCCACAATGCGTCGTTGGAATTAGTTGCATAAAGATATCTTTATGTCTATCTATTGTTGGATTGGGCTGCTATCCTGGCCCAACCGATTGGGAAGGGTCCCACTATGAATGCGCAGATCGCCTTCGACGATCTGAACGCCACCCTCAAGGCAACAGGGGAGGAAACCCGTCTTCGCATTCTCTGCCTCCTCGCCGAGGCCGAACTCACTGTTTCGGAACTCACGGAAATCCTGCGCCAATCGCAGCCACGGATATCGCGCCATCTCAAGTTGCTGGCGGAGGCGCAGTTGGTGGAGCGGTTCCGCGAGGGCTCCTGGGCTTTTTTCCGCCGCGCCGAGTACGGCCCGGCGGCCGCCGTCGCCGCGCATCTCGTCGGCGCCCTCGATCCAGCTGACCCCATCGTTGCGCGCGACCGCGAACGGCTCGCCGGTGTCCGGGCGGCGCGGGTCAA
>WNFC01004791.1_pt1 | contig 14771 bp, 14 predicted proteins | sample 5400541 | NCBI WGS metagenome assembly WNFC01 (sample SAMN13153342, study PRJNA577476) | soil metagenome | isolation source: 120 cm saprolite under Douglas fir tree site 2 hole 2 replicate 1 | place: USA:California | collected 2015-04-18
ACTGCCGCTATTGCCACACCTCGGTCGAGACCTCAAACTTCGCCGGCATTCCTCCGACCGCCACCTGCATGAGTTGCCACGCCCAGATCTGGACAAACGCCGACATGCTCGAGCCGGTGCGCGCCAGCTTTTCCTCGGGACGGCCGCTGGTGTGGTCGCGCGTCCATCGCCTTCCCGACTTCGTGCACTTCAATCACAGCATTCATGTGGCAAAGGGAGTCGGATGCGCCACCTGTCACGGCCGGATCGACAAGATGGCGCTGACCTATCAGGCTTCGCCGCTGACGATGCAGTGGTGTCTGGAATGCCATCGCAATCCAGAGCGCTTCGTGCGGCCCCGCGATCAGGTCTTCAACATGGACTATGTGGCTTTGAACCAACCCGAGGTGGGACCGAAACTGGTTCATGAGTACAACATTCAGAAGCTGACGCATTGTTCGACGTGTCATTACTGAGATGAACGAGATCGATTTCAGAGAATTTCGCAAGCGCATCGGCGATCTTCGCGGCCGCGAATACTGGCGCAGCCTCGAGGAGCTTTCGCGCAGCGACGACTTCGACGAATTCTTCGCGCAGGAGTTTCCGCAGCAGGCGGTGGCGCTCGATCACGGTCTGCATCGCCGCGATTTCGTGAAATTGATGGGCGCTTCGGTTGCGCTCGCCGGCCTGACAGCCTGCAATCGTCCAGCGGAAAAAATCATCCCTTACGTCAACCAGCCGGAAAATCTCATCCCCGGAAAGCCCATCTTTTTCGCGAGTGCAATGCCGCTCAGCGGAATCGGCAGCGGCGTGCTCGTCGAGAGTCACATGGGGCGGCCGACGAAGATCGAGGGCAACCCAGATCATCCATCGAGCCTCGGTGCGACCGACGCGTTCATGCAGGCGTCCATCCTCGGACTTTACGATCCCGATCGCTCGCAAGTCGTCCGGCACCTTGGCGAAATCTCGACGTGGAGTGAGTTCATCGGAGCTCTGCAGGTACCCCTCAAGAATTCAGGTGCTCTACGATTGTTGACGCAGACGATCAGCTCACCGACGCTCGGGGCGCAGATCCAGCAGTTGCTCGCGCAATATCCCGGCATTCGATGGCATCAATGGGAGCCGGTCAGTCGCGACAATGTCCGCGAAGGCTTGCGGGTGGCATTCGGCGCGTATATCAACGCGGTCTACCACTTCGACAAAGCGAACGTGGTCGTGGCGCTCGATTCCGACTTCATGGACAGCGGCCCGGGTCATCTGCGCTACGCGCGCGATTTCGTCTCGCGACGGCGCGTGCGGCAGGGCTCGACTTCAATCAACCGGCTGTACGCGATCGAATGCGCACCTTCGGGAACGGGCGCGCTGGCCGATCATCGATTCCCTGTGCGTCCGTCCGAAGTCGAATCGTGGGCCCGCGCGCTTCTCGGTGGAGGACAGCCGCCGTCGGCTGTCCATGCGGCAATCACCAAGGATCTCCAAGCGAACCGCGGCGCGAGCATCGTTATCGCAGGTGAAGATCAACCGCCGATCGTGCACGCGATCGCCATGGCAATCAATCAAAACCTCGGAAATATCGGATCGACGATCACCGTCACTGATCCGGTCGAAGTCGCGCCGACGAATCAACTGGAGTCGCTGCGGCAGCTCGTCACCGACATGAACAGCGGCGCGGTCAAGGCGCTGATCATTCTCGGCGGCAATCCCGTCTTCGACGCTCCGGCCGACTTCGATTTTGCGAGCGCGTTCAAGAAGGTCGCTTTTCGGACGCACCAGAGTCTGTACTACGACGAGACTTCGATGCTCGCGCATTGGCACATTCCGGAGACGCACTACCTCGAGTCATGGAGCGACGTTCGCGCGCACGACGGCACAGTGTCGATCGTGCAGCCGCTGATCGCGCCGCTCTACAACGGCCGGTCGCCTCATGAAGTCCTCGGCGCGCTCATCGGCGGGCTCGATGTCTCTCCCTACGATCAGGTGCGCGGGTATTGGGCGCCGAAGGCCGGCGCAAATTTCGAGACGAGCTGGCGACAGTGGCTCAATGATGGAGTGATCGCCGGCTCGGCTTTTTCCGCGCGAGCAGCGTCGGCGTCGACCGGGGTTCCGCCAACCAGCAACCGACAACCGGCGACCGGCATCGAGCTGACGATCAAGCCCGATCCGAACATCTATGATGGCCGCTTCGCGAACAACGGCTGGCTTCAAGAGCTTCCGAAGCCGCAGACGAAGATTGCCTGGGACAACGTGCTCCTCGTCAGTCCGAAGACTGCCCGTGACATCGGGTACAACGACGACGAGCGCGAAGCGCTGGTCAACGAGCGGCAGACCATCCTGGTCAATCTGAATTATCGCGGCCGCACGGTGCGCGCTCCGCTGTGGGTCATTCCCGGTCATGCGGACGGCTGCGCCACGCTTCACTTCGGGTATGGGCGGCTCCGAGGCGGTCACATTGCGACTGCAGCGGAGGGTTCGGTTGGAGTGAACGTTTATCCCGTCCGCCTTTCCGATGCCATGACCGGCGGAGGAGGCGCTCAGATCGCTCGATTGCGCGAGCCTCCGTATCCGATCGCGTGTACCCAGGAGCATCAGAGTCTGAATCTGCGCGACGTCGGCGGTGATCGCAAGATCATCCACGCCGGGACGTTCGACGAATACCGGCAAAACCCGCACAGCGTCATCGAGGGCGAAGAACCGAACCGCGAGACGATGTATCCGTCGTTCACCTACAACGGGCACGCGTGGGCGATGGTCATCGATCCGTCGGTGTGCACCGGCTGCAATGGCTGCGTGGTGGCGTGTGTCGCCGAGAACAACATCGCGGTCGTCGGCAAGGAGCAGGTGCAGCGCGAGCGCGAGATGCACTGGCTGCGCATCGATCGCTACTATCGCGGCTCGGTGGAAAATCCGGAAGTTTTCCATCAACCCGTTCCGTGCATGCAATGCGAGAACGCGCCGTGTGAGCCTGTCTGTCCGGTCGAAGCCACTTCGCACAGCGCCGAAGGGTTGAACGACATGACCTACAACCGCTGCGTCGGCACGCGGTACTGCTCGAACAACTGTCCATACAAAGTGCGCCGCTTCAATTTCTTTTTCTATTCCGACTACGAGACGCCGGCCCTCAAGCCGATGCGCAATCCGGACGTTACTGTTCGGACGCGCGGCGTCATGGAGAAGTGCACGTACTGCGTGCAGCGCATCAACGCCGGAAAGATCGAAGCCGAGAAACGCGGCGGCGATCAGCGGGTACGCGACGGTGAGGTGAGGACCGCCTGCCAGCAGGCCTGCCCGACCGAGGCGATTGTGTTCGGCGATATGAACGATCCGAACAGCCAGGTGGCCAAGCTGAAGAAAGAGCCGGCGCATTACGCCCTGCTGGCGGAGCTCAACACACGGCCGCGGACGACATATCTTGCGGTGATTAGAAACCCGAATCCGGAGATCAGATCATGAATGCAGAACGCAGAATGCAGAATGCAGAATTAAGAATACTTTTCGCGTTCAATTTTTCATTCTGCATTCTGCATTCTGCGTTCTGCATTCATTCTTGAACATGGCAAGTCAACCCGAGTCCCCCGCCCACGAGGTCCGCCCCACCACGCAGGAGCTGAAGATCCCTGCGCGCTTCATTCCGCAGCCGGTGCTCGAGCCGGGGCACACCTATTCGTCGATCACAGATCACATCAGCTCGATCGTGCTGCGGCGAAAGATGCCGCTGGTCTGGACGATCGGCATGATGTTCTCGACCTTGCTGGTGCTCGTGCTCCTCGGCACCATCGGCAAGCTGCTGCTGGTGGGCGTCGGCATCTGGGGCATCAATCATCCGGTCGGGTGGGGCTTCGACATCCTCAACTTCGTCTGGTGGATCGGCATCGGCCACGCCGGCACGCTGATCTCGGCGATTCTGCTTCTGCTACGCCAGGAGTGGCGCACGTCGATCAACCGATTTGCGGAGGCGATGACTTTGTTCGCGGTCGCTTCCGCCGGCTTGTATCCGGCGCTGCACACCGGTCGTCCGTGGTACGACTTCTGGCTCTTCCCGTACCCGAACACGATGACGCTGTGGCCGCAGTTCCGAAGCCCGCTGATGTGGGACGTGTTCGCGGTCTCGACGTACGCGACGGTGTCATTTCTTTTCTGGTACACCGGATTGATTCCCGATCTGGCGACGCTGCGCGATCGCTCGAACAGTTTCTTCGGACGCAAGATCTACGGAATGCTGGCGCTTGGATGGCGAAACTCCGCCAAGCATTGGTATCGCTACGAAACCGCCTATCTGTTGCTGGCGGGTCTTTCCACGCCGCTGGTTCTCTCGGTGCACACCGTGGTGAGCTTCGACTTCGCGGTGGCGCAGTTGCCAGGCTGGCACTCGACTTTTTTCCCGCCGTACTTCGTCGCCGGGGCGGTCTACGCAGGCTTCGCGATGGTGTTGACCCTGGCCATTCCGGCGCGAAAGATCTTCAAGCTCGAAGACTTCATCACCATGAAACACCTCGAGAACATGGGAAAGGTGATGCTGGCCACCGGGCTAATCGTTTTTTATGCATATTTCATGGAATACTTTTACGGTACATATTATGTAGGCGACGTCTTCGAGCGCTACACCCAGTACACCCGCATGTTCGGGCCCTATTGGAAGATGTACTGGATGCTCATCCTGTGCAACGGCGTGGCGCCGCAACTGATGTGGTTCAAGCGCTTCCGCACCAGCGCCGGCTGGCTCTTCTTCACCGCGATGTTCGTGAACGTCGGCATGTGGCTGGAGCGCTTCGTCATCATTCCGACGTCGCTGCACCGCGACTTTCTGCCGTCGTCGTGGGGCATGTATCACGGCACGCAATGGGACTGGTCGATGTTCATCGGCTCGATCGGTTTGTTCCTTTTCCTGCTGCTCCTCTTCGTCCGGTTCCTGCCGATGATCTCGATCTTCGAAATGCGAACCCTGGTGCCGCACTCTCACGGAAGCGAATTTTCCGAGGCGGATGAGGCGGCCCCGCAAGAGGCGTGATGGCGATCGGAAAAGTCATCGAAGGCACTTACGGCGTGATCGCCGAGTTCGCGGACGCGGATGCGCTGGTGCGCGCCGCCAATGCCGCGCGCGAGGCCGGCTACACCGAGATGGACGCTTTTTCTCCTTTTCCGGTTCACGGTCTGCACGAAGCCGTCGGCATGCATCACACCAAGCTCCCGATCATCGTCCTCCTCGGCGGCTTCGTCGGCGGAGTGGGTGGATTCTTCATGTGCTGGTACGCGAACGTCATCAGCTATCCGCTCAACATCGGCGGACGGCCTCTCAACAGTTGGCCGGCCTGGATTCCGATCACGTTCGAATGCACGGTGCTGGTGGCGGCGTTTGCGGCGGTATTCGGCATGCTGGCGCTCAACGGCCTGCCGATGCCGTATCACCCGGTCTTCAACGTGCCGCGATTCGATCAGGCCTCGCGTGACAAATTCTTCCTGGTCATCCAGGCGCGCGATCCGAAATTCGATCTCGACAGAGTGTGGGATTTTCTGGAGACGCTCGATCCGCGGGAGGTCACGGATGTCCCGTGGTGAAGGCAGAAGGATGAAACCTGAAGGCAGAAGGATGAAGGCTGAAGGCAGAAGGATGAAGGTCGCGCTTCTGCTTTGCCTTCTGCCTTCTGCCTTCTGCCTTCTGACTTGTCGCCAGCGCATGGCCGTGCAGCCGAAATACGATCCGCTCGAGCCGAGCGATTTCTTCGCCGACGGGATGTCGGCGCGGCCGCGCATTCCCGGCACGGTGGCGCGCGGCGAGGTCGCGATCACGGGCTACCTCGCGACCGGAAAAATTGACGGACAGGATGGCGACGGTTTTCCATTCCCGATCACCGATGCGGTGATGAATCGCGGCCAGGAGCGCTTCAACATTTTTTGTTCGGAATGCCACGGAAAACTCGGCGACGGCAACGGAATGATTCCGTCGCGCGGCTACCGCCGTCCGCCTTCGTTTCACACCGATACGCTGCGCGCGGCCAGGACCGGCCATTTCTTCGATGTCATGACGAACGGCTTCGGCGCGATGCCTTCGTACGCCTCGCAGGTGCCGGTCGGCGACCGATGGGCCATCATCGCCTACATCCGCGCGCTGCAGCTCAGTCAGCACGCCACCATCAACGACCTGCCGCCGGACCTGCGATCGAAATTGGGAGGTGCGCAGTGAGCGCCGAGCAGCGCGCGCCGTCGACCGGCATTGTTCGCTTTCAGCGGCCGGCTCTGATCATCGGAGTCATCGGACTGGCGGTCAGCTCCATCGGCTGGGTCTTTAATACTCAGGAGTTCTTTCGCGCGTATCTGTCCAGCTATCTCTTCTGGTTCTCGATCGTGGCGGGATCGCTGGCCGTGTTGATGTTGCAGTACACCACCGGCGGCGAGTGGGGCCTGATGATCCGCCGCCCGCTCGGCGCCGCCGCGCGCACGATGTTGTGGATGGCGGTCTTCTTCATCCCGATCGCCGTCGGCATGCGGTATCTCTATCCGTGGATGAATGTTGATTGGGCGCGCCACGATGCAATCGTCAGCCAGAAGCTCGGATATCTGAACTGGAAGCGTTTCGGCGTTTTCACGATCGTCTATTTCGGCGCATGGATTCTGTGGGCCTGGCGCATCCGGTTGCTGTCGCTGAAGTTTTACGAAGACCGCTCGCCCTTCACCGATCTCGCGCGGCGGCGATGGGCGGCGGCGGGATTGCCGATGATCGTGCTGACGCTGACCTTCGCGTCGATTGACTGGATGATGTCGCTCGAGCCGCGGTGGAACTCGACAATGTACGGCATCACTTTCACGGTCGGCTGCGGATTGTCGGCGTTCGCCTTCGTCACATTTTTTCTCTCGCAGCTCGCGAAAACCGACGCGATGCGCGGCATCCTCAAGCCCAGCCATCTTCGCGACCTCGGCAACCTCATGCTGGCGTTCGTGATGTTTTACGCCTACACCACGTTCTCGGAATTTCTGTTGATCTGGTACGCGAACCTCCGCGAAGAGATCCCGCACTACGTCATCCGCGAGCAGGGTGTGTGGGGCGCGATTGCGATCGCGATCGTTCTGTTTCACTTCTTCCTGCCGTTTTTCATGCTGTTGATGCGGCCGATCAAGGATCGTCCGGAAACGATCGCGGTGGTCACGGTGATCATCCTGGTGATGCGCTACGTGGCGATTTACTGGCTGATCGCGCCGTCGTGGTATGACCACTTCCATTACTCCATCTGGTGCCTGACCTCGCTGGTCGGCATCGGCGGCGTCTGGATCTGGGCGTTCATCGATCAACTGAAAGGGCAGACCATCATCCCGGTGCACGAGACCTGGGTCGAAGAGGCCATTCGCGAAGGAGCGCTGCGCGTCAATGCCTGACATCGTGAATCCCGAGACGCACCACGAGAAGAGCGACGTCAACGTCCGCGCGCTGCTGTGGTCCATGGCGATCTTCATCCTCTTCGCGGTCATCACCCATTTCATGGTGTGGGGAATGTTCAAGTACTTCGCGGAGATGGCGCGCAATCGCACGACCGCGCCGCTGACCGCGGTGGCGATACCGCCCGACGCCGCCATTCCGCAGCAGCCGCGCCTGCAGCCGTTCCCGAATCGCGATCAGCGCGGAGAGATGATGCCGCCGATCGTGACGACACCGGTTGTGGACATGAAAGACATGCGGCAGAGCGAAGATCAGGCGCTGAACAATCCCGGATGGGTCGATCGGCAGAAGGGGATCGTGCGGCTGCCGATCAGCGTCGCGAAGCAGTTGGCGGTCCAGAGAATCAAGGCCGGAGCTCAGAAGTGAAGTTCGCTCTCTGCGCGCTGCTCGTCACAAGCGCTGCCTTCGCGGACAACTCCGCCACGCCGCCGACGCTGCCCGGCGAAGTCTCCATTCGTCAGAATCTCAATGGCCAACTGCCGCTCGATCTCATGTTTCGCGACGAAAGCGGCAAGATCGTCCGGCTGCGCGACTACTTCCACGGCCGGCCGGTGCTGCTGAATTTCATGTACTACCGCTGCCCGATGCTGTGCAGCATGGTGATGGAAGGCATCAGCAGCACGCTCACGGAGCTGAAATTCGACGTCGGGAAGGACTTCGACGTCATCACCGTCAGCATCGATCCGCGCGACATGCCGAAAGAGGCGGCGGCAAAAAAGGATAAATACATCAAGCGCTACGGCAGGCTGGGCGCCTCCAACGGATGGCATTTCCTCACCGGCCATGAGACCGCCATTCGCGCGCTGACGAACGCCGCAGGCTTTCACTATGCGTACGATCCCGAGCACGATCAGTTCGCGCACGGCACTGTATTAATCGTTACTACAGGGGGCGGCCGCATCTCTCGCTATCTCTACGGATTCGAGTACAAAGCGCGCGATGTCCGTCTGGCGCTGGTGGAAGCTTCGGCAAACAAGATCGGCACGCCGGCGGACCAGCTCCTGCTGCTGTGCTACCACTATGATCCGGCCACTGGAAAATACAGCCGCAGCGCCATGAACTTCGTGCGCGCCGGCGGGATCGCCACGGTGCTCAGCCTGGCGGGATTCATCGTCGTGATGTTGCGGCGCGAGCGTCATCCTGACCCTGAGCGTCGCGAAGGGGAAGGATCTCAAGTTACGGAGCGGTCGTTTGAGACCCTTCGCTCCGCTCAGGGTGACGGGGAGGGTCGGCAACGATGATGCTGACCGATTTTCCGCTCTTTCCCGAGCAGGCCTCGACGATCGCGCGCCAGACCGACGCGCTCTTCATCATGCTCACGATCGTCTGCGGGCTGGTGTCGGTGCTGATCTTCACCGCGATCTTCGTGCTCGCGATCGTCTATCGCCGCCGCCCGGACAACGAGCTCGCCCAGGAGGAGGAAGCCCCGAAAGGTCTGGAGCTGGCCTGGATCATCATCCCGTTCATTTTTTTCATGGCCACATTCGTTTGGGGATCGTGGCTCTACTTCGAGCTGGCGCGTGTTCCCGACAACGCCCTCGACATCTACGCCACCGGCAAGCAGTGGATGTGGAAGTTTCAGCATCCGAGCGGACAGCGCGAGATCGACGCGCTGCATGTGCCGGTCGGCCGTCCCATCCGCGTCACGCTGGCCTCGGAAGATGTCATTCACAGCCTCTTCTTCCCGGCCTTCCGCACGAAGGTCGATGTGCTGCCCAATCGCTATCGCACGCTGTGGTTTCAGGCCACCAAGACTGGACGCTTCCACATCTTCTGCGCCGAATATTGCGGCACCCTGCATTCGGGGATGATTGGGTGGGTGGAGGTGATGGAGCCGACCGATTATCAGAAGTGGCTCGCCGGTGGCACCGAGGGATCGCTGGCGTCGCAGGGAGAAAAGTTGTTCCAGAAATATGCGTGCAACACGTGCCACACCAACGATTCCACCGGACGCGGTCCGGCGCTGCTCGGACTTTACGGCTCGACTGTCAGGCTCTCGAACGATGCCACAGTGGTTGCGGACGACAACTACATCCGCGAATCGATCCTCAATCCGCAGGCAAAAATCGTCCAGGGCTTCGGCCCGATCATGCCGACGTTTCAGGGACAAGTGAATGAGGAGGATCTGTTGAAGCTCCTCGCGTACATCAAATCGCTGGCGGCGCCGGCGAAGGTGAAAGCATGACCTCCGCCACGTATCACGACGTCCGCTTCATCGAGCCGTCGAAGACGCGCAACTATTTGAACGTCGACTACGGCGCGTTTTCGTGGCTGCTGACCAAGGATCACAAGCGCATCGGGATCCTCTACATGTTCTCGATCTCGATCATGTTCATCCTCGGCGGCTACTTCGCGATGATGATGCGGCTCGAGTTGCTGACGCCGGAGGGCGACCTGCTCACCAGCGACACGTACAACAAGTTCTTCACGCTCCACGGCATCATCATGATTTTCTTCTTCCTCATCCCGTCGATTCCGGCGGTGCTGGGGAATTTCATCCTGCCGATCCAGCTCGGCGCGAAAGACCTCGCGTTTCCGAAAATCAATCTGTTGAGCTGGTATCTCTACATGATCGGCGCGTTCATCGGCCTGCTGGTGATCATCATCGGCGGCGTCGACACCGGCTGGACGTTCTACACGCCATTCTCGACGCAGTACTCGAACACCCACGTTTTCGGCACAACTCTCGGCGCGTTCATCGTCGGATTCTCTTCGATCCTGACCGGACTCAATTTCATCGTCACGATCCATCGCATGCGCGCGCCCGGACTGACCTGGTTCCGGCTGCCGCTGTTCGTGTGGGCGATGTACGCCACCAGCCTGGTGCAGCTCCTGGCCACGCCGGTGCTCGCGATCACGCTGGTGATGCTGATGATCGAGCGCCTCGTGCACGTCGGCATCTTCGATCCGGCGTTAGGCGGCGATCCGCTGCTCTATCAGCACATGTTCTGGTTCTACTCGCATCCGGCGGTCTACATCATGATTCTGCCGGCGATGGGCGTGGCCAGCGAAGTGGTGGCGGCGTTCACGCGCAAGAAGATTTTCGGGTACAAGTTCGTGGCGTTTTCCTCACTCGCGATCGCATTCCTGGGATTCCTGGTGTGGGCCCACCACATGTTCGTCGCCGGCATTTCGGTTTACTCCGCGATGATCTTCTCGTTCCTCAGTTACTTCGTGGCGGTGCCGTCCGCGAACAAAGTCTTCAACTGGACGGCTACGCTCTACAAAGGATCGGTCTCCTGGCAGACGCCGATGCTCTACATCCTCGGCTTCATCGGACTGTTCACGATGGGAGGCGTCACCGGACTTTTCCTCGCCGCACTCGGACTGGATGTCCACGTGACCGACACCTACTTCGTCGTCGCACACTTCCACTACATCATGGTCGGCGGCGCGGTGATGGCCTATTTCGCCGGGCTGCACTACTGGTGGCCGAAGATCACCGGACGGATGTATCCCGAATGGTGGGGGCGCCTCGGTGCGCTGCTGGTCTTCGCGGGATTCAATCTCACATTTTTCCCGCAATTCGTTCTCGGATACGTCGGCATGCCGCGGCGCTATCACGCGTATGCGCCCGAGTTCCAGGTGCTCAACGTCATGTCGACCGCGGGCGCTTCGATCCTGGCGCTCGGATACGCGTTGCCGCTCGTCTATCTACTCTGGTCATTGCGATTCGGAAAGAAGGCGGGCGTAAATCCGTGGGGCGCGGTGGGCCTCGAATGGACGACCAGCTCCCCTCCGCCAAAGGACAACTTCCACGAAACGCCAGTGGTCACGTGGGAGGCGTACGACTATCCCGCGATGCTGAAAGCGATGGGGGAGACGCAAAACGTATGAATGCAGAACGCAGAATGCAGAATGCAGAACGTAGAAGTTCGGGTGGAGATTTTCTCAATTCTTCATTCTGCATTCTGCGTTCTGCCTTCATGTTTGGGGATGGACGATGACGGTAGCCGCACACGACGACGATCACGTCCACCATCCCTTCCTCCAGCATCAGTTCGAGGACCTCGGGCAGCAGCATGAGGCGTCGACGCTCGGGATGTGGATGTTCCTCTCCACCGAAATCCTCTTCTTCGGCGGCGTTCTGTGCGCGTATTGGATCTATCGCACGATCTATCCCGAAGCGTGGGCCATCGGCGCCGCGCAGCAGAAGGCGCTCTGGGGCGGCATCAACACCATCGTGCTGATCGTCAGCTCATTAACGATGGCGCTCGCGGTTCGCAACGCGTCGCTCGGCCGGAAGCGCGGCATCGTGATCATGCTCATCCTGACGATGCTGTTCGGTCTGACGTTCCTGGCGGTCAAAGGCATCGAGTACACGGCGCACTGGCACGAGGGTCTGTTCCCCGGCAGTCACTTCACCTGGAACGAACATCCGGACATCCGCGACAAAGTGCAGCTCTTCATGGTCTTTTACTGGGGTCTGACCGGACTGCACGCACTGCACATGGTCATCGGCGTAGGACTTCTGGTCTGGATCCTGTGGCGCGCGATGCGCGGACACTTCGGTCCGGAATATTACGCGCCGGTGGAAGTGATGGGCCTGTACTGGCACTTCGTCGATATCGTATGGATTTTTCTTTTCCCATTTTTGTATCTAATTCATCATCATGGACACTGAAGAGCACGAAGTTCCGCACGACGTCACCCCGGTGTGGGTCTACCTGGCAGTCTTCGCTGTGCTGGCAGCGGGAACGATCATCACGTATCTCGCTTCTCAGGTGGATCTCGGCTGGGCCAACACGCCGATCGCACTCGTGATCGCGACCATCAAAGCCGCGCTCGTGATCCTCTTCTTCATGCACGCGATCCACTCCTCACGGCTGACGTGGGTGGTGATCATCGCATCGTTCGTCTGGCTGGGCGTTCTCTTCGTGCTGACGTTCTCCGATTACCTCACGCGTTTCTGGGCGATCAACTAGCACTCACGCGATGACGACGGTTTTGCGCACCCACGTCTGTTCCATCAGCTCACGAATCATGAAATCAGCGACGTCGGCGCGACTGACCTTTGGAAAGCCGCGCAGTTGGAGATGCTCGCCGACGCGGTAGTTGCCCGTGCGCGGGCCATTCGTCGGCGCGACGGGCCGCACGATGGTCCTCTGCAGCGCGGAGGCCTGAATCATCGCGTCCGCCTTTTCCTTGTCGGCGTAGATGCTGCGCAGCAAGGTTCGAAAGAAGAATTTCTGGATCGCGCTCGCTTCCTTGAACGACTCACCGACTCCGAACGCAGATACCCCGCCCTTGAACGATTTTGATGTGCCGAGCGCGCTGAGGACCGCATCGCGTCCACGCACGGCACCGGCGACCGCGCTCGAGTTCGTAGCATCACCCTGTACGACTTCAATCGAATCGGTAACTTTCCGCGGGTCGCGAACAAGAGCGGCGACGGAATGGCCCGCGTCGAGCGCCTGCCGGACCAGCTGACGCCCTGTCAGACCGGTGGCGCCGAGGATGAGCAACTTCATCACCTGCGAATTGTAGGTAAACTGCGGGTGCATGCGTTACCTCGTCACCGGCGGCGCCGGTTTCATCGGATCGAATTTCATCCGGTTCGTCTTTCGCAAATATGGGGGCGACGCACGCGTCGTGAACCTGGACAAACTGACCTACGCCGGCATTCGCGAGAATCTCTCGGAATACGAAGGCAACAGGAATTATCGTTTCATCCACGGAGACATCACGAACCCGGCGGATGTTGCCGAAGCGTATGGCGACGGCGTCGATGTCGTCGTCAATTTTGCCGCCGAGACGCACGTCGACCGTTCGCTGATGGAAGCGGGATCGTTCATCCAGACAGATGTCCACGGCGTGCTGGTGCTGCTGGAAGAGGCGCGCAAACATGCGACGAAGCTCCGGCGCTTTGTTCAGATCTCGACGGATGAGGTCTACGGCTCGATCGCCAGCGGATCATTCAAGGAAACCGATCCGCTGAATCCCCGCAATCCGTACTCGGCATCGAAGGCCGGCGGCGATCGCATGGCGTACGCGTACGCGCAGACGTACGAGCTGCCGGTCATCATTACGCGCGCGTCGAACAATTTCGGTCCCTGGCAATACCCCGAAAAACTGATTCCGCTCTTCGTGACCAATGCCATCGACAATCTGCCGCTGCCGCTCTACGGCGACGGCCGCAACGTACGCGACTGGCTGTTCGTCGACGATCATTGCGCCGCCATCGACTTCCTGATCGAGCGCGGGCAGAACTCGGAGGTCTACAACATCGGCGGCGGAAACGAGCGCGAGAATCGCGACATCACGCACAAGATTCTCGATCTCCTCAGCAAACCGCAGTCGCTGATCAAGCCGGTGGCGGATCGCCAGGGTCACGATCGCCGTTATTCGCTCGATACTTCGAAGCTCGAGCGGCTTGGATTTTCGTGCGATACGAATTTCGACGACGCACTGCGGCGCACGGTGCAGTGGTACGCCGACAATCAGCCGTGGTGGCGCGCGATCAAGGAACGCAACGCCGAGTTTCGCGAGTATTACGCGAAGCAGTATGGCGGCAGGTGAGTCTCACGCGATCGCTTTCGCGATGATGAACGCCGCCGTGGCGGCCAACCCGCCGGTGATGGTCGTCTGCAGCGCGCTCTTCAGCGGACGCGCGCCGGTGTAGCGGCCTTTGATGAAGCCGAACACGAACAGCGCCGTCAGCGTTACGGCAACGGAGAAGATCAGCGCCACGCCAGCGTTGCGCATCAGCATGTACGGCGCCAGCGGAATGAGGCCGCCGACAACGTACGCAGTCGCGATCATGGCCGCGCTGGTGCGCGCGCGTGTCGGATCGGGGCGCTCCAGTCCCAACTCGAACCGCATCATGAAGTCGACCCACTGTTTCGGCTTCTGTGTCATCGCTTCGACGACCGGCTTGATGTGCTCTTCCGCGATGCCGTATTCCCGGAAGACGTCCGCCACTTCCTTCATCTCCTCGCGCGGCATCTGCCTGACTTCTTGCTGCTCGCGCTTCTCTTCGGCCGCGTAATGCTCGGCGTCGCTCTTGGCAGCCAGGTAGCCGCCGAGGCCCATGGCGATGGAGCCGGCGGCGATTTCGGCGAGCCCGGCGGTCACGATGATGCCGGCTTGTTGCACCGCGCCGCTCAATCCGGCGGCCAGCGCGAACGGCACGGTCAGGCCGTCCGACATTCCGATGACGATGTCGCGCACCACTGCGCTGGCCGTGAAGTGCCGTTCGACATGTGGCGTCTGAGGCATCGGCTGATTATGCCGCGGCGCAGCGTTGAATATCGTCGAGAAGGTGCAAAAGCTCGAAGGGCTTGAAATGCACGCTGAAGATTTTGTCGCTCAGCTTGGGCAGCTCGCGCTCGGGGACGGCAGTGGCCACGATCGTGCGGCGCAGAAG
>WNFC01011903.1_pt1 | contig 14770 bp, 10 predicted proteins | sample 5400541 | NCBI WGS metagenome assembly WNFC01 (sample SAMN13153342, study PRJNA577476) | soil metagenome | isolation source: 120 cm saprolite under Douglas fir tree site 2 hole 2 replicate 1 | place: USA:California | collected 2015-04-18
TGATCGACGCTGACTGTCGGCTCGCCGAGAATACGATCGATCGCCTAGCGAACGTTTGCGAGCAAGCGCAGCGGCCCGTACAAGCACTTTACCTTATGACGACTTCAGAAGGATCAAAGATCAATCATCAGGTCGCGGAATTTGCCTGGCGCGTCAAAAATTGGGTGCGGCCGCTTGGGCTGCAAGCGCTCGGCCTGCCGTGCCAACTGATGGGGAGCGGCATGGCATTTCCCTGGACCGTCATTCGATCGGTCGAGCTTTCGAGTGGCTTCATCGTGGAGGATCTCAAGCTTGGGCTCGAACTCGCTTCGGCAGGACATCTACCGCTATTTTGCCCATCGGCTATCGTCAGCAGCACCTTTCCTACGTCGACGGAGGGCACAAGGATGCAGCGGCACCGCTGGGAACAAGGGCATATCGGGTTGATTTTGAGCAAAGCTCCGTCGCTGCTGTATGCCGCCCTGCGGCAAAGAAACCTGGGTCTGCTCGTGGTTACTCTTGATCTAATTGTACTGCCGATTTCTCTGCTTGGATTATTTTTGTTCACGATCCTGGCCGCGTCAACTATTCTCGCGATCAATGGCCTTGCGATATCGGCTTTCGCGATTAGTGCGACATGCGCTGCAATGTTCATGTTTGCGATTGCGATGGCGTGGTTCGCATATGGTCGCGCTGTCTTGCCATTCAAAATATTTGCTCTCATCCCGGCTTACGTTGTCTCAAAAATCTACCTGTATGGCACTGTCTTGCTAGGCAAAAGGGTCTCTCGCTGGGTCCGCGCTGACAGATCTAAACTGCCATGATGCGGTAAAGCCAAGCCAACATTTGCGATGCATGGACCGTACAAGGTTAATCGCCGCAGTCCTTTCGGAGCGCCGTTCCGGAAACTTTACGAACGTTCTGGCAAGATACTATAATCTTGCAAACACACGGCGCGCTCAGGGCTTGCCCGCGTTGTAAGCGCACATGGCCAGGAAAGCCGGACTGAATGCGCCGTTCTCAACGCCGTTATCGTAAGCGTCGATCGCGTTGCCAGGCCGCGTGGCCACGGCGGGAACCTTGCGTGGAATAAATGTCCATCTCGTCAAGACGAGATCGAGGATCGCTGGCATCGCTGATCCAGGATTCGCAGCCCACTTACTGAAGTAGCTAATCCAGTTCATAGCCCATGCGGCACTATCTGTCGCCGCGGCAATAAATGCGGTTTCCGAAGCTGTGATTTGATGTCCACCTACTTGGCCGATTAAGGGCCAATCGGGACCGCCTTCGTATTGTATCAGGCTCTTACCAAGCGCCTGCAAAGCCGCGGCATGATCCGCAATTTGGGAATTGTAATAGAAGGATCCGGCTTGTCCGGACGGGATGTTAACCTGAGCGATAAAATTACTGATTGCTTTTGCTTGATCCGGTTTGCCGTAAGGTGACGTCCCGTTAAACGTGGCAGCGTCGTCTGCAAAGCCACCTACTCCCGTCTTTGACCAGTAACCATCAGCTGTAGTTACGTAGGGCGCGATGGCAAAATAATCCATATGTGAGATTGGCGTCGCACTTGGTCCCCAGATGTTGAGTGGGTCATTTAAGAACTGCGCCGTTCCTAGAGCTCGCCTTTTATTGCCGCTATTCACCCACTTCGCACCGGAGTTATTGGCAAACCCTCCCATGACGAACTTAACTCTCGGGTTGTTTTTTGTAGCAGCTTTGATGTCTTCGGTCATGTAGACCGCACGAAGCTGCATATAACTAATCCCCTCCGTCGTGCCCCAGCGCAAATTTGCCTTGTTCGATGCCATTGCGGTTTGAGCGAAAGCGGTTACACCTGCCGTATTCCACAACTCGTTACTTAGCTCAACAAACAGATTACATCGACGATCAAGGCCAGCGTATCCATTAGCACCGTTTAAGATTACGTTCGCTGCGCCCATAGCCCAATTCGAGCTATCAACATAATCGGCCGGTTCGGCCAACTTTGCGTCGCATGACAGCATGGCCATAATGCCGATATTAAGCCACAGATGGGTAGGTCCACCAAAACCTTGCAAGTCGTAGTAGGCCTGCAATTCATTGATGAGCTTGGTCATGATCTCAAGAGGCAAACCTGATTGAGAAGTGTTGGCTACCCACGCGCCATAAACCCAATTACCGTCGCCATCCTGCCTGCCTGCAGAAGTTTTATCAAAGACCGTGGCAAAATAACTATTTGCAGCATACGTCTGCCCGTACCCAGTGATGGCCGTAAGTCCGTCGGCATCTGTAACCGGATAGTCGCCCCGCCCGCCGACATTCAGCGATGTGTACTGAACAACTCTCGGAGAACCTTTCGAGTCAAATACGGGATACGTCGTCGTATCAATCGCTATCGTGAACGTATTTACGTCCAAGACTGTGACGGTGTAGATCGAAAAATGGAGTTTCGTCATGCCGAACGGCATATAAAACTGGCACGTATCGCCTGTCATAAATCCGTGAGATGGTGCGGTGACGCTCGCTGGATTGGACCTGGTAATTGCAGTTACCGCTCGCCCTTGAGCTGCGCCGCCGCCATAAGCCGGCCGCACGGTCGCATTGCCAAGGAGGAACGTGACTTGCTCGCCATGTTGCATCGTCGCGGGAGTCTGCCTTGGTCCGGTTTTTACGGCTGCCAGCGTTAGCCGGTTAGCAGCTCCGCTAGATACGCCATAAGGCGGAGATCGCGTCCAATCCTGTGCCCACCCTGCATTTGTCGGAAGCATTCGATTTTCAAACCGAATCTGCCCATCATTATTTCCGCCCTGGGCACCCATAAAGCGGATCGCCGACGGATTAAGCTTCGCGAGGTTTTGCAGGTAAGCCTTTCTAAAAACCTTTCCAGCCAAGTAATCAGGCTCATCTCCGAGCCGATACCATCTGTAATTTTTTGCGTAGTTTTTACCTCTGAATCCGGTCGTACCGATAGCCCAAGATATCAAGCCAGAAAATCGGTCCGATGAGGTATTGTTGTATGCAATAACAATTCGTGGGCTCACCCCGGAAAACCGACCATTGCCTTCCTTTAGATATCTGCCGGAGCTCAGTGAGGCCTTGACCGTAAAGAAAGAGGCAGTGTTTGCCTGCGGTGTGTTCCAATCCCCGACCCCGTCCCAAGCGAGCACATAGTACTGACCAACATTTCCCGTCTTGGTTGCCACGCCTGGATTTGAATCAAGAGCGTAGGTGAATTGAGTATTGTCTAGGACGGTGCGTGCCGTGAACGTTCCATTGTAACCCGTCGGTACTGCATCGGAAATTGTTACATCGCATCCGGGCACGTAAGTGTGCGGGGCGCTCGTCTGTACCGTGACGATGCCGGCAGACCAGGACATTGATGCAATCGGAACAATCGGACCGCCGTAGTTTGAGGAATCCGGCACGGATAGACCTCCACCAAACCCGTGATTGGCTTGCACCGAAATCTCAGCGTTCGGCCAACCGTCAGCGTCGATCAACTGTGTCCATAACGCCTTGGTGGGGTCCGTAAAGCTATTGCCGCTCGGCCCTAACGCATTCGCTCCGTACTTCAGATGATTAATAAAGGCGTAGTCTGTCGCTCCAGCGCCTTGTACGTTGATGACTGTGCGTTGCGAAAGTGGAGCGACTTTCGGTGCGGGATCACCTTGCGCTCTCGCATCCTCTATCACTCCATCGTGACACCGCGAACCGAGCGTGGCGCCGGCTATCGTACAACCAGCCTGCAAAAGTTTGCGTCGAGATAGCTTAGACTGCAAAATATTGATCCTATAACTACCTTGATAGGGTAATCTTGCGAACATCCACACGCTTGCAAGAAGCAAAGTTCAACTGCTTAGCACTTGTCTTAGCGCCGCTACGGACCCTCTTTAGCTCGGTTTCAATTTGTAGGCCAAATGGGTAGAACATTCATGGCAGAAGATGCTCCTAGTCAAACTGTTTAGTTATTGCGCAAGTTTATCCCAGGCTCCTTGCAACCGTATTTGCGGGGCTTGCGGAAACGGTTGCAGATATCGGATCGACCTTTGGACGAGCCTAATCGCACAGTGTTTCCTTACAAGCAGGTTCATCGACTTCGATAAGAGAATTTTCTACATCTTGCGAACGAGATAGAACATCTCGCTATTCCAGGTTCCATTGTTGAATTTGGGCTCTTGGACGGGGGTACTGCCGCCCTCATGGCGTTTGGCACGAAACGTTCGGGTCGCCCCCTTCACCTCTTTGGTTCTTGGGAGGGGTTGCCCTCAATTACAGAAAACGATGGCCTTGCTGAGATGTGGGCCGGGGATATCGTTGAAGTCCGCGACGGGTAGCCGCCGTGCTTAGGAGCGCTTCAGATAGACCCTATCCGCGTGACCTTCCATAAAGGTTGGTTCCACAAAACATTTCCAAAAACCAACATTGAGGCAATAGCGTTGCTTCACGTTGACGCTGACTTCTATGATTCCGTTCGCTTGACGTTGGAAACGTGGGGACCTCATGTTTCGAATGGGGGCTACATACAGATTGACGACTATTCTTCGTTTACAGGATGTCGCAAAGCAGTCGACGAATATTTGACCGCCCATCCGAAGTTGCGCCTGGAAACGTACATGGATATTGCGTATTTCATCCAAATTCAGCACTGATTCACGAGTTAGCCGCGAGTGAAAGGAGCTTACGAGATCTTTGATCAGCGAACATTGAAAATAGCAAACGTTTGTTCAAAGGCGGATACCGATCCTTACGGATGTCAAAATCAAATGTTTATTCCGCCCTTTCACACCCGGCCCAGTTGTTGCATTGTCCTCTTTGGGGTACTTTGAAAAGGCTCGTGGCGAAGAAGCAGACTGGAGAATTGAATGCTATTGCAAGTTTTAGATCGCGAGGAGGTCCGGAAGCGCTCTCAAATCGCGAGGCCGTTCCCGTTCGTCAAAATCGAAAACTTCCTTGATCCAGCTTTTGCGAGGGAAGTCGCCGCCGCCTATCCGTCTTTTGACCTGGCACTCGAAAAGGGACAGACGTTCAAGACCGTCAATGAAAAGAAAAAGGTTCAGATAACGGACGTTCGCCTGTTTCCAGAATCGATCGCAAGGCTCAACGCGGCGCTCGCCTCGACGGAATTTCTGGCTGACCTATCATATATTACCGGCATTCCTGATCTGCTCGCAGATGAAGAGCTCGTGGGAGGCGGCATCCACGTCACCGGACCTGGTGGCCGGTTAGATGTTCACGTCGACTTCAACTATATCGAAACGCGCAAGCTTTATCGGCGGATCAATCTCCTGCTATATCTAAACCCGGTTTGGGATGAAAAATGGGGTGGCCACATACAGCTTTGGGACCAAGATGTTAAACGTTGCGAACAAGCGTTTGCTCCGGTCATGAATCGTTGCGTCATCTTCGAAACTAGCGACATCAGCTTTCACGGAGTAACGCCCGTCACAAGTGCCGCGCCTTTTCCCAGAATTTCTTTTGCAACTTACTATTACACGAGGGAGCGCCCGGCGAACTGGAACAGCGGTGTCCATGGGACGATTTTTAAGGCGCGCCCGCAAGAGCGCCTACGCGCCTATGTACTCATGCCGGTGGAAGAAATGCAGCAAAAGCTTGCAAACAACATGCGTCGCGTGAAAAGCGGAATCAAACATCTGATTCGTTCTTAATGGGTCGGAAATTTGCGTGGACTTAGACGATCCGCGCGACAATGGATACCGACTGGTGCGGTTGCATTACAGGCGCGAGACCCACAAGTTGAAGCACAATTTTTCCAGCTGACTGTCGACAGCTCTCAATCGCTTTGATTATAGGCGATGGTAACTTGCAGCTCAGGCGAATGGGCCGTTGACCTATTAAAACGTCCGCGATTTGTTTGGCTACCGTGTTATTTGGCCGCTGAAGCCCCATTAGCTCTATCGCGAATAAAATCCTCAAAATATGAAGTATCCGGCAGGTTCGTTTTGTGGAGCGTCAATCGTGATTAAAACAGCGCACGATGTTAGACCTCTATGTTCGTTAGAAGCCGGGGTTCCAGAAGAACGCAGGTTACATGTACTAGACGGGATACGTGGCGTAGCCGCAATCGTAGTCGTAATCGGTCACCTGCCGAAGATGTGGATCGCTGAGAACTTTAGCCACTTCTACTTGGCAGTCGATTTGTTTTTCATGCTCAGCGGATTTGTCATAGCCTTTGCTTATGAGGAAAAGTTAAAGTCCGGATTGAGTGCGAGGCGATTTATGCTTATCCGGTATATACGATTGTACCCTCTTTATATCGTGGGAACACTTATAGGGATCATGAGCGCTATTATAACTTACGCGATGGGAAAAGGAGACCTATCGTTTGCATCTTTAACAACAGCGATTGTCACGGCAGTGTTGATGCTTCCTTCACCTAGTTTCGGTGATACGGATGGTCTCATGCCGCTCAATCCCCCCGCTTGGTCCCTTTTATTCGAATTGATCATGAATTTCGGATATGCGCTCGTTCTGTTCCGACTAGCTACCACGACGATTTCACTGATAGTTGTGTCTTCAGCCGTCGTGCTGATCTGGATTGACCTTCATCTTCACAGCCTGCACACCGGTATGAGTTGGTCCACGGCCCTTTACGGAATAACTCGAGTGATCTTCCCGTATTGCGTCGGCATTCTTCTTCATCGGACAACATCAAAGGGCCAAACGAGCGGGGTGTTCGCGTACGCTTTCCCCCTTGTGTTGGTTTTCGCGCTGATGGGGCATGGGCTCCGACCCGAGGTAACCGAACTAGTCAGCCTCGTCTTCCTTTTCCCATTCATAATTTTTGGCGGAGCGAAAATAGATGCATCCAATTCGATTGGGTTCCATTTTCTCGGAAAGATCTCGTACGGTCTTTACGTCACGAGCGTTCCCATTATAACGCTACTGTCCCGCATCTTGCATGCCTCGCATATCGACGAGAATTTCTTGTGGCCTTGGTTCGGTTACATTGTAATTGCGGTTCTTGTTAGCTTCGCAGCTTTCCTCAATACCCATTTTGACGTTCCTGCGCGGAAATATATTAGGGACTGGCTCATCCCAACTAAAACAGGTCGGGAGCTGAGCTAACTTATGAATGCAATTTGCTCTCCATATGACTTCATCTGAAACTGATCGGCCGAGTCTCCGCGCCAGCTGCCGATATCCATGCTAACGAATTTATACTCGCTTGTTGTTTGCATCATTGTTTCCATTGCGACCCTGATCCAGTACTCCAGGTTACAGGAGAGTTGAATCGATGAGAATTGCGCTGTTTGTTCCTTCCTGGCCGCATGGCGGCGCGGCCAATGGCATTGTCACCTATGCGGCCCAGATGGTTCCCGCTCTTCGTGCGTTAGGTCACGAGGTTTTTGTAATTACCCCAAATAAGAGAAGTGATGATCCCCATACGATTGACCTTAAGAGCTTCTCGCGCCCAACATCGATTCGGGACCGGATCCTTTCTCGAATAGATCCAGAGGCGCAAATTTGGCGAGGAACAACCGCAGCTATTGAGGCCGCAATCATTCATCTCGTTCGCGTGCACAAGTTGGAGGTCTTCGAGATTGAAGAATCTTTCGGATGGAGCTTAGCTGTTTCTCGCCTCAAACTGCTACCGGTGGTCGTGCGGCTGCACGGTCCATGGTTTTTGAATGGAAAATTCGATAGTCAGCAACCCGCCGATCGGTCTAGTCGGCGCAGGGAGACATGGGAGGGGCGGGGAATTCGCAAAGCCCAATTTGTAACTTCTCCCTCAGCCGAGGTTCTTGCCGCAGTTAAATCCCGCTATAAGCTTAGCCTGTCAAACAGCGTTGTAATACCGAACCCGCTTGATGCTTCAACCCGGGAAACGAGTTGGGATCGGCAGAATTGTGACGTCAACAATCTTCTTTTCGTCGGACGATTTGACGCGAGAAAAGGGGGAGATTTAGTCTTACGTGTCTTTGGACAGCTAGCGTCTACCTACCCTGAATTGAAGTTAATCTTTGTCGGCCCGGATACCGGCATCCAGGGTCCCGATAATAAGTTGCTATCTTTTTCTGAGTTCTCCCGAGCCGTTTTGCCCGAGACTTGCAGGCGGCGAGTTGAATTTCGCGGTCAAATGATACATTCGGAGTTGATGTCGCTTCGGCTAAAGTCCTTCGCAACGATCGTTGCATCTCAGTACGAGATCATGCCTTACACCGTGCTCGAGGCGATGGCTTTGGGATGCCCGGTCGTTGCTACAGCCGTCGGCGGGATTCCTGAGATGATTCAAGACCGACGCAACGGTCTCCTCGTGCCTTCGCAAGATGCCGGCGAACTGGCTACAGCCTGCAACAGTTTACTCAAAAGTCCTGCTCTTGCTGCTTCGTTAGGTCACCAAGCCTGGAAAGATTGTAGCGATTTTTACGGTTCGAGAAATATTGCCGAACAGACAGTCCAGGTTTATTGCCGAGCGATAGAAATTTATGCAGCGAAGAACCGGCATCAGAAGCTGTCTTCTATCTCGAGATCGGATTAATTTTGTGCTTTCTAATTCGAGGGACCGCACCCAGACTTATTAGATGAGGTTTTTCTGCGCGATGCACGTCTTGAGTGATAGTCGCCCTCAGCGCTTCAACTCTTCCAAGCAGGGCGCCGGCTAGAAGCCAGGTCCATGGGATCAATCCGGAATTTGGCAGTAGATCTACGATGTTGACGGAAACAATTATGGCAAGTGCAGCCAAGCAGACCTTCTCACTTTCTGATTTCGCAAACCTCAGCGCTGCCGAAGCTCGTAAAATCCCTATCGTGAGCAACCCAAATTCTGCAAGAAACCCAAATACTCCGAATTGACCCAACGTCAACACCCAGTGACCATCTGTTATGCTAATGTCTTGGCCCCATTCCGCATATACGCGGCTGCGCCCATAGCGGCCCCAACCGAAAAGCAGACGCTCTGACGCTCGTTTAAGCAGCGAATCCTCATTATCAAATCGAAACTTGAGAGACTCGGCGCGTTCGACGCTAACAGATGATGCTCCACTCACCAGCAGCTTAGTGGGAAAGACATCAAACGAACGAAGTGTTGGGTAAAGTAAGGCGATAACTGCCAATATTTGGGCAATCCGCATCAGAGTCCGTGGATTGGCGAAGCGCATCAGCGGCACAAAAATCAGGCCATACACCGTGGCGCCAAGTGTTTTGCATAAGAATAAAAGCACGCTGAGGTAGATTGTCACCCCCGCAGGCGGTAGCTTAAATATCTGCACGCGTATCCGCCATAGTGCAGCAGCGGAGACTGCAACCGTCATAACAAAAAATGCTGCTAGCAACCCATGGCCCATAAAGACCATAGGACGATAACCGCCCTCGCGCATTTGTTGGATAAAGTCCGTGGGATAGTATCCATACACCCAGTAGTGCAGCTGTGGACTAAATCTGATTTCGAACAACAAGGGTATCGAATACATTAAACCGGCAACAACTATCACCTCCAGTATCGCCAGATTATCTGCCGCACCTCGTAAATATCGCCGGCCCAAAAAGAAGGGCATGAGAGAAATTAATGAAGTCTCGACGGTTGAGATACCATCGTAGATACCTACGCCAGGCAACACCCGGTCACCAATAATTATCACGTCGCCATTCAATTCTGACGTGATGGCAGGGCCAATTACAAACACGGCCATCAAAAGTTCAGTGAGCCCAATGGATGCCGCGATTTTCTTCGGCCCTCGGGCTAGGATAAGACACCCTATAAAGGCAACGTTCTAAAAAGTGAAATAGCCACCGCGGGCCATAGACAAATTGCGATCATCGCAAGCACGATTCGTCCTACTCCTAATTCCACTGAGACATTCCGGTCATCGTTGTACCGAAAACGGAACAGTAGGCTCAAAAAGATGATGTTCTTGCGACCCTAAAGCACAGTCCAGAAAATCGACACGAAGGCGAATGTTCAGGCACTCTCAAGGCACCGAGGAAGGATTTTTGGCCTGCGGGCCGAAAGGTTATAGCCAAGAAACATGAGCGATTACGCGCCCAACACATCATCGTAAATGCGGCATATTTGGTTTGCCTTCGCTGCCCAAGTTAACGTTTCGACGACCTTCTTCCGTGCCGCGAATCCAAGGCCGGACAGTCCTTCCGGCGACCCCACAATCTGCTCGATAGCCACCCTCATGCCATCGACAAGACTTTGTTTGTCGGTAAACTGTACCTTGATCCCGGTGGTGTCATCTACCAATTCCGCAGGCCCTCCATAATCAGCCACCAGCGGAGGCACCCCAAGGGCCATTGCTTCTACGACGACCCCTCCGCCAAATTCTCGGATGCTAGGCAATATTAACATATCGCACTCAGCGAGCTTTTGTTGAGCTACTGCATGGGGCAGCCAGCCATGAAATTGAACCGCGCTTTCGATTCCAAGCATCTTTGTCATGAGGCTCAAGAACCGTCTTTCGGGACCATCTCCTATAATATGCAATTGAAGGCTACCATTGACCAGAACGTGTTTCGCGGCTTCCAAAAGCACATCAACTCCCTTGTATGGGACGAGACGCCCAACGAATGCCGCACGAATAGGAGTAGAAGGAAGCCGGCTGCGGGGAGCCCGCATCTTTTCGAAATCAACGCCGTTTTCTGGAACGTACACGCACTTAGTTTTGGCCCAATTGGGCATGTCTTGGTAAGTGAATTGTGATCCTACGATGATCTTCGAACTAAACCGCCGGGTTGATCGGTAAGCGGGCATAAGTTTGTAGATCCATCTCACGCTCGAAAGCCATTCCCGCTCCGCATACTGACGTCCCTTAAAATTAGGTGGCCAAGGCAGTCCCCCATTCAGGGGGCCAATTATGAAGGGAACGCCTATCTTCGCAAGGCGCTTTGCAACTAAGCTTTGGCTCGTTGGACTTAGCGGTGTGATGCGGTGAACCAGGTCAAACTCTCCGCCTCTGATACGTCCCTCAAATTGACGCCAAAACTCCTCTTCGAAGGAATAGTAGGCAATCGATGAGAAAGCTGTCGTTGTGGTCCAGCCCTTCCCGCTTCCGCCTCTAAGCTTTTCTGCGATTCTATGGAGCGGTGACGCAATTTTCTCATTATCAATCGCTGTGAAGTCTTTTCCCTCCCGCAACCCCTGTCGAACAATGGCATCGCGATTGCGAACGTGTGTCACCACGTGAACATCTGCAACTTCAGCTAGCGCTCGCGACAGACTCCAGCCAATAAGAGGTACGCTCGTCCACTCAGGGTTCGCTGCCTCAGCTATCACTAACACGCGATGTCGACGGGACCGCTTCATGCCCTTCATCCACGTACTCATTTGAAGCAATCGGTGTCGTGAAACGTTCAGTTGATCCGGCTTGCTTTAATTCGTCGGGCCACGCTCACCAACCGTTCTAGTGGTCCAGGGCGATCATACCATTTCGTGTCTCGAATGTCCGTCCTCGAGGGGCGCTGATATCCGAGAACGGGCGACAACGCGTATGTCCGTAGGCCGGGCTTCTGCGCCCTAATTGTAGAATAAGCTCCGTCGACATGCATAGGACCGCCCAGAGGATGTCCTGCCGGACGCTGTGAAATCATCTCCAAACCCTCTATAATCGTCGAGATTGCATGGTTGTTGATCATCATGAAGTGAGCACACAAGACGCTAGCCTCTGGTTTGAGAAGCGATAAACCCGCCGACATTTCCTTGAGAGCGTGGCCCGGATAAAACACTGACCAATTAGAAGCGTCCAGCTCAGCTAGAACGGATTGCCATCGGTCCGAAAAGTCGCGGACAAAATTCACATCGTCCTCTAAGATCACCAGTCGTTCAACGCTAGCGGCTTTGGCTTCTTTCAAAGAATGTCGCGCTCCAACCTATCCGCAAAAGCTCTCTTTGCATCTCGGTTCGCCGGTCAACACGGTGTTCGAGATTGATTACAAACGTTGAATGCGTTCGATTCATGCGAGTCGGTCAATCAAGGCAGCCGAACAGAGGCCCCCAGCTAAAAGTGTCCGCCCTGCCGATCCGACAGTTTGCATAACCTAATTCCTGAATAATCTCGGAGGTGGCGCTTTTTCCAAGTAAGTCTCGCGCAAGAACGTGAGGACCGCCCGAAGTATAGAGTTAACTGGTCCAGATGAATCCCTCAATGTCAATTTACGCCTTAATCATCAGCGTACAAATGGTAGCATCGGTATCTTATTGAAATCAATCGCTCCAGCTTTGGTTGGATCCACCCGTCTGTTGCGATCCGACCAATGAGCGACTCTGCCGTCCCTCAATGGTCGCTGGAGATCCTTTGTTGGTCGATGGCCTAGGGTTCACGGATGTAAAACACGCTGTCACCAATTTGCTCCTTGAGCATAAACCCGAGGTCTGTAAGGTCGGCCATAAGGTCATTCACGACTTGCTGGCCAAGAATCTTCGGATGCATCTCGGTCATAAAAAAACGGATGCGATCGCCGAGTGCCGGCAACTCTCGTCTAATAATATCGGCTTCTGAGCCTTCGATGTCACAAACGATTCCGGCGTTAGCGAACCCTCCGTGAATGAGTAAATCTGTCACGCTTGTCGTTTCCACTCTGACGGTTTTACCGCTGGACATGCCTTTGACGCTGCTACCGACGAATTGCTCATCAACATTTAAATCGACGTGATCGCAGCCATAAGAAATTGCCTTGGAAACAACCTGAAATTTGCAACCATTGATGCGACGGTTGCGCTGAAGAATAGTAACCATTGCCGGGTTGGCTTCTACAACAATGTGGTTTTCCGGCTCGTCCAACTTGCTGTTCACGAGACAAGAAACGACCCCCAAACCGCCCCCGAACTCGAGGACCGGAACGTCGCTTGGCAACCATCGCCCGATAAGGGTCCTTTCGTCGATCTCATGAAGACCAAATGCCAGCGTGCTTTTGTGCGGTGTCGATATCTGCGGACAGTCAACAGAATAAGTTAAACCGTCCATTCGGACACGGTTTCCGAATAGTTCCACGACTCGGCCAACGACCGGATTGTTAACTTGAAATCGGGAGCGGTGCCAATTGAGCCTCCGAGACAATCCCATAAAATAGTTCCCATAATTTCGATCGCCAGTAGGCTACTTCAAGGTCCAATGAGCCTCTTCGAAATAGGCACACGAAGACGGGTCCCAATCCCAAAGCCTAGTGTCCTCAATTCGGATGACTTCAAAAGGACAGAGGCCATCCAGTTTCTCATATATTTCCATCCCGGGCGGCTCGGTTAGATGGGTACGAAGATGATAGTGCCCAACATTCAGTTTCAGAGAAGGGAATCGACATACTAGAAGGGTTTCACCACTTTCCGTTCCGTATTGAATATCAGGGTACAAAGCCCAAGCATGGACCACAGCATTTTGAAATTGATTGACAATGTTAAACGAAAAGCAGGCCTTGGCCATAGGTGACATATGGCTGATCAAAAATCTAACTTCGAGTTCTTTGCCGAATTGGTGAATGCCCGTCGATTCAGAGGTCAGCACCTCGACTCGCTTCAGATGAGGGCTCGATAATGGCATTGCCGGTAGGTTTTCATAAACTAATTTGTTGGAAGCCATCGACAGGTAATTTGAGATTGCTTGGTTTACCGGCCCATCTGAAGAAATCGACCCCCCACTGAGAACGATTGCCCTGCTTGTGAGCTCGGCGACGGCGGCAAGATTATGGCTGACAAAAAGTACCGTTCGACCTTCCTGCTGTGAAACGTCTCGCATTTTGCCAAGGCACTTTTTCTGAAATTCAGCGTCTCCAACCGCGAGGACTTCGTCCACCACCAATATGTCGGGCTCAAGATGAGCCGCGACCGCAAATGCCAGCCGAACGTACATTCCTGAGGAATAGCGCTTGACTGGCGTATCCAAAAAGCGCTCGACGCCGGCAAACGCAACAATCTCGTCGAATTTTTTTCGGATTTCCCGCCGGGTCATTCCCAAAATTGCACCGTTTAGAAAAATATTTTCGCGCCCGGTGAGTTCGTTATGAAATCCCGTACCGACCTCGAGAAGGCTCGCGACCCGTCCCCGAAGCTTAATGCGGCCCTCCGTCGGCTCCGTTATGCGACTAAGGATTTTCAGGAGCGTGCTTTTGCCGGCACCATTTCGGCCAATAATCCCAACCACCTCGCCTTCTTTGATTTCAAAGTTGACGTTTCGCAGGGCCCAAAATTCCTCCACTTCATCGCCTTGGACGACTTGCCGTCCTCGAATCAGATCAACCGCCTTGCGCGCGAAATCATTTACCTCACGAGATATTGCCTCCCGTAAAGTGACGTAGCTTTCACGCTTTTGCGACCGATGCCCAACGAAATAGCGCTTCGATAAACCCTCAACCGTAATAACTGCTTTTGCCATCTTGTACTGCTTCAAATGAGGTCCGCGAAACCTCTCTCCATTTTTCTGAATTGGCGAACCCCGAACCATAGAAAGAAAGAGGTGACACCAACGCTGCTTATTAGGCTGGTCGCATCCAACTGACTTTGTCCATTCAAAATACACCAGCGGAAGCCGTCAATAACGCCCACGATTGGATTTAACCCGTACAGAATGCGCCATTGTTGAGGAACAACGCTCGAACTAAATCCAACTGGAGAAACATACAAACCGAACTGAACCATGAATGGAATGATATATCGAAAGTCGCGGTACTGGACATTTAGCGCAGTTATCCAAAGCGACGGTCCTAAGCTTGCCAGGAAAGCAAGAGCTATGAACAGAGGGAGAAAGACGATTTGCCACCCAGGCAAAAATCTATACCAAACGAGCATCGCGAGCAGAATGACGAAGCTGATAAGAAAATCCACAAACGACACAATGATCATCGCGGTCGGTACGATCAG
>WNFC01014533.1_pt1 | contig 14768 bp, 14 predicted proteins | sample 5400541 | NCBI WGS metagenome assembly WNFC01 (sample SAMN13153342, study PRJNA577476) | soil metagenome | isolation source: 120 cm saprolite under Douglas fir tree site 2 hole 2 replicate 1 | place: USA:California | collected 2015-04-18
CAACGCCGTCGTCGGGCACCTTCACCATCAACGGCACGGCGATCACCGTCGATGCCAGCTCCACCGGCGACACGTGGTCTTCGCTTCAATCGAAGATCTCGACGGCGACCGGTGGGGCAGTGACACTCAACCTCGGCGCCAATGGCGTTTCGTTGAGCGCCGCGAGCCCGATGCAGCTTGGGGCAGCTACTGACACGAGCAACCTCTTGTCGGCGCTCCACCTGACGGGTGCCGCCCAAACTGGCTCGGGTCCGTTTACGATTGCGAGCAACCAATTACTCGGTGAGGCGCTCACGACGACCTCCATGAGCTCGGCCGGCTTAAACGTGGGCGGTGGCATCGCCGCCAGTGGCAGTTTCAACGTCAACGGCGTGGCGATTAGCTGGACGAACCAGGACAGCATCAACGACGTCCTGAACCGCATCAACGCGTCGTCGGCCGGCGTCTCGGCATCGTACGATCCGACCAAAGACAAGGTCACGTTGACCAACTCCGCGACCGGCGCGCAAAGCATCAGCCTGTCGGATACCACAGGCAACTTCTTGGCGGCCATGCACCTGGCTGGCGCTGCGCAGCAGTACGGCGCGGCTTCGTCATACACCATCACGCAAAACGGCGTGACGTCGGCAACGCAGTACAGCAACACCAACAGTGCGTCCAATGTCGTGCCCGGCGTCAGTCTGACGTTCGCTGGGGTTGGTACGACCAACATCACCGTCGCCCAGGACACCCAAACGGCAATCACCAATGTCAATACGTTTGTGACTGCCTTCAACGCGCTGGCTGACCTCATCGACAGCAGCACCAAATACGACCCGACTTCAAAGACGGCTGGGCCCCTGACGGGCGATCCAACCATTCAGGGACTAGGCGACCAGCTGCGCTCCATGACTTCGGCAGCGGCAGTGACTTCGGCTGGCGCAGCCTACACGAATCTCGCGGCAATCGGCATCAGCACTGGGGCTTACGGCGCCGCCCAGGGCTCGACGAATCACCTGGTGGTGGACACTGCCAAGCTGACCACCGCGCTCCAGAGCAATCCGCAGGCTGCGTTCCAGGTGCTGTCGGGCTTGACGGCGACCACGTCGGTGACCGGCGACGCCACCAATCCATGGATTGCATCCGTCAGTGGCACCGCGGCTGGCCAGGTCTACAGCGGCAGCTACAAGGTGACCTACAACCCGACCGGTAACGCGCTCTCGTCGATCTTTACGCCAAGCGGTGGATCTCCGCAAGCTGCGACGACCGGGATCACCAGTGCCGGCGGCGTCAATAATTCAATTATCCCCGGTCTGTCGCTGACCGCCCGGACCCCATTGCCCGCGGGTTCCGGCACGGACACGATCACGTACACCGTGACCAGTCGGGGCATCATGCAAGGGCTGAACGACTACCTGAAAAAAACCGTTGGCCCGGGCGGCGTCTTCCAGACCGAAAAAGACGGCGCGACATCCGAGATAGCCAACCTCACCAACCAGATCGCCAGCAAGAACGAAATGCTCGCGCTGCGCCAGCAGACGTTGCAGGCTCAGTTCACGGCCATGGAGTCGGCCCTCGCGCGACTGAATGCACAGAGCGCCAGCATGTTGAGTAGCCTGGGCATCGCTCCTAGCTCCTCCTCGTCCTCATCGTCTGCCTGAGCACCGTCCGCGTGAGCTTGTATCAGCAGGTCCTGGACATCGCCCGCGAGCAGGCCGCGGCGCTCCGGCGGGGTGAGCTCGAGGCCGCGACTGAGCTGCTCGATCAGCGCGCAGAGCTACTGGTCAACGCGTTGGCGCCCAAACCCGACGACATACCCCTGATCGAGGAGGTTATGCGGCTCGACCGCGACCTCTCGTCGGCGATTCGCGAGCGGATGATCAAGATCCGCAACGACGTGCTCGACGGCCAGCAGGGTCGCAGGGCACTGAACAGCTACGGCCGCCGGCTGCCTCGCCGACCCCTGGCCATCGACCGCGTCAGCTAAAAGCCAGGGCCGACCCCAGTGCCGGGAGGCGCGCATGGGCAGTTTCAAGACAGCCCTGGAGTATGTCGTGCCGCACGGCGGACGGGTGCTCGAGCTCGGCGGTGGGACAGGCGTGCTTTCGTTTTTCGCGGCTCAAAAGGCCGCCCGGGTGTGGTGCGTCGAACGTAACCCGGAGCTGGTCGACACTGCGCGCCGTCTCCTGGCGCTCAACGGCGTCGACGACAGAGTCGAGGTGGTGGCCGCCGACGCCTACGATTATCTGCCACCCGAACGCGTGGATGTGGTCGTATGCGAGATGCTGCATTCCGGCTTGTTGCGCGAAAAGCAGGCCCCGCTCATGGTCTCGTTCAAGGAGCGCTACCTTGCCCGCTTCGGACCGCCACTGCCCACGCTTGTTCCGGAAGCGGCCATTCTCGGACTCCAGCCAGTCCACCATTCCTTCGAGTTCTTCGGCTACCAGGCGCCTATCCCGGTGTTTCAAGATCCCAGTCAGGAAAGCGAAGCCTCCATCTGCCTGGCTGAGCCAACTGCGACGCACTCCATTATTTTTTCGGAGCCGTTTTCGACTACGATTGCCTGGAATGGCGAGGTGCCTATCACCCGCCACGGCACCATCAATGCGATCCGCTTCATCACCCGCGCCATCCTGGCGGTGCGAGTTCTCGAGCGTGACACGGTCGACTGGTATTTGCAACACGTGCTCCTGCCGCTGGACGAACCGGTCACCGTGTGGGCTGGTGGACGCGTGCGCATTGCGTTCAGCTATGAGGCGGGCGCGCCGCTGAGAACGCTCGCCGACACGCTCCGCGTCAGTGCAACCGGGTGATCCGCGCCTCGCCTCGTCGCGGCTGCATGCCGACGTCGAACGCCTGCGCGCCCAGGCCGAGCTGAGCTGGCCGCGTGAAGCCAGAGCCCTAGCGCAACTGGGCCTGAACGATGGTTTGTCCATCCTCGAGGTCGGCAGCGGTCCGGGTTTCATTACCGAGCGGCTGCTCGAAGCGCTGCCACACTGCACGGTTACTTCAGTCGAGCTCGACCCAAACATGTGCGATTTTGCCCGAACCCAACTGGCCGGCTACCTGGGTGAGCGACTGCAGATCGTCCAGACGTCGATCCTGTACACGGATCTACCAGATGACAGTTTCGACTTCGCGCTCGCGCGCTTCGTGTTGCAGCATGTCTCCGCGCCGGACCTTGCCACGTCCGAAATCGTGCGCATCGTGAAACCAGGTGGCCGCATTGCCGTGCTGGACATTGACGATGACCTGGGTGGTCTGATGGTGCCGAACCTGCCGGCGTTCACCCAGCTCGCACACAAGGTCCGCCGGCTCCAGGCGAGCTACGCTGGCGATCGAGAAATCGGCCGCAAACTCTGGCGACTCCTCGCCGGCGCCGGCTGCGTGCAACTTGGCCTCGAAATGGTGGTCTTCCACAGCGACGATCTCGGCCTTGGCGCGTTCGTGCCCCAGTATGACCCGGAGCGATACCGCGCATTCGTCGTTCCGGGTGGTCTGACGTTGGATGAGTTTGAGCGTTATCGAGAAGCCTACGCCCAGTTCGTGGCCGCACCTGACGCGCTCATCCTGCAGGTGATCATGCTCGCCTACGGAACGAAACCGTAAGCTAGGAACCGATGCAGGTCACACAGATCACGCCGTTTCTGGTCGATTCGGGGGCCAGCAAGACCTGGCTCTTCGTCAAGATCCAGACGGACGAGGGGCTCGTCGGTTGGGGTGAGGCCTATACCCAGGCGGACCGCGACCGGGCGATCATGGCCCACCTGGAGGAGATGGGTCGCCATCTCATCGGCCGCAGCCCGTTTGCCATCAAGCATTTCAGCTCGGTCATGTACCTGGACTATGCATTGCGGCGTCCGGCAATGGACTTCTGGTCGGCGCTCAGCGCGCTGGAGCATGGGCTGTGGGACATCGTCGGCAAGGCGTGCGGCCAGCCGGTCTACAACCTGCTCGGCGGACCATGCCGCGACCGTATCCGCGTCTACGCTAATGGCTGGTCGGAGGGCGCGAAATCGCCGGATGAGCTTGCTCGCGCGGCAGCCAAAGTCGTTGGGCGGGGTTTCACCGCGCTCAAGTTCGATCCCTTCAGCAACCCGTGGCGGACCCACATCGGACGGGCCGAAGAGACTCGGGCGGTCGAGCGGGTGCGCGCGGTTCGCGAAGCGGTCGGTCCGCACGTTGAAATCCTCGTCGAGGTCCACCGCCGCCTGGCACCCAACGAGGCCATCCGCATGGCCCGCAAACTCGAGGAATTCGAGCCATTCTGGTTCGAGGAACCGATCGATGCCACCGACATCGACGGACTCGCCGAGGTCCGCAGTCGCATAACGCTGCCGGTGGTCACCGGGGAGGCGCTGTACAGCAAAGAGCAATTCGCCGCGGTGTTCGCGCGCCGTGCCGCGGACATCCTCAACCCGGACGTCTGCAACTGCGGGGGCATCCTGGCCCTGAAAGAGATCGCCTCAGCGGCTGAGCCGTGGCACGTGACGGTCGCGCCGCACAACTACAACAGCACCACGGTTGGCCTGGCCTGCACGTTGCAGGTCTCGGCGTGCATCCCAAACTTCCTCATCACCGAGTACTTCGTCAACTTTGAAGCCGCCGGGCAAGAACTGGCCCGCCAGCCCTTTGAGGTCAAGGACAGCTACATCGCCCTGCCGACCGCCCCAGGACTGGGCATCGAGCTCGACGAAGCCTGGTTGGCACGCCATCCGCTGCAGGAACGCCGCGCCCGGCACATCCGCCACTACCACGAGGAATAGCCGCGCTGGATACGCCCGCAGACCAATCGCCCGGAGCGGACTGGACGTTCGGCTGCCCGATGTCAGACTGAAAGCCCTGAGGACCGCGCGGCAATTGACGTTGAATCGGTTGCAACTGCGCGACCACCCTGCTGGAGATGCCTCGATGACAACCAAGCCCGCGATAACCGAACGCGTCCGGGATATGTACACCCGTTACCCCTATCCGCCGCCGGACGCCGTCGCGGGTACCCGCCCCATTTCAACAGTCCTGGAATACGCCCGCCATGTACTGTGGCCCTGGCGCAAGAACCTGGCCGGGTTGCGTGTTCTGGACGCGGGGTGTGGCACAGGTACCGCTGCAGTGGTCATCGCTCGTGACTTCCCCGAAGTGGAGGTCGTTGGTATCGACCTGAGCCAGACCTCGCTGCGACATGCGCGCGCGCTGGCCAAGAAGCATGGCGTGGGCAAGAACTTACAGTTCCGCTGCCTACCGATCGAGCGTGTCGGCGAGCTGAACCAGCAGTTCGATTACATCATCTCGAGCGGTGTCATACACCACCTGGACAGTCCAGATCGAGGTCTGCGTGCGTTGACCGACATCCTGTCACCCTCCGGTGGCATTTTCCTGATGGTCTACGCAACCTATGGCCGCGCAGGGGTATACATGCTCCAGGATGCCATGCGCGTGCTCGGCGGCGAGCGTGATTTCGTGGAACGGGCTGACATGGCCAGAACTGTCGTGCAGCACTTGCCTAACCAGCATCCGTTTGATCCCAATCACTGGGCAGACGTCCGCTGGACCGGCGACGCCGGCGTGGTGGACCTTCTGCTTCACGTTCGCGATCGCAGCTACACCGTGCCCCAGGTCTATGAGCTCCTGGACGGAGCCGGGCTGCGGCTGGCCCGCTTCACGGACCCGGTGGCCTACGATCCCACCACCTACGTGCGCGATCCGGAGCTGGTGCGCAGGTTCGAGGAGCTGGACACCCCCGCCCGTGCCCAGGTCGCCGAGCTGCTCAACGGACGCATGAAGAAGCACCATCTGTTTGCTACGCGCGCCGATTATGCGCCGTTGCATCCGATGGTGGCCGGTCACGTCGCGCTCGCGATGCGGCCCAGCCGTTCGCCGATGTTCGCCTGGGATGAGCTGGAAGAGATTGGCGAGGCCGGCCACGAAGAGATCCGAGTCAAAGAGCGCTCGTTCAGTGAGAACTACACCCGCAGTTTTGATCTGGCGCCGTGGAACGTGGCGATCCTGGCCGCGTGCGATGGCATGCGCACCGCGCTGGACATCTTCTGCCTACCCGAGATCAGCGCGCTGATCCCCGGCGAGACGGTGGAGGACAAGCTCGCTACGTTTGGCGCGCTGATCCAGGTGTTCGCGGCGCATGAGGTCATTCTGTGCGAGATCTGAGCCTCCGACCGCTCAGCTCTTAATACCGGTCATGACGATGCCGCGCACGAAAAGCGTTGCGCGGCAAGTGTACGGCGGCGCTAGGTATCCTCTCGATGAAAGCCGTGCAGATCACCAACGTCAGCGCCTATCACTTGCCGGGAACCCGCTACGCGTGGGTCTTCCTGCACATCGATACCGACGCGGGCATCCGTGGCCTGGGCCAGGTTTCCAGCGGCCCGCAGAGTGCCATGGTCGCCGCCGCGGCCAGTCGTCTGGGACCCCTGCTGATCGGCGAAGATCCGAGTCGGATCGAATACCTGTGGCATAAGCTGTACGCCGGCTTCAACTCACTCGGATCCCACGGCTTCGTGTCGGCGTTGATCAGCGGCGTGGACATCGCCCTGTGGGACATCCGCGGCAAGTCGCTCGGCCTGCCGATCTACGAGCTGCTCGGCGGCCGGTTCCACGATCGCCTGATCCTGTACAGCAACGGCTGGTTCAGCGGCTGCACCACGCCCGCGGAGTTCGCCGCGGCGGCAGCCAGGACCGTGGCCGAGGGGCACACCGCGCTCAAGCTCGATCCGTTCACGCGCGGCCACCGCTACCTGTCGCGCTATGCGGCCAGCTACCCGCCTGAAGATGCGCTCGAGGCCGTGGCGATCGTCGAACGCATCCGTGAGGCAGTTGGCTCCGGTGTCGAGATCTTCATCGACGCTCACGGACGGTTCGATGTGGCGACCGCCGTGCGCCTGGCCAACCAGTTGGCGCCGTATCGCATCGGCTGGTTCGAAGAACCGGTGCCACCTGAGAACTGGGACGCGCTACGCCAGTTCCGCGACCGGAGCAGCGTGCCGGTCTGCGTCGGCGAGCGGCTCTACACCCGTTGGCAGTTCCGCCCGGTGCTCGAGCAAAAGCTGGCCGAGTACATCATGCCCGACATCATTCGCACTGGCGGTATCTCCGAGATGAAAAAGATCGCCACGATGGCCGAGGCGTTCTTCGTGCCGATCAGTCCGCACGACGCGACTGGACCGATCACGCTCATCGCCGGGGCGCAGACGATGATGAGCGTGCCCAACTTCTTCCGACTGGAGATCGCCTACTCGGAGCTCGAGAAGTACCAGCAGGTCATGGATCCGCCGTTCGACGTGCACGACGGCTTCTTCCACGTCTCGACCCGCCCAGGACTGGGTCACGAGCTACGCCCTGACTACGTTGAACAGGCCATCGCCTTCTGACGTAGCCCTTTTTTCCCATAATCGTCCCCTGGGGAGTTCGGTACTCGCTGACGATAGTCAACTATGGATATCTCAAATTCTGGTTCGCAGATCGGCGCCGCGGTGGAAATGGCCGTCCAGAAGTTGGTCCTCGATACGACCAAGGCCGATGGCACTGGCCTGATCAGTCTGATCGCATCGGGACCCGCTGGGAGCACCAACCTGCCAACGCAGGGCCATTTCGTAGACGCCCGCGTCTAACATCTCGGTCGGGAATGCGACCGGCCCGACGTCTCGACAGCTACGCGGCCTACCTCTTTGACGTAGACGGAACGCTCGTCTACCACGATCACGCCGTGCCCGGCGCCGCCGAAGCTTTACGGGCGTTGAAGGCGCGCGGCAAAAACGTGCTCGCGGTGACGAACAACTCGTCGTTGGCTCGCCACGAGCTGGCCGAACGATTTCGAAAGTTCGGGCTGCCGTTGGAGGATCACGAGGTGTTTTCCGCCCTCGTCGCGACCGCGCAGCTCGTCGCCCACGAAAAACCAGGCGCGCGGGTGCACGTCTTTGGCAACCCCGGTGTGGCGGCCGAGCTGGCGCGGCTCGGCCTCACGCTGACCGATGGCGTCGACGCCGACTACGTGGTCGTCGGCAATCATCGGGGGATCAGCTACGACAAGCTCACGGTGGCCATGCGTGCCCTGTTGAACGGCGCCCGCTTCGTGGCGATCAACGTCGATCGGACTTACGTCGGGGAGGATGGTGGCCTGGTCCCTGGCGCCGGCGTGTTCGTCGCTGCCCTCGAGCGGGCGGTCAGTCGGCCACCTGATGTGGTGGTTGGCAAACCGTCGGTCACCCTGCTCCACGAAGCAGCCGAAAGCATCGGCCAGCCGCCCGCGGCGTGCCTGTACATCGGCGACAACCCCGAAGCCGACATCGCCGGGGCACACGCCGCCGGCATGGATGCAATGCTGGTCCTGACCGGCGTCGCCTCCCACGCCAACGAAGCCGCCGACCCACCCGAGCACATCCTGCCAAGCGTCGCCGACCTTGTCAGTCGTGAGTCTTGAGTCTTGAGGCTGACCCACGACTCACGACTCACGACTAGCGTCTGAGCCACGAGCGCAGGCGGTAGCGGATGACCAGGCCGATCATCCACATGCCCAGCAGGACCGCCTTGCGCATGTCGCCGGTGACGCTCGAGACGCCGATTCTGGGTAAGTAGTTGACCGGGACCTGGATCACGCGCAGGCCGTGCAGCAGGCTCAGCAGCATCATCTCGGGGCCGAACGCGCTGCCGCCAACCGTGAATTCGTTTTCCAGTTGAGCCAATGCTTCGCGGCGGACCAGCCGCATCGTGCAGCCCACGTCGGTGAGGTTGGTGCTGTTGAACAGGAACTCCATCAGCTTGGCCACGCCCCAGTTCCCCCAGCGCAGCCACGCGCCCATGTTCGCCCCGCGCCAGATGAAGGTGCGCGCGGTGCGACTGCCGTAGACCACGTCGAAGTCATCGACATAGGCCAGCAGCTTGTAGGTGTCGCGGCCGAGAAACGTGCCGTCTGGCTCGGAAATGACGATGTAGTCGCCAGTCGCCTCGCGCAGGCCGCGCTGAATCGCGAACCCGTAGCCCTGGCGCGCCTCATGGATTTCGCGCACCAGGATCCCGTTGGGCACCTGTGTCGCGGCTGCCGCGATTTCTTCAGACGTGCCGGCGGCGGCATTGTTGTTGACGACCAGGATCTCGTCGACAACATCGGTAGATGCGAAATCGACAATCGCCGCCCGAATCGAGTCGCGCTCGTTGTACGTTGGGAAGACGACTGAGATGCGGCTGCCGCGCCAGGACACGTCCATGAGCCTACCAGCCGAGCACCCGCGCGACGCGCTCCGACGCGACGAAGCACTGCTCGACGCCGTGGTTCCTGGCTCTGCCCGCTCCGACGACCCTGTCGACTACTCGGTTGGTCCTGGCGCTGCTCGGGCCGACGATGCCATGGGCCACTCAGCGGATCCTGGCGCTGGGCCGCTCGTTCGCTGGTGGGTGGCTTCGGCGCCGGCGGTGGTGGTCGGGTTGGGCGTGCGCCATCGCCTGGCCTCGATCGTCGACGTCGAGCGCTGCCGTGCCGCGGGCGTCGAAGTGCTCGAACGTCGCGCGGGCGGCGGGGCGCTCCTGGTCGATGAGCACATGCTGTGCGGCGCCATATGCCTGCCCAGGGCCAGCATCTCCGAGGACGTCACCGAGTCCTACCGCTGGCTGGGCGACCTCCTCGCGTCCCGCTTGCGGTCTCTTGGCGTCGCGGACGCCCGCCGAGTGGCCGTAGACGAAGCCCGTGCTGATGTCGCCAAGCTCAAATCCCGCGATGATCCCGTCGCTCGAATCCTCTTGGCCACGTGCTACGGCGCCCTATCCCCCCACGAGGTGGCCGTCGGCCAGGCCAAGCTCGTCGGCCTCGCCCAAATACGCCGGCGCCACGCCGCGCTCTTCCAGTTCGGCCTCCTGCTGCGTGACCAATCGTCCCTGGCCGATTTTCTTCAAGTCCCCGACGAAGCAACTCGTGCAGAGGTGCGCGCGGCGCTGCGCCAACGCACGGTGGGGTTCGACCTACCCGTGCAGACCGATCAGCTTCTGCAGTGGCCGTGGTAGCTTCGGGTGCCACGCCATCCGCGCGGTGAGTCGCTCGACGGCCTCGGGCGCGCCCATGAGCAGCGGTCTGCCCCAATTCCGCAGCGTCGGTGGCCCCGTGCCCTTCTCGGGCCCCTCCGGTTCGAACCGCTCAAACCTCTCCCAGTGACCATCTCTCCAGGTCAGCACAGAGCCGCCAGCCTCGCGCACAATGAGCGTTCCCGCGGCCACGTCCCAGATGCTCGGCTTGATGAAGACGCCGGCGCGCAGCGCGCCACTGGCAATCAGCACCAGCTCCGCGGTGCACGAGCCCGTCGTGCGCGGGTCAGGCAATGCCCGGGCTAGCCGCGGCACCTCGCGGCCCGCGCGGCGAAAGCGAAAGGCGCGCAGGTAGCCCGCCGGCAACGCCATGATCTGGCCGCGTTCGTCAAGCGCTTTGGACACCCGTATCGGCTCGTCGTCGAACCACGCCCCACCCCCGACAGAAGCGTGATACACGCCAGAAACGAGCGTGGGCCCCACCGGCACCCAGATGCAACCGGCCACCGGCGCCCCATCTTCCAACAACCCGATCGAGATCCCAAACAACGGTAGGCCGGAGGCAAAATTCATCGTCCCGTCGATCGGATCGATGACCCACACGTAGCGCGCCCCCTCGGCAATGTCGTCGGCGTGCTCTTCGCCCAGCAGCCCGTGGTCGGGAAACGCCGTGCGCAAAGTTTTCAGGCAAACGCGCCGATCGCTCGATACCGTTTGCTGCGCTGTTCGAGCAACGCCTCGACGTCGCACCCACTCAGCTCGTCGAGCTGGGCAATGAGCGCGCCACGCAGCGCTTCCGCGGCGGCCGCGTGATCGTTGTGCGCGCCGCCAGGCGGCTCGGCCACGATCGCATCGATGATGCCGAAGCTCAGCAAGTCAGGCGCGGTGATCTTCATCGCTTCCGCCGCCTCGGCGCTGCGCCCGCCGTCCTTCCACAGGATGCTGGCGGCGGCCTCCGGCGAAGCGACCGAGTAGATCGCGTTTTCGAGCATCAGCATGCGGTCGGCCAGGCCGAGCGCCAACGCACCGCCCGAGCCGCCTTCGCCGACGATGGCGCCGACGATCGGCACCCGCAGCCGGCTCATCGCCTGCAGGTTCTCGGCGATAGCAAAAGCCTGGCCGCGTTCTTCGGCGACCAGCGACGGATCGGCGCCCGGGATATCAATCAAGGTGATCACCGGGACGCCGAATTTTTCGGCATGGCGCATCAGCCGCAGCGCCTTGCGATACCCCTCGGGGCGGGCCATGCCGAAGCGCCGCAGCACGTTTTCTTTGGTATCGCGACCCTTCTGATGGCCGATGACCATGACTGTGCGCGCGCCCAGCGTGGCCAGCCCGCCCACGATCGCCGCGTCATCGCCGAACAAACGATCGCCGTGCAACTCCAGAAAATCCGAAAACGCCAGTTGCAAGTAATCGAGCGTGTACGGCCGTTGCGGGTGGCGCGCAAGTTGGACCCGCTCCCAGGCCGTTGGCAGTGGCGCATCCTGCCGCTTCAGCTTGAGTGCTCCGTTTCTCATCTGTTCCGCGTCGCCGCGGGCTGTGGGACGGCGGCGTACAGGTGCAACAGGCGCATGAGCAGCGGGCGCAGCTCGCGGCGTTGGACGACCGTGTCGACCATGCCGTGTTCGAGCAAGAACGCTGCGCGCTGGGCGTCCGGCGGCAGTTTCTGTTTGGTGATCTGCTCGATGACCCGTGGCCCGGCGAAGCCCGCCACGGCGCCCTGTTCGGCGATGATCACGTCGCCGACGCCGGCATAGCTGGCCGTTACGCCGCCCAGCGTTGGATCGGCCAGGATCGAGATGTGCGGCGTTCGCGCGGCGCCCACATTGCCGAGTGCCGTCACGGTCTTGGCCATCTGCATCAGCGAGAAGATGCCTTCTTGCATCCGCGCCCCGCCTGAGGCGCTCACGGTGATCAGCGGTGCGCGGCGTTTGGCTGCGCGATCGGCGGCGCGCGCGATCTTCTCGCCGACGACGCTGCCCATGCTGGCGCCCATGAATGCAAAATCAAGTGCCACCAGTTCGACTGGCAGGGAGTCAACCGTCGCCGAGCCACCGATGGCGGCCTCGCGCTCGCCCGTCTTGGACGCGGCCTCGACGAGCTTGCGCTCGTAGCTGGTGTCGCCAGCGGTGAAGTCGAGCGGGTCGGCGGGCGACAGATCCGCGTCGTGCTCGACAAACGAGCCGTCGTCGACCAGTTGGCTCAACCGTTCGCGGGCGGTCAGGCGCGCGTGGTGCTGGCACTTGTGGCAGACCTTCAGGTTGTTTTCGAACTCGCGCACGTACAGCAGCTCGCGGCAGCGCTCGTTTTCACACCTCACCCACAGGCCATCCCCGCCTGCCTGCTTGGGCCCGGACGCTGGCCGAGCCTGCCCGGGCACGGTGATGTAGGGCGGCTCCTTGCGGAACAGGTTGCGCATGCTGCCAGTGCTGCAGGACTCTAGCACGCCCGCGCGCGCCCGCTTGCGCTGGACGCCAACAACACCTATAACGCCGCACGCGGCGCCTCCGAGCACCGTGCACATCCCCGTGCCGTCACTTTTGACGGCCTCCCGAGCGTCGCTCGGCGCGAATATCGTCGGTCGCCAACCCCGCCCTCTTCCACCTTTTGCGGGGTTGGCATTCCCCTCGCGCCTGACGTCCGGCCAATATTTTCCGCCTCCACGGGTTGAGCTTTCGCTCGCCCTGGACGCTGCCAAGGAGTCCTTGCCTCGTGCTGTCTACCGTTGCCCAACATGTCCGCCGTCTTGCCGTGTGCTGTGTGTGCCTCGTCGCGCTCTCAGGCGCGAACGTCGCCGCCGCCGCGCCCGATCCAGGCTCGCAAGTGGCCGATCTGGCCCAGCAGTATGTCGGCAGTGCTTACCGGTGGGGCGGATCCTCGCCCGCCGGCTTCGACTGCACTGGCTTCGTGATGTGGGTCTATGGCCAATTTGGCGTGGTGCTGCCGCACAACGAGGCTGGCCAGTTAGCGAGTGGCCCGCGCGTCAGCGCCGACGACTTGCAGCCCGGCGACGTGCTGGTCTTCGCCAACACCTACCGACGTGGCCTGAGCCACGTCGGCATCTACATTGGCGATGGCCAGTTTGTCCACGCCGTCGACGAGCGCCACGGGGTCCAGGTCAGCAGCCTGTGGGACGGCTACTGGGCCCCGCGCTTCGTCGGCGCCAGCCGCGCGTTGGCCTGATGGCGTTACGAGCTGAGCACTTCGAGGTTGTCCGCGCCAACCAGCGTGCGCACCTGTGACTCCAGGTCCGCCGAGTGACGGACCAGGATGTCCGCGCCCGCGAGCTCGATGCGTCCCCCCGCCCGATCGTGCAGCACCAGTTGGACCTGGTCCGGACCCGGGGATTGCACGACGATGATGTGGAGTTGCTCCAACAACCGCACGCACGCGTTGTCGTCCTCACCGCGGGGCACGATCACGCGGAGCACTCTCCGCTCCGGATGCGAGCCATTCGCCGCCACCGCCGCGCCCTCAGTCGCCGCCTCTGCCGCTCGCCACGCCGTGTCGCCCGACCCCTGCCGGCCCTCCGCCGGCGTCATGCCATCCGGCCCCTCCTGGCCCTCCGCCGGCGTCATGCCATCCGACCCCTGCCGGCCCTCCGCGGGCGTCATTCCACGTGACTCCTGTCGGCCGACCGTTGGCATCATCGCACTTGACTCCGGTCGGCCGACCGTTGGCATCATCGCACTTGACTCCTGTCGGCCGACCGTTGGCGTCATCCCACTTGACTCCTGTCGGCCGACCGTTGGCGTCATCCCACTTGACTCCTGTCGGCCCACCGCTGGCCTCTGGCTCTCCTGACTCCTGGCTTGGTTCGCCGACGGAGTCGGAGGCGACGTCCCCTTGGGTGGCGCCGTCCACTCTTCGACTCGATCAACCACGATCTGCGGTCGGTCCCGATCGGACCGCGAATCCACCTTGCCGTCGATCACCAGAATCGCGTCTTCACGAAACAGCTCGGCGCTGCGCTCGTAGATCCGCGGGAACACGACGGCTTCGATGGTCCCGTGCAAGTCTTCCAGTTGCAGGATCGCCATCTGCGACTTCGTCTTGGTCATGATCCGCCGCACCCCGGTCACCAGCCCGGCGATCTTGACCTTCTCGCCACTGAGCTCGGCGGTGAGCTGGCTCGTGTCATGGGTGAGCGTATTGGCCAGCCACGCGGCAGCTTCCATGTACGGGTGATCGCCGAACTGGAACCCGAGGACTTCCTTTTCCCACAGCGCCCGCTCACGCGATGGTGGCGCCGCCGCGGTCTCATTTGCAACAAAATCCGCCACGACAGGCGCCCGTGTCAGCGTTTCGGTGGCGCCAAAGATGTCGAACAGACTGACCTGCCCGGTGCTGGCCGCCTTCTGGTCGATCTGCGCCGCGGCGATCGCCGAGTCGAGGCGCTTGGGATCGAGCAGCGCCTCGCGCGGCCCGAGTCCATCCATCGCCCCACATTTGATCAAAGACTCGATAACGCGCTTGTTGACCGTGTGCAGGTCCTGGCGGCGGCAGAACTCCTCGAGACCGGTGTAGGGGCCACTATCGGCCCGCTCGCGAACGATCTGCTCGACCGCCCCTTCGCCGATGTTCTTGACCGCGGCTAATCCGAATCGGATGCCACGTGCTTCGACGCGGAACTGCAATTCCGACGCATTGACGTCAGGCGGCAGCAGCAGCACCTCCATCCGCCGGCACTCGCCCACCACGCCGACGACCTTGTCAGTATCCGCCGCGATGGTGCTCAACACCGCCGCGAACCACTCCGCCGG